>ERZ772799.153-NODE-153-length-28703-cov-4.408755_pt1 | contig 28703 bp, 26 predicted proteins | sample MGYA00511345_ERZ772799 | MGnify/ENA primary metagenome ERZ772799 (study PRJEB29015, sample SAMEA2738037) | human oral metagenome | biome: human oral; feature: human-associated habitat; material: saliva | place: China | collected 2238 ... | reverse complement strand
AGGCTGTGCAGAACGTAGCCCGACGACGAGATCTCGTCGCGTTCCTTAACCCGGTAGGAGCCGCGCAGGATCGTCGCCAGGTCGGGGCTGGTCATCTGCTCGGCCATGTCGGCGGCCAGCACGTACAGCTCCGTGCGCGACGCACCCCCAACGGCGGCAGCGATGAGCCTGCCGTACACCCCGCACGCCTCGACGCACTTGACGGCGGGATGGGTGGTGCGGGAGCTGTCGGCGGAGAACTGTGCCGCGGCATCGGGGGCGTCGCAGAAGGCCAACGCGACCGGCGCCAGGCGCATCAACGAGCCGTTGCCCGCACTCATCCCACCGACCGCCTCACGGTAGGGCTCGCCGGTTGCCTCGAACTCCTCCAGGGCGGCGCGGGTCTGGTTGCCAATATCGAAACACCGGCCCGTGCTGCTGAGGTACCCGTCGCGGTACCACCGGACAAACCGGGCCAGCTGGTCGCGAGGGTCGTAGGCCTCGGTCTCGGTTAGGCTCGCTGCAATGCACAGCGCCATCGACGTGTCATCGGTCCACTGCCCGGGCGCCAGTTCAAACACCCCGCCGCCCACCATGTCGGTGACGGGCGGGAAGGAATCGCGGGCCTGAAACTCGACGGCGGTCCCCAGGGCATCACCCACCGCCAACCCCAGGAGACTGCCCAGAAGTCGGTCACGCCACGTGTCGCTGATCGCCATGACCTCACCCTAGGGGACCTGCGGGCCGGGACAGCTGCATCTCAACATCCCGGGGCGCTTCCTGTTGCCTTGGCGGATCGTCCCCACCGATCCGGACCCCGGGGGTGAAGGCCAATCCCTGCTCCGACGCCCCACCGTCCTGCCTGCCTCAGTGGTTCTCGGGGTTGCGGCAGTCATCCTCGCAGGGGGCGTCGCCTCCCCTGCTCAGGGCGGCCGCGGGTGTGGCGCAGCAGGCGTCTCCGCGCCAGGCCTCGACGCCCTCACGAACAGCGAATCCGGCGATGACCAGGGCCGCCACGGGATCGGCCCAGGTCCAGTCGAGCAGGCTGTTCAGCACGAGCCCGACCAGCAGCGCTGCGGAGAGGTAGGAACACATGAGGGTCTGCTTCGAGTCGGCGACCGCGGAGGCCGAGCCGAGCTCACGTCCGCAGCGTCGCTCGAACCAGCTCAGGAACGGCATCACCACCAGACTCAGTGCGGCGAGCACAATTCCGACGCTCGAGTGCTCCGGTTCGCGCACACCGGTCAGCGAGAGGACGGCCTCCGTGGTGACGTAGACCGCCAGGGCGAAGAAGGAGATCGCGATCACCCGCAGTGCCGTTTTCTCCCGGCGTTCGGGATCGGACGAGGCGAACTGCCAGGCAACCGCCACCGCGGAGAGCACCTCCACGACAGAGTCCAGACCGAATCCGATCAGGGCGGCGGACGACGCCTCGCCCCCTGCCGCAAGGGCGACGACGGCCTCGATGACGTTCCAGGTGATCGTGAGTGCGACGACGATCCTGATCCGTCGCTGCAGGGTCGCTTTCCTGCCGGGCTCCAGAGCTTCCGCCGTCACGGGGAAACCTCCGCGACGCAGCAGCAGGGCGATTCCATACAGGCAACGCCATCGACGATCGTGGGGAGCTCCGCCCGCGAAGCACTGGTCAGCATGCACCGACCCTACCAACCACCGACCCGAGGGCGCTGCGCTGCAGCCGGGCCGGCTTGTCGAGTCGTGTCCCAGGACCGTTCCGCCCACCCCACTGACCAACCATCGGGGTCGTGGACCACGAACTGCCTCACTCCCAGTTCGACCCGAACTGCTCCGGTGCAATGAGCGCGCAACGACATGTGGTGTTTCACGGTGCGAGCTGTAGATCCGTGTGGCCGAAATCATCTCCTTTGTACAGCAGGGCCTCACCCAGATCCTTTGCCAGCGCGTAGGTAATGCAGTCGCCGAAGTTCAACGTCGCAGGATGTCCGCTGCCTCGTCCGAATCTCTGGTGGGCTTCCTGGGCCAGCCGGGCCTGGTGAGGCGTGAACGGCACGACGTCGACACCAAGACCCGATAGAACAGCATCCAGCGTTGGACCTGCGTTGGATACGCCTTTGCTCGCCAGTACTATCGCCAGCTCCAGATAACTCGGGGCAGACATGAGCGCACCGTGTTTCTCGAGCACTGCGCGGAAATGCTCCCCTTCCGGCTCTCTCAGGAGGATTGCCGCGATGGCCGACGGGTCCACGATCATCGGGGAAGTCCCGTGCTCGGGTCGTACAGGGAGTCGAAGTCCACAGGCCCCTCCGACGCGCTCAGCTCCAGGTACACCCGCTCCAGCAGGTCATCCAGCCCAGAGCGAGCACCTTCAGCATCCAGTTTCCCGAGCAGATCCGTAATCGCCTTCTCCACCACCCGCGTTTGGCTGAGGCCAGTCCTGGAAGCGGCCTCGCGCACCAAGTCATGGATGCGCTCATCCTTGATGTTGAGACTCATGGAATGATTCTACCTTTGTGCACACACTTTCTACCATTTGCTTCCAGGTGCCAGCCCTGTCCTCCACGGCGCCGGAACAAGACGCCCAGGGCCACCCGCACACACCTCGGCGCAACCCAGCCGGACGTCCGGCACCTCGAGTGCCTCTTCACGCAGCTGTGCCGGATTGGGGAACGGTCGGGATCACCTCGCCGACCTGAACCCGGACCCCCTCCGGCACGGTCAGGGTCCAGGGTTCGTCGGATCGCCACGTACCCGGGAGGCCGTCTTTCGGGTAGTGCTCCAGGACCGCTCCGTCCACCCACACCTGCGACCCGTCCGGCACCTCGACGACCCCGTGGCGGGGATGCGTCAGCCGCACCCCGTCGCCCGCGACCCGCAGCGCCCAGCGCCGCTCCGCCAGCGACGTCTCACCCGCATCGAGGGGATGCCAGCGGTCAACGAGCGCCTCGGCTGCCCCCGGGTCGACGAAACTCACGACCTGCTCGCCTACCAGTTTCACGCGACGCGGCAGGCTGAGGCAGCCCGCGTGGTCGCGGACGGTCGGATCCTGGGCTTGCTGCCGCACCCAGCCAATCAGCAGCGGCTCCCCGTCGGCGACGGTGGCCTGCACAGCGTAGAGGTCGGGGCCGACGTCGAGGAGGTTCGCGTGTTCAGCGACGAACCGCGGTCGCGCCCCATCGGTCTCCATCCGTCCCACCACCGCCAGCTCCCCGGCGGGCCGGTCCCCATCGAGGACGGAGACCAGCAGCACCCAGCGGTCCTCCAGCCGGAACAGCTGCGGGCATTCCCACACGTCCGCGGTGACGGCAGCCGCCAGTACGGGATCGTCGGCGACGAACAACCCCAGGTAGCGCCACACCAGTTCGTTCTGCCGGTCGAACAGCAGCACGACGGGGGTGCCGTCGCGGCGACCCGCCCCGAGGATCGCCAGGGGCCTGCCGTCGAGTTCGAAGACGAACGGGTCGCGCATCACGGCGATGTCGTCCATGTCAGGAGTGGGCGCGACGACGACGGGTGCGTCCCAGGTCACCAGGTCGGGACTGCCCCAGCGCAGGCACACCGTCGAGGCCCCCGACTCATCCGTGACTCCGGAGTAGACCACCCCGGGGCGTTCATGGCCGGGCAGGAACACCCCCGACCAGCAGCCGGAGGAGTCGGGACCGCCGGGGGTGGGCCCGAAGGCGACGGGCAACAACCGCCAGTTCGCCAAGTCGTCGCTGACGGCGTGTCCCCACGCGATCCGCCGGTGTTGCGGGGCGGCTGGGTTGTGCTGGAAGAACACGTGCCAGACCCCGTCGCGGAAGGTCATGCCGTTGGGGTCGTTGAGCCAACCGCTGTGCGGTCGCAGGTGATAGCTGGTGGTCGGTGCGGTCACGTCCCAGGTTCCTCTCCGGTCGTGGGGTTTCCTTCATCGACGGCTGGTGAAGAATTCCTCCAGCAGCGCCGCACAGTCGGCTTCCAGCACCCCCGAGGTCACCCTCGGGCGGTGGTTGAGACGCGGGTCACGCAGCACGTCGAACAGCGACGTCACCGCCCCGGCTTTGTCGTCGAAAGCCCCGAACACGAGGTGATCGATCCGGGCGGCGACGATCGCGCCCGCACACATGGTGCACGGCTCCAGGGTCACCACCAGGGTGCAGCCTGTCAGCCGCCACTGACCGAGGGCCTCGGCGGCGCGCCGGATCGCGACCACCTCCGCGTGTGCCGTCGGATCGCCCATGAGTTCGCGTTCGTTGCTGCCCATCGCGATCGGCGACCCGTCCGGTCCGAGGACGACGGCCCCCACCGGCACGTCGCCGCGCAGCCCCGCCTCCCGGGCCGCGAGGAGTGCCTGCCGCATCGCCGGCTCGTAGCGTCGCGCCACGCTCGGGAATCCTTCAGTCGTCGAAGGCCTCGACGGCCCGCTCGAACACGTCCTCGATCTTCAGGCGCTGCGCCACCTGCATCAACAGCTCGTCGGAGTCCTCCTCGTAGTCGGTGGCGATGGCCTCCAGTTCGAAGCCCCGCAGCCCGGCGGCGGCAAACATCTCCATGTCGCCGACCGGCGCCGGGTCGTCCTCTTCGTCGGGGATCTCCTCGCCCAGGTAGTCCACGACATCGCGGGCGATGGGCCAGTCGTTGGCTGCGGTGGCATCGCTGAGCACCACCTCCACTGCCCTTCCCCTGACCCGGCAGATGACGAAGAATTCCCCCGCCACCGACACGTATCCGTCCGCCCCGGAATCACCCGGAAGGCGGCTGAGCTGACGGATTAGTTCGTCGAGGTCGTTGGCCAGGTCGAAGTCCATGGGCACCGCCGTCGCCTTGCCGTCTTCCCGGTACACGGCGACGACGAGGTCGATGTCGTCTTCTCCCGCGTCTTCGAGGTCGTCGTCGAAGAATTCCTCTTCCGAATCGTCGGCGGCTTCCAGACCGCGGTCATCCCTCAGGTCAAAAGGCTCGGCGTCTTCATCAAAGGCGTCCACGGCTGATCTCCTCCCGGTCCTACGGAAACCCCATCCTTCCAGATATTCAGTCTCTTCGAGGCTCCGGGGCGATATCCGTTCCCCCAACCCCTCCGGGTGTGTCACAGTGGGCTCGTGGAACTTCGCGTCATCTCTCATCCGCTCGTCGATCACAAACTGACGGTCCTGCGCGACCGCAACACCGAACAGCCCACCTTCCGCAGCCTCGTCGAGGAACTGGTGACGCTGCTGGCCTACGAAGCCACCCGCGGGGTGCGCGTCCACGACATCGCCATCGAAACCCCCGTCGCCCCCACCATCGGCACGAAACTGGACTCCCCCGCCCCCCTGGTGGTTCCGATCCTGCGCGCGGGCCTGGGGATGCTCGATGGAATGCTGCGTCTGATGCCGACCGCCGAGGTCGGGTTCCTCGGAATGATCCGCGACGAGAAAACCCTGGAGCCCACCACCTACGCCGAACGCCTACCGCAGGACCTTTCCGGTCGCCAGTGCTACGTGCTCGATCCGATGCTCGCCACCGGCGGGTCGCTGGGGGAAGCCGTGAAATTCCTTGTCGGTCGCGGTGCCGACGACATCACCTGCATCTGTCTGCTGGCGGCCCCCGAGGGAATCGAGAGGATCCAGGCCCTGCTGGCGGACCTCGACGTCCCCTGCACCCTGGTGGTCTCTGCCGTTGACGAGCGCCTCAACGACCAGGGCTTCATCGTCCCCGGTCTGGGCGACGCCGGCGATCGGCTGTACGGGCTGGCCGACTGAAGGACCACGCAGGGTTGCCCCGAGTTGCCAGCCCGCAGCAACAGTTCAGCTTTCCTTACCCGTCAGCTTGGCCGAACACTCCTGAGCGGTCTCACCTATGGCCTTGCTGTCCCCATCAGCGACACTGGAGCTGGTATCCGTCGTGCCATCCTGAGTGCCTGAGGCATCGCTGGACGTCTTGCCATCCTGAGTGCCTGAGGTATCGGTGGACGTCTTGCCGTCCGCGAGTTTCTGGAGGGTGTCGGCACTCACCTTGTCGTAACTGCCGTCAACCAAGCAGCCGACGTAGTCGTTGAGTGCGTTGTCGTCATACGAACTCTCGCCCTGCTCCTTCATCATCTTGATGATTCCCGCCTTGACGGCGTCCTTGCTCGGCTTGCCGCTGCACCCGACCGCGCCACAAGCTATGGCGATCGAGGCCAGGACTGCCACTGACCCCTTGAGCACCCTTAAATTCATGATTGTATTTTTCCCTTCCTCGGCGCGGCTCATGCGCCGACACCGAGCAGGGTAGTTGCAACCGGGACCGTGGTAACGGGTTCTCAGGAAATCAGTAGTAGTACGGAAAACCCGACCAGTTGGGGGTACGGTGCTCCAGGAAGGAGTCGCGGCCCTCCACCGCCTCGTCGGTCATGTAGGCCAGGCGAGTGGCTTCGCCGAGCAGCACCTGCTGGCCGACGAGCCCGTCGTCGACCAGGTTGAAGGAATACTTGAGCATCCGCTGCGCGGTCGGGGACTTCCCACAGATCTTCGCCGCCCACTCGAGTCCGGTCTCTTCCAGCTCCTCGTGCGACACCACCTTGTTCACCATGCCCATCTCGTGGGCCTCCTGGGCATCGTGAACGTCGCCGAGGAAGAAGATCTGGCGCGCGAACTTCTGCCCCACCTGGCGGGCCAGGTAGGCGGAACCGAAGCCGCCGTCGAAGGAACCGACGTCGGCGTCGGTCTGTTTGAACCGGGCGTGCTCGCGGGAGGCGATGGTCAGGTCGGCGACGACGTGCAGGGAGTGCCCGCCACCCGCGGCCCAGCCGTTGACGAGCGCGATCACGACCTTGGGCATGAACCGGATGAGCCGCTGCGCCTCCAGGATGTGCAGCCGGGCGAGTTTCGCCTTGTCGACGGTGTGTGCGGTTTCGCCGTCGGCGTACTGATATCCGGCGCGCCCCCGGATGCGCTGATCGCCGCCGGAGCAGAACGCCCAACCGCCGTCCTTCGAGCTCGGCCCGTTGCCGGTGAGCAGCACACAGCCGATGTCGGCGCTGGTGCGGGCATGCTCCAGGGCCGCAATCAGTTCGTCGACGGTGTGGGGACGGAAGGCGTTGCGCACCTCGGGCCGGTTGAAAGCGATCCTGACTGCCGCGACGTCGCGGGCACGGTGGTAGGTGATGTCGGTGAACTCGAAGCCGGGGATCTCGTCCCATCTCTCGGGCCGGAACGGGTTGGTCATGCCCACACCCTAGAGGTTCCGCGCCTTCTCAGAGGTAGGGGCGTTCCAGGGCGCGGCGGGCGCGGTCGGGGAAATTCGTGATGACAGCGTCGACCCCCAGCGCCGCGAGGGAGCGGATGTCCTCGTTCTTGTCGACGGTCCACACGTTCACCCCCACCCCGGCCTCGTGACACAGCCACATGTAGTTGGGTTGCTGAAGTGCGTAGAAGTGCGGGTGGAGGAACCTGGCCCCGAAGACGTTGGCGTAACACCACGGGTCGTAGAGGCCGTCGGAGTACAGCAGGCCGAGGCATTCCGGGGGCACCGCCCCGCGCAGGTTCGCCAGGGCGAAGTGGTTAAACGACGAGAACAGCACCCGGTGGAGCATCCCGGCTTCCTGCACGATCGTCAGGGCGTCGTTTTCCATGCCGGGATATAGCTCGATGCTGTTCTTCAGTTCGAGGTTGATGTGCAGCCGGGTGGGTTCGAGTAGTTCGAGAACCTCCCGGAGGGTGGGGATCTGCACCTTCCGGTGCCCGACGAAACCGTTGCTGTAGTTGCACAACCGCAGCTGCTCCAGGGTCAGGTCGGCCACCCTGCCGAATCCGTTCGAGGTGCGGTTGATGGTTTCGTCGTGGATGACCACGAGTTGTCCGTCGATGGTTCGTTGCACGTCGAGTTCGACGCCGTCCGCACCCATCTCGATCGCCTGCTGGATGGCGGGAATGGTGTTCTCGGGGGCGTATGCCGATGCTCCGCGGTGAGCCCAGATCGCTGTCATGATTCTCCTCCCCGGCCATGATATGCCTTCTGGCAAGGGTTTTCGGGGAGTTCTCCGACATCTAGCGGGCCGGCCCGCACACAGCGGACCGGCCCGGTCGTGTTGAATTCCACGGATCACAGCGGCGGCGGGTTGTCGCGGAACTGTTGCTCGGTCAGACCGCCACCCGGGTCGCCGTCGACTCCCCCGGTCTCGGCGTTGGTGGCGTAGACGGTGGCGAACTGGTAGGTGCCCCAGTTGCGCGTGATCATCTTGGCCCGGCTGACACCGACTCCCGGGAAGTACGGTTTTCCTTCCGTCAGCTCCAGCCGCGGGTCATCAACCAGCACTCCGAGGTGTGGGTAGTAATCCACCCCCATCTGGAGCTGGACGCGTGCCTTGTCGAGGTTGTCGGGTTTCGCCGAGTCCGCCACCACGAGGCGGGCCGCCATCTTGGCGTGCATCGCCAGAATGTCACCGGTGTCATATGTGAAACTTCCGGTCCAGCCGTGGAAGGTTTCACCGACCTTGACGTTGACAGAGGTGTACAGCCCGTCCTCGCTGGGGATCGCTTTTGCGTCGTCCTTGGCCTTCCCGCCGAGGTCGGTGCCTTCCCAGTAGCTGCCCTCCACCGGCTTGACGACGACGGTGTGCCACGTGTTGTCGGAGCGGTGGAGGATGTTAAGGATGTACTTGCTCATCTGGACCCGGACATTGCTCACCGACGCATCGTGATGGGTCACGGCAATCATCCAGGGGGTGATCGCCTCCCACAGCTTATCCGTATAGAAGTCCTTGCGCACAAGCTTTTCGTACCACCAGCTTGGCGTGTTGGTGCCTCTGGCGTTGTTGCCCATAATCAGCTGCCCGGGGCCGGTCTCGGCACGGTGGGAACCCCACGCGTAATCGTTCTTCCTGGACATGTCCTCGAACAGGTGCTTCAGCTGCTCCTCCCGGGTCGCAGGGTTGGCCGGGATCTGATGGACCGGGACATCGTTCAACGGCATCGTCCTGCCCTCGGCGCGGGCGATTCCGGCACCTGAAGCCAGGACTGCTCCGGCCGCCAGCGAGAGCACTGAACGACGTTTCATGTTGTCTCCTCTCAGTTGCTTCCAGGGCTCGAGGAGCCCCTTCCCGATAATTATCCAAGAGGAGTGTGAAAATTATTTCAACCTTGTCCCACGGGGTCTGAGAACAATTCAGGGACACCTGGGGGACACCACTGACAGGCACCGTGCGACGCTTGTCACACCGGGCCGCGAGGGCAAGCACCCGGATCGCGTCCAGGCGGGTCCATCACTCCTTGAGGGCGAAGGCGGTGCTCGGCACCCCGTAGCGGGCGTAGGTTGATTCGCAGCCGTGACAGGGACCGACGAGCTGGTCCTCCGGGGAGTGAATCACCACTTCCATGCCGAGTTCGGGGAGTGCGTCGACGCCGTTCTCCTGCGCGGCCTCGGCCAGCACCTTGAAGGCCGCATCCAGCGAGTAGTCCCATTGCGCGTAGGGCCCGCCACCGCGGATCGCGTTGTCCAGCCACGCCTCGTACCAGGCGACGAATCCCGTCGACACCCGCCGGAACTCCCCGTCGCAGAACCGGGAATCGAGCGCCACCGACCCGTCGGTCAGATCGAGCGCCCACTGGGATCCGCAGCCGGCCTGCGCCAGGTGCAGCCAGCCCTCGGTGATCGGGCGCAGGTCGAGGCCGTAGCCGGGACCGGCCCCGGATGCGGCGACCTCGTCGACGAACCACCGGGCGTCCGGGGGAAGCGAGATGGCGGAGGTGAACCCGGGGGCACCGAGCCGCATTCCGTGGTTGCGACCACCGATCCAGCCGGCCTCGTCCCGGGAATCCTCGGAGGCATTTCGCAGCAGATCGAGGGTGCGCTGCAGGTCGTCGCGGGTGATGCGGGGAGCGGGTTCGAGTGGCGTCAGGAGCGCCCATTCACGCAGCATGAGGATGCCCTCGGGTTCCGTCGGCCCGTCGGCCAGGACCGCTCGTCCTGGGGCCCAGTCGCCGGAGCCGAGCTTGACCTCAGCGATCAGGTCCGGGCCGACGCCGAGGAAACAGCCGAGCGGAATGATGTCGTTGCCGCGGGTGGCGGGGATGGTGCCGCTGGCGAGCACCTTCGTCGTGAGCGCCCGGGAACCGCCCATCCACTGGCGGTAGGTTTTCGCCGCCTCGAGCGGCACGTTGACGCTGCGGTCGATGCTGCCCATGGTGACGAGATACCTCCGCCCCTGGAGGGTGGCCTCGAACTGCTCCACGTCGGGATCCTCGGTGTCGATGAGATCAGCCCGTCCGATCGCGGTGAGCAGTACCGGCCCGAATGCACAGGCCCAGTTGCATCCAGCCGTGACCAGCGCCTGGTACATGTCATCGCCATAACCACTGGCCGTGACGACGGCCCCCGGGGTTCCGAGCGCGCCGCCGTGGATGTCGAGGGTGATGAAAGCACCGTGGGGCGCTTCCTCCTGCAACGAGTTGATGTGGCATTCGATCACGGGCAGCCCATCCCCCAGCCGCACGATCTGGACGCCGTCCTCCTCGGCCACGTGGGCACCGGTGAAGTGGTTTGCGATTACGCCGGCCAGTAGTTTCTCCGGGGTGGGGTTCGGGTCGCTGGGATGACTCATGGTCCCCATGACAACACATATCTGGGGCAACGGAAAAGGCCTCGCGACCGGGAGATTCCGGAGACGAGGCCTGATGCGTAGCGCGCTCGGAGGGACTCGAACCCCCAACCTTCTGATCCGTAGTCAGATGCTCTATCCATTAAGCTACGAGCGCGGGCGAGGAGTAACTATACGACCCATCCCCCGGCTTGGCAAAACAGCGTGAGCGCCGCCCGGAGCGGTGAGATACACCGTTACAACCTCAAGGCCCCGGAAGAAACCGGGGCCTTGAGACGCTGGCGGAGGTGGCGGGATTTGAACCCGCGATGGGGTTGAGCCCCAAACCCGCTTAGCAGGCGGGCGCCATAGACCAGACTAGGCGACACCTCCAGCGCGCTACAGACTAGCCGAGGCATGACGAGACCGGCAACCGGTGCGTCACAGCCGCTTCGCGGACATCGCGAGCGTCATCCTGTCACCCGACCCCCCAAGTACACTGAACCGCGACGCGAGAGAAGGAGACGTCTTGCCCGACAACAACTACCCGCGCCTCTACCGCGGTGGCGACCCGGCACGTCGGCGCGACGACGCCACCGGGTGGCCACAGGAAGAGTCCGATCTCGAGCAGACGTCCATCCGTCCCCACAAGGTCTCGGATCAGGAACCGAAGGGCGCAGAGACACCCACGCCCCGCGGCGACAAGGATTCCTCGAAAAAGCGGCGGGAGTCATCGACCAGCAGGTCGAGTCGGTCACGTGATGACGCGAAGAAGAAGACCGGGACGCGCCGCGAATCCCGGGGCGATTCGGCTCCGAAGCATGCTGCAGGCGCCGGGAGCAGACTGGACAGGTCCTTCAGACGCTGCACCACCTTGACCATCGCCAGCACCCTCCTACCAGGCCTCGGACTCGCAGGAGCCAGACAACGCTGGGCAAAAATCCTGGGAGTACTCCTCCCGGTCGGCTTCCTAGGAGGCCTAATCTGGCTGGCCGTACGCGCCGTCATGAACCCCGAAAGAGCAATCGGCTGGGTTCTGAGGCCCGGGCTCCTGCGCGGCGCCCTGGTGGTCCTGATCATCACCGCCGTGGGGTGGGCCTGCCTGATCGCCTTGACCCACCTCATCACCCGCCCCAAAGGCCTCACCACCACAAAACGAGCCATCGGAGCAGGCCTGGTCATCGCCCTCACCTTCGTCGTCTCCGCACCCCTAGCAGTCGGCGCCCGCTACACCCTGTCCCAACTACAACTCCTGGGATCAATCACCGGAGACGATGTCACAGCAGGCAGCCGCCCCAACATCGACACAAACGCCGAAAACCCCTGGAAAGACACCCCACGACTCAACATCCTGCTCCTCGGCGCCGACAGCACAGGCACCCGCATCAAAGATGCAGGCAACAGCGTTTACACCCCTCGCACCGACACCATCATGGTCGCCTCCATCGACACCACCACCGGCGACACCACCTTGATCCAGATCCCCCGAAACCTGAAGTACACACCCTTCCCAGAAGGCAGCAAACTGGCACAACTGTTCCCACGCGGCTTCCGCGGCACCGGCGACGAAGCCGAATGGTACGTCAACGCACTCTGGGAGAAAACCGTCGCCGGCGACCACCCCGACATGATAGAAGCCCTCGGAACCCCCACCCCCACCTACCCCGGAGCAGAAGCCCTGAAACAAGGAATCGAGGGCATCACCGGACTACACATGCACTACTTCGCCCTGGTCAACATCGACGGCCTGGAACGGCTGATCAACGCCATGGGCGGCGTGCGCTTGAACGTCAACCGGAAGCTCCCCATCGGCGGTGATCACCAGACCGGAAAGCGGCCACACGGATGGGTCCAGCCCGGCGAGAACCAGCTCCTCGACGGCTACAACGCCATGTGGTACGCGCGAAGCCGTTTCGATTCCGATGACTACGACCGCATGGCTCGTCAGTCCTGCCTGGTGAACGCGGTCATCAAACAAGCAGACCCCCTGACGATGCTCACCCGCTACGAGGGCATCGCACAGGCCTCCTCAGACATGGTCATGACCGACATCCCCCAGGAGGTGTTGGCCCTCGTCGCCCAGTTGGCCGTCAAGGTCAAGGACGCCTCAGTCTCCCGACTGGCCTTCGTAGATGGCCAGAACGGGTTCGTGTCAGCCAACCCAGACTTCACCCTGACCCGCACACGAGTACACGACGCCATCACCCCACCAACCCACACCAACGAACCAACAACAACCACCACCCCCACCGAAACCCCCAACACCACGAAACCCTCACCCACACCAACCACAAACACCCCACCAGAACAACCCTCAGCACCACCCACAGCCGCCGCATCCACAGCAGAACAAGTCACCAACGCCTGCGCCTACAACCCCCAGGAATGAACTGAACAGGAAGCGACCCGGCGGAAAGCGGCGAGAGTGGGATTCGAACCCACGGAGAGTTGCCCCTCGGCCGCTTTCAAGGCGGCTGCACTAGTCCACTATGCGATCTCGCCATACGGGATCATCCGCGGAACCCATCCTAAGGCACAGTGGGTCGAACGTGGCACGGAGCCCCACCTCACTCCGTTGTGCCCGCCGACAGCCCCGCGTCGCGGATCGTGGCGGCTGCGCCACCCGCGGGGCAAGCAGAACCGCGCTCGTCATCCTTTTGGCCGACACGGCGCGTACACTGAGTCGCGAGGCGAGAGGAGAGGGCGTTGTCCGATACGAGGTACCCGCGACTCTTTCGCGGCGGCGACCCGGAACGTACACACGACGACATCTCTGACCGTTCACGCGGCGAGTCCGATCTCGAGCAGACGTCCATCCGTCCCCACAAGGTCTCGGATCAGGAACCGAAGGGCGCAGAGACACCCACGCCCCGCGGCGACAAGGATTCCTCGAAAAAGCGGCGGGAGTCATCGACCAGCAGGTCGAGTCGGTCACGTGATGACGCGAAGAAGAAGACCGGGACGCGCCGCGAATCCCGGGGCGATTCGGCTCCGAAGCATGCTGCAGGCGCCGGGAGCAGACTGGACAGGTCCTTCAGACGCTGCACCACCTTGACCATCGCCAGCACCCTCCTACCAGGCCTCGGACTCGCAGGAGCCAGACAACGCTGGGCAAAAATCCTGGGAGTACTCCTCCCGGTCGGCTTCCTAGGAGGCCTAATCTGGCTGGCCGTACGCGCCGTCATGAACCCCGAAAGAGCAATCGGCTGGGTTCTGAGGCCCGGGCTCCTGCGCGGCGCCCTGGTGGTCCTGATCATCACCGCCGTGGGGTGGGCCTGCCTGATCGCCTTGACCCACCTCATCACCCGCCCCAAAGGCCTCACCACCACAAAACGAGCCATCGGAGCAGGCCTGGTCATCGCCCTCACCTTCGTCGTCTCCGCACCCCTAGCAGTCGGCGCCCGCTACACCCTGTCCCAACTACAACTCCTGGGATCAATCACCGGAGACGATGTCACAGCAGGCAGCCGCCCCAACATCGACACAAACGCCGAAAACCCCTGGAAAGACACCCCACGACTCAACATCCTGCTCCTCGGCGCCGACAGCACAGGCACCCGCATCAAAGATGCAGGCAACAGCGTTTACACCCCTCGCACCGACACCATCATGGTCGCCTCCATCGACACCACCACCGGCGACACCACCTTGATCCAGATCCCCCGAAACCTGAAGTACACACCCTTCCCAGAAGGCAGCAAACTGGCACAACTGTTCCCACGCGGCTTCCGCGGCACCGGCGACGAAGCCGAATGGTACGTCAACGCACTCTGGGAGAAAACCGTCGCCGGCGACCACCCCGACATGATAGAAGCCCTCGGAACCCCCACCCCCACCTACCCCGGAGCAGAAGCCCTGAAACAAGGAATCGAGGGCATCACCGGACTACACATGCACTACTTCGCCCTGGTCAACATCGACGGCCTGGAACGGCTGATCAACGCCATGGGCGGCGTGCGCTTGAACGTCAACCGGAAGCTCCCCATCGGCGGTGATCACCAGACCGGAAAGCGGCCACACGGATGGGTCCAGCCCGGCGAGAACCAGCTCCTCGACGGCTACAACGCCATGTGGTACGCGCGAAGCCGTTTCGATTCCGATGACTACGACCGCATGGCTCGTCAGTCCTGCCTGGTGAACGCGGTCATCAAACAAGCAGACCCCCTGACGATGCTCACCCGCTACGAGGGCATCGCACAGGCCTCCTCAGACATGGTCATGACCGACATCCCCCAGGAGGTGTTGGCCCTCGTCGCCCAGTTGGCCGTCAAGGTCAAGGACGCCTCAGTCTCCCGACTGGCCTTCGTAGATGGCCAGAACGGGTTCGTGTCAGCCAACCCAGACTTCACCCTGACCCGCACACGAGTACACGACGCCATCACCCCACCAACCCACACCAACGAACCAACAACAACCACCACCCCCACCGAAACCCCCAACACCACGAAACCCTCACCCACACCAACCACAAACACCCCACCAGAACAACCCTCAGCACCACCCACAGCCGCCGCATCCACAGCAGAACAAGTCACCAACGCCTGCGCCTACAACCCCCAGGAATGAACTGAACAGGAAGCGACCCCACAGAGTCCACGCCGACAGCTCCGACAGCCGAGAAGCAGATCCGCCCACGATCAGCTGGTCCCGGTGCGACCGGCTCGCTGACGCTCGCGGGTCGCCTCAACCGACGTCACCCGGGAGAATGGAACGGTGCCACCCAAGTCTCCGCTTCCGCCGCGCCACGGGTTGCAGGCCGCGTGGGTCCGCACCCCCGACCGCGGGGCGCCCGCACCGTGGGCGACGATGCGGGAGTTTCTGCTCGACAAGCTGGGACCCGGTCGCGACTGCGTCGACCCGATGCTGGCTCGCGGCGACTTCGTTGACGAGCACGGTGCGCCGTGGCGGGGCGACGAACCATACCGGCCCAACACCTTCGTCTGGTTCCACCGGGAGTTGCGACCGGAGGCCGAGGTGCCGGGCATGTTGGAGGTGCTGCACCGCGACGACCGGATCGTCGTGTTCGACAAACCGCACTTCCTGTCGACCATTCCGCGCGGCAGGCACGTGCTGCAGAGCGCCGTCGTGAAGGGCAGGGCGGCCACGGGGCTGCCGGAATTGTCGGCGGCGCACCGGTTGGATCGCGGCACCGCCGGGGTGCTGCTGATGACCACGGGGAAGCGGTGGCGTTCGGCGTATCAGGACGTGTTCGCGCGCCGCGAGGCGAGCAAGGTCTACGAGGCCATCGCCCCCTTCGACCTGGACGTCGGGTTCCCGCGGGTGGTGAGGTCGCACCTGGTCAAACGCGTGGGGGTGCTGCAGGCCGAGACCCTGGATCTGCCGCCGAACTCGGAGACGTGGATCGACGTGATCGAGGTGCGCGGCGCGTGGGCTCGCTACGAGGTCCGTCCCCGAACCGGTCGGACCCATCAGATCCGCGCCCACTTCAATCAGCTCGGACTGCCGCTGCTCGACGACCCGCTCTACCCGGTGATCTCGGATGTGGACATCGACGACTTCACCACCCCGCTGCGGCTGCTGGCCCGGGACTTGTCCTTCACCGACCCCATCGACGGAAGCGAACGGCGTTTCACATCGCATCGACGACTCACCTGGCCGGACGAGGTCGCATGACCCCTCCCCACCCCTCCCCCAGTTTGCTGGCCTTAGCACCTATTTGCTGGCCTTGTTGATGTTTGCTGGCGTCACAGCGCAGGCAAACGTGAACAAGCCCAGCAAACCGACATCAGGGCCAGCAAACCAGTGTTAAGGCCAGCGAAACCGCTCTGCTCACAACCGTCGAACCGACGTGCGAGAGGATGGGGGCGTGTAAACGGAAGGTTCCCTGGGGTGTGGGCGCACGGTGTGGCGGTCGCGGGATGCTGTGGCCACGATCATTCCCGCCGACGGGTGCATTGACGTCATCCTGCGCGGCGACGACGTCCACTTGGCCGGTCCCTCCACCGTGTGCATTCCCACCAGCCCCGACGTCGGCGAGACCGTCGGGATCCGGTTCGCCCCCGGGCTGGCGGCCGGGGTGCTGCGGTTCAACCCCGCCGAGGTTCGCGACCTGGCCGCCCCGCTACGGGATGTCATCGGAGCGGCCCGCACTGCGGAGGTCGCGCGGGTTCTGCGTGCTCTTCGCTCCTTCGGAGCCGCTCCCGGGAGCGACCTTCTGGCCTCCCCTGTCGACGGCTGGGCCGGGGTGGCGCGTCGCGCCGCCGCTACCGGGGCCGGTGCCGCGCAGGTGGCCGGGGAGATCGGCTGGTCCGCCCGGCACTTCCGATCTCGCCGAATGCTCGCGACCTTCGGGTACGGCTACGGCGCCCTGGTGCGGGTCGCACGGATGCGACGGGCTCTGTCGCTGATGAAGCCAGGACGCAGATTCCTCGCAGGCCCGGCCACCACGCACTGGTTGAGCCGGGCCGCGACGAAGGAGCAGCCCGAGCCACAACTAGCCCTGGCCGATGTGGCGCACGTCGCCGGATACGCGGACCAGGCGCACATGACCCGCGATTTCCGGCTCCTGGTGGGCCGGACCCCGGCTCAGGTGGCGGGCAGCCAGGCGTAGAGGTCGATCGAGTTGCCGTCGGGGTCGTGGAGCGTGGCGTAACGCTGCCCCCAGTGAGCGTCCCACGGTTCGACGTGTCCGTGATGCCCAGCCGCCACGAGATCGTGATAGACGCGGTCCACCTGCCCCGGGCTGCCCATGTCGAAGGCCAGGGCGATGCGATGCCCACCCGTTGGGATGGTGTAGCCGGCGTCGAACCCGCGGATGACATCGACGGTGTCCCATGCGATGACGGTGCCGCCGTCGAGTGTCGCCTCGACGTGCGGGGCGTCGTCGGAGCCGGTCGGGATGGTGACGCCGAGGGCGCGGTAGAAGGCCAGCGACGCGGCCATGTCGGAGGTGACGATCCCGATGAAACCAAGTGTGAGAGCCATGTGACCACGCTATTGACCGCCCGAAGTCATCGTCTTGAACAAAACGGACACGACACCTCCCCACCCCTTGAGCGGCCACACCAGGCCCCACCGCCCCGTCCCCTCCCACCGGTTTTGCTGGCCTTACAACCCATTTGCTGGCCTTGATCCGGTTTTGCTGGGCTTGTTCACGTTTGCCTGCGCTGTGACGCCAGCAAACATCAGCAAGGCCAGCAAACCGGCGTTAAGGCCAGCAAACCGGATTCGACGGGTGGCCGAAGGTTGGCCGGGGTCCCGGACTGCTGGACGGGGTCCCGGAGGTTGGACTAGGTCCCGGGCGGTTTCCTCACGACAGGTGCGCGGATCCCCGCATAGACTTCCTCCCATGCGAGCTGTCATCGTCGAGGAGCCCGGGGACGTCGAGGCCCTGACCATCAAAGAAACCCCCACCCCCACCCCCCAGCCGGGCGAGGTGCTGGTGCGCACCGTCGCCGCGGGCGTGAATCGCGCCGACCTGCTGCAACGCCGCGGCTACTACCCGCCCCCGAAGGGCATCACCGACATCATCGGTCTGGAGGCCTCCGGTGTCGTCGAGGCGATCGGCGCCGGTGTGACCCGCTGGAGGATCGGCGACGAGGTGGTGGCGCTGCTCGCGGGCGGCGGCTACGCGGAGTACTTCGTCGTCCCCGAGGGACAGCTGGTTCCCCCACCCCCCAGAGTGGATCTCGTGACCGCCGCGGGCCTACTGGAAGTGGCCGCCACCGTCGTCTCAAACATGGACGTCGCCGGTTTGAAGACCGACGAGACGCTGCTGGTCCACGGCGGAGCTGGTGGGGTCGGCACCTTCGCCACCCAGTACGCGAAATCCCTCGGCGCGCGTGTCGTCGCCACCGCCGGAAGCGAGCCGAAGCTGCGGCACTGCCTGGCCCACGGCGCCGAGGTCGCGCTCGACTACCACGACGACTGGGTCGACGGGGTGCGCGAGGCCACCGGAGGTCGTGGCGCGGACGTGATCTTGGACATCATGGGCGCCAAATACCTGGAGGCGAACGTCAAGGCACTCGCAAAACGCGGTCGCATGGTGGTGATCGGCCTCCAGGGCGGCACCAAGGGCACCCTCAACCTCGGTCTGTTGCTGCAGAAGATGGGAACCATCACAGCCACGTCGCTGCGGTTCCGTCCGGTCGCGGAGAAGGCCGCGATCTGCTCCCGGGTGCAGGAGACGGTGTGGCCGAGGATCGGCAACGGCGAGATCCGCCCCGCCCCCGAGACCCGCGTCCCGTTCGACGAGGTGCGCCGGGCGCACCAGATCCTCGAGTCCGGAAACAACGTCGGCAAACTGGTGCTGGTGTTCTGAGAAGACCCAAAGGAGGCTCTGCGGCGCGGCCGACGAATCGGTCGCGCCGCCTTCCTACGCTAAGCTGACGGCATCGCACTCCCGACAGAATGAGGTTACTGTGCGCGTTGTCAGCATAGTTGGCGCCCGCCCGCAGTTCGTGAAGCTAGCCCCCATCGCAAAGGCTTTCGAGGCCGAGGGGATAGACCACAGGATCATCCACACCGGCCAGCACTACGACGTGAACATGTCGGAGTCATTCTTCGTGGAGCTGGGGATCCCCGCCCCGGACCTGCACCTGGGCGTCGGCGGCGGCAGCCACGGTGTGATGACAGGGCGAATGTTGGAGGAACTCGACCCTGCGCTTTCCGGCCTTGAGCCTGACTGGGTCCTGGTCTACGGCGACACCAATTCCACGATCGCCGGGACCCTGTCCGCCGTCAAGCTTCATCTACGAGTGGCCCACCTGGAAGCAGGGTTGCGTTCCTTCAATCGACGCATGCCGGAAGAACACAACCGTGTCCTGACAGATCACGCCGCGGACCTGTGCCTGGCCCCCACCGCCGACGCGATGGCGCACCTGGCCGACGAGGGACTGGCCACCCGATCCATACTCGTGGGTGACGTCATGACTGATGTCTGTCTGCAGGTCCGTGATTCCGTTGTGGCCGCTCAGCGCACCGTTCCAGGCATTCCCAGCGGTCAGCGTTACGTCTTGGCGACTATCCACCGCGCGGAAAACACGGACGACCCGCATCGTTTGCGCACGATCCTGACATCACTGAACTCCCTGGATGTTCCCGTGTATCTTCCCGCCCACCCGAGGCTGAAAGCGCGACTGGATTCCGGCGACCTCGGAATCACCCTGGAGAACTTGCATCTCATCGAACCCCTGGCTTACCCGGATATGGTCGCGGCAGTGATGAACGCCGCAGGAGTCATCACCGATTCGGGGGGCTTGCAGAAAGAAGCCTTCCTGCTGGGCACGGTGTGCACCACAGTTCGCACCGAAACCGAATGGGTGGAGACCATCCGTAATGGATGGAACGTTCTTGATCCGAACCTGGAGCGACTGGCCGAGACCGCCACCCGAAACAACCCACCCGCTGACCCCACCGCACCTTATGGTGATGGAACAGCCGCGTTCACGGTGGCACGAACGTTGCTGGACAACGCACCCGCAAAGATGTGAGAAGCAGCATCTGTTCGACGCCCTGCGAAGCGATTCCCCCGAGGTTCAGATCCTTACCCTCAGGGCCCGGGAAACGCACCGCACGAGTTCATGGGTGGAAACCGCCAGATTCCCGCCACACCTTGATTTGGAGCCGATCACGATGAAGCGCATGATCTACCATCACCCGCTACCGCTCACGGAGGATGCAACATCAGCGTCGGGCATCCGACCCGTGCAGATGAAGCGAGCCTTCGAGAAACTGGGCTACGAGGTCTGGGATGTAACGGGATTCACCAAGGAACGCGCCCAACGTGCCGCCGATGTCCGTCATGCCCTACGGCAGGGAACCCGGTTCGATTTCTGCTACTCGGAATCCTCCACCATGCCCATGTCCATGACGAACCCGAACCACCTCCCCACCCGACCGCTCCTGGACCCCCTCCTCTTCCGAAAGCTGCGACGTCATCACATTCCGGTCGGCCACTTCCTCCGAGATGTCTACTGGCGATTTCCCGAGTACAAAAAATCCGTAAAATTCCCCAAACGCGAGGCCGCCCTGCTCGCCTACGGCTGGGACATTCAGGTGTTGCGACATCAGGTTGATCACGTTTTCCTGCCAAGCGTTGAAATGGCCGCGTATCTTGATTTGGGGCGAACTCCGTTCTCGGCGCTACCGCCGGGACACGGATACTCAGCCCCGGTGGACGGCCCGAAAACTGGGATATCCATTTTCTACGTGGGCGGCATCGGGATGCACTACCGCATGCACCAGCTCTTCGCGGGCGTCAAGAAGGCCAGCTCACAGGGCATCGACGTCCGACTTACTGTGTGCGTGCGACCTGAAGAATGGGACATCGCCCAGCACGAATACGCGCAATGGGCGTGCCCGGCAATCACGGTGGTCCACGCCCACGGGCCAGCTCTGCTGGACTACTTCCATGACGCCAACATCGCGTCTCTCATGATCGAACCGATGGAGTACCGCCAACTCGCGGTTCCCGTGAAACTGTTCGAGTACATCGGGGCAGGCAAGCCGATCCTCGCGACGAAGAAAACCCTCACCGGCAGGAAGGTCGAAGAGGAATCCCTCGGCTGGGTCATCGACAACACCTCCGACGCCCTAGTCGAGCTGCTCACACGACTCCAGAACGACCCTGGAGAGATAGAGCGAATGAGGCAGACAGTCCTGGCCCGCCGGGAAGGACACTCGTGGGAAAACCGGGCACGACAGGTGGCAGCCACCCTCCAGGGCTGAAACGCGGATGCACCCTAGGGGCGGCCACCGAACGGATGGTCGGTTCACTTCGCTGATCCCCACCAACGCCACCGGGCACGTTCGACTAGGCTGACGTCGTGACCAAGGTTCTCACTTCTCTTCCCGTCGGCGAACGCGTCGGCATCGCTTTCTCCGGTGGTCTCGACACCTCCGTCGCTGTCGCCTGGATGCGCGAGTCGGGTGCCATTCCGTGCACCTACACCGCCGACATCGGCCAGTACGACGAACCCGACATTGCCTCGGTACCGGGCCGCGCCGAGGTCTACGGGGCGGAGATCTCCCGGCTCGTGGATTGCAAGGAGGCGCTCGTCGCAGAGGGACTCTCGGCACTGGCCTGCGGAGCCTTCCACATCCGCTCAGGAGGTCGCGCGTACTTCAACACCACCCCCATCGGCCGGGCCGTCACCGGCACCCTGCTGGTGCGGGCCATGGCCGCCGACGACGTGTCGGTGTGGGGCGACGGCTCCACCTACAAGGGCAACGACATCGAACGCTTCTACCGCTACGGCCTGATGGCGAACCCGGAGCTGCGGATCTACAAGCCGTGGCTCGACGAGGCGTTCGTCTCGCTGCTAGGTGGCCGCGCCGAAATGAGCACCTGGCTGACCGAACGCGGCCTGCCCTACCGCGACTCCAAGGAGAAGGCCTACTCCACCGACGCCAACATCTGGGGCGCCACCCACGAGGCCAAGACCCTCGAGGACCTCAACGTCTCACTGGAGACGGTGGAACCGATCATGGGCGTCAAGTTCTGGGACCCGACAGTCGAGATCCCGACGGAGGACGTCTCGATCCGTTTCGAGCAGGGCCAGCCGGTGGCGATCAACGGTCATCGTTTCGACAGCCCCGTCGCCCTGGTGCTGGAAGCCAACGCCATCGGCGGGCGCCACGGCATGGGCATGAGCGACCAGATCGAGAACCGCATCATCGAAGCCAAATCGCGCGGCATCTACGAGGCCCCAGGCATGGCGCTGCTGTGGACCGCCTACGAGCGTCTCCTGGCCGCAATCCACAACGAGGACACCCTCGCGAACTACCGCTCCGAGGGACTGCGACTCGGTCGGCTGCTGTACGAGGGCCGCTGGCTGGACCCGCAGTCGCTGATGCTGCGCGAGTCGATCCAGCGCTGGGTGGCCTCCGCCGTCACCGGCGAAGTGGACCTGAGGCTGCGTCGCGGCGACGACTACACCATCCTCGACACCCGCGGCCCGAACCTGTCCTACCAGCCGGAGAAACTCTCCATGGAGCGCGTCGAGGATGCGGCCTTCGGCCCCACCGACCGCATCGGGCAGCTCACGATGCGCAACCTGGACATCGCGGACTCCCGCGAACGCCTCGAACTGTACGCCTCCCAGGGCACGCTGCTCGCAGGTCACGTCAACCTCATCGGCACCCTGGAACAGGGCGGTGCGGCAAAGATCGCCGCCCTCGGATCGGGCAGAACCACCGAACAGGTCGAGGACGCGGCCCTGCGCTCGGCCATGGACTTCGGAACGGACTGAGAGACACCTTCTCCCGGTTCCGGTTCAACCGGTTTTCACTGCCTTGAAGCCGGTTGAACCGGGCCGCGACGAAGAAGTAATCCGGGTCGGCACCATCGGCAGCCGATCGGCTCACCCGACTCCGAGGAAGGGTGCCAGCCGCTCGGCTGAGACCCGACCGTCGTGCCACTTCTTCGCGAACACCCGGTTCTGAGCAGCCACACCGCGCAACTCGTCGCGACGGTCACGAATGGACGCCACCACCTCGTACAGGTCGTCGGGGGTTGCCTCCAGCAGATGCGGCGACTCCGGCAACCGCTCACGAACCGCCTCGTTCATGCGCCCGACACACACCCGACCCGCGGCCATCGCCTCCACCGCAGCGACCCCGTAGGAACCGAACATCACCTGATCCACCACCACATCACAGGACCTCACCAGCTCCCGCAGCTGCGTGTGCGGCATCCCCGACGGCGCGACGTACTCGATCGCGCCCTCGTCGTGGAGGCGACGCAACACCGGATCGATGAACTGGGTGCCCTTGATCGGTGGTTTCCGCTGCGAGGGAACATGCACCACGAGGGGTTTCTCACGTTCCAGCAGCGGCGCATCCGAGGCCCACGCCTCGACGTCGACCACCACCGGCAACCACGTGCTGAAGGGCAGGTCAAAACCCATGTCCGGGGTGGAATGGAACACCGGCCAACCACAGGAGGCCGCAAAACCCCGGTTGATCTCGGTGCGACGGATCAGCGAAGACCGCCACGTCTCGTCGCCGACCGTGAAATACGACCACTCGTCGCGGGCCATATGGGCCAAGGGGTCGCGCACATCGGAGCCGTGCGCGATCAACGCCATCGAATACCCCATCTCCGCCAGCCTCCGGGCATCCGCCTGGAAGTGGGAGGCGCGATCCCACCGCGCAAAGGACATGAAACCATCGAGCGCCACATGGGTGACGCCGTCGAACAGACGCCTCGCACGCCACCCCCAGGCGACGGGAGCCCGAAACCCGAACCGACCGAGCAACTTGTCCACCTCGAAGTGGAACCCGCCTCCACGCAACGGCACCCCGGAAAACGACCACGCCCCCACCGGAAGATTCGATGCAGCAGCCCGCGCCCATGCGGTCGCCTGCCCGGCGTAGTTCGATGGCCCAATGGCCAGCACAGGACTCATGCGGCACAGATTATCCCGTGAGTACAATCACCTGCAGCAGCGCGCTGGGTTCAGTGTTTGGGAAGGGTTTGTTCGTGAAGATCGCTGTTGTTGCTCTTGGGAAGATTGGGTTGCCGTTGGCTGTCCAGTTCGCTGACATGGGGCATGAGGTTGTGGGTGTTGATGTTCAGCAGGCCGTTGTGGATGCGGTGAATGCTGGTGTGGAGCCGTTTCCGGGTGAGGCCCATCTGCAGGAGAAGTTGTCGAGGCTGGTGCCGGCGGGGAGGTTGCGTGCGACGTGTGACTATTCGGAGGCGATTCCGGGTGTTGATGCGATCGTGATTGTTGTGCCGTTGTTTGTCGATGATGAGACGTGGCTGCCTGATTTTGGGTGGATGGAGGCTGCTACGCGGTCCTTTGCGGAGCATCTCACGCCGGGGACTTTGGTGTCGTATGAGACGACGTTGCCGGTTGGTACTACCAGGGGTAGGTGGAAGCCGATGATCGAGGAGATCTCCGGTTTGGTGGAGGGCCGGGACTTCCATCTGGTGTTCTCCCCGGAACGGGTGTTGACGGGGCGGGTGTTTGAGGATTTGCGGAAGTATCCGAAGTTGGTGGGTGGGCTTTCCCGGGAGGGTACTGCGAAGGGCATCGCTTTTTATGAGCAGGTGTTGAGTTTTGATGAGCGCCCTGATCTGCCACAGGGCAACGGCGTGTGGGATATGGGGTCGGCTGAGGCTGCGGAGATGGCGAAGTTGGCTGAGACGACGTATCGGGATGTCAATATTGGGTTGGCGAATCAGTTTGGGAAGTTCGCTGCTGCTCATGGGATTGATGTGTATAAGGTGATTGAGGCGTCGAATTCGCAGCCGTATAGTCATATTCATCGGCCGGGTATTGCGGTGGGTGGGCACTGCATCCCCGTGTATCCGCGGTTGTATCTCTACACGGATCCGGATGCGTCGGTTGTGCGTGCTGCTCGTGAGGCGAATATGACGATGCCTGGGTATGTGGTTGGTGTGGTTGAGGGTGTGGTGGGTGATCTGGTGGGTCGTCGTGTGGTGGTGTTGGGTGCGTCGTATCGGGGCAGGGTGAAGGAGACTGCGTTTTCGGGTGTGTTCCCCACCGTCGAGGTTTTGAAGTCGAAGGGTGCTGTGGTGGTGGTGCATGATCCGATGTATAGCGATGAGGAGCTTGAGGGGTTCGGGTTTACTCCCTACCGGTTGGGTGAGTCGGTGGATGCCGCGATTCTTCAGGCCGATCATCCTGAGTATCTCGATCTCACTGCTGCGGACCTGCCTGGGGTTTCGGTGATCATTGACGGACGCGGCGTCCTGAAACGCGAGAATTTCGCCGGAATCGCGTTCTTCCGAATCGGCGATGGAGAGTGAATTAATCCATGGAAAACGAAGCACAGAGCCGAATTCTGAACATTCCCGAAATTCTGGCGCGCGTCTGGAAAAGGAAGGTCGTTTTTCTGCTGTCCTTCCTGCTCGTCCTCGCCGTCGGATGCGGCTGGGTGTTCACAAAACCCGAGGAGCAGACCGCCAAGCAGTTGCTGGTGTTCAAGTTCCCCGAGACGACCGCCGAATCCCAGGCCACCCAGCAGGCCGCAATGTTGCCCGCGCTGGTGACCACCTACACGGCTCTGCTGAAGCACCCGTCGGTCGGCGGTCCGATCCTGGAGAAGCACCCCGACGTTCCGAATCTCCAGGCACTCACCGAGCGCGTGACTTTCGAGACCCCGAGCCTCATCAGCGTCTCGCTGTCCGTCACGGACCCGGACCCGGCCAAGGCCGAGGCCTTGCTGCGTGACGTCTCCGCCAGCCTCGCCGAGAACGCTCCCAAGGCATTCGGCCAGTCGCCGGAATACCTGCGCGTCGGACTTGATCCCCTGCCTCAGGTGACGGTTGGCCCGGCGCGTTCAGGACGCGGTGTGCAGCTGGTCGTCGTTGTCCTGGTGAGCGTGATCGTCGGGGTGGGAACAGCAATCCTCCTGCCTCGCCGTTCCTGATGTCAGGAACCGGCCTTGACAGACCTTCCCCTCGCCGAGAAACCCCGTCTGACAGCGAGTTTCGCTTCGGTTGACCGAACTGCTGAGTGGCTGACTGCCATCATGGTGGCGTTGCTGGTTCTCCGAATTCCGGGCAGCCTGTTCGTCACAGTGGCTATAGCCGTCCTGCAGCTTCTTGTCTTGCCGTTGCACATCCCCCACAGGCGGGCGCGGCTGTGGCTGTGGACGTTGGTTCTTGGCACGGTGACGAGTTCCGTCGCCCTCGTGACCGTGGCGAGGGAGCCGGAACTGGTCGCTTTCCCTGTCATCACCGCGGCGTTCCTTCTTGTTTCCCTGACGCTGACCGGGGCCACTCTCGGGCGGCGCCTGGCGCGGGTCATGATCACCACCTGCTACTGGTGTTTCGGAATCACTCTGCTCATCGGCATTGGCGAGATCATCACCGGTTTCCGGGTGAGCAACATTTTCTACTCCGACTCGACCACCCAGACGGCCAACAGTCGATTCGAGGTGTCGGCCTTCTATCCGAACTACAACGACTTCTCCGTGGTGCTGGCGATGTTCGTCACCCTCCTGGCGGTGCGCATCCTGTTCGACCACACGTCGCGTTTCAGGACCATTCTGCGAGGTTTCCTGGTGGTTCTGACCACAGGACTGGTGTTCCTCCAGGGGTCTCGCGGCGCCCTGCTGGCGCTGCTGATGGGCATCGCGGCTGCAGTCTGGATCAACCTGCGGATGCGAGTCTCGTCGCGATCCATGTCACTGGTGACGCTGATCGCGCTGATCGCTGCGATCGCAGGTGGGGTGCTCGCCTGGAACTCCCCATGGGTCCAGGACAACTCCACCAAGGAACGTGGGGGAGTCATCAACCGGATCCTCTCCATCACCCCTGATTCCCACCTGGAGTTTTGGATCGGCTGGGGGACACAACCCAACTACCAGCTGGCGGCGCGCCTCAACTATCCGGGTGAGCTGATGGATCCCCACAACGTGCTCATGGAAGCCCTCATCTGGTTCGGCATGCCGGTGGCGTTGCTGTTCGTGGCGTTCTGGGCCCAAGTCGTCTGGCGCGGGGCGTGGAAACTCGACGTGGAGAGTTTTGACTGGCAGCATTTGGCGAGTGTTGTCGTGGTCGCGCTGATGCCCATACTCGGGATTGTTCCGTCATCGACCTTCCGCTACTACCTGATATTTCTTTTCTCCGCCGCTGCTGCAGTGGCGATTTCTGCTCGGAGGTCTGCATGACCCGGCGCATGATATTCCATCATCCGCTGCCCTTGTTTCCGGATGCAGCATCGGCTTCCGGGATCAGGCCGGTCCAGATGAAGCGTTCCTTCGAGGAACTCGGATATGAGGTGTGGGAGGTCACTGGGTACACACGGGAGCGCGCTGAACGAGCAGCTGATGTGCGATACGCCATGCGGTGCGGGACGCGGTTCGATTTCTGTTATTCCGAGTCGTCGACGATGCCCATGACGATGACCAATCCCACCCATCTTCCGTCGCGTCCCTTCCTGGATCTCGGCTTCTTCCGGTCGCTGCGTAAGAATGGGATTCCCGTCGGGCAGTTCCTGAGGGACATCTACTGGGTGTTTCCCGAATACAGGGAGTCGTTGTCTTTCCTGAAGGTTCAGGCCGCCCTGGCCGCCTATGAATGGGACTTGCGAACGCTTCGGCGTCACGTGGACAGGGTTTTCCTTCCGAGCCTGAAGGTGGGCGAGTACATCAATCTGGGAAACGTCCCGGTCTCGGCGCTCGAACCAGGGCATGGGCATGCCGAACCACTGCCTGGTCCGGACACGGGGCTGTCGCTGTTCTACGTCGGTGGGATCGGTTTCGATTACAAACTTCACGAGCTATTCGCGGCCGTCAAGCAAGCATGGGAGAAGAACCTGGACGTGCTCCTGATCGTGTGCCTGCGACCCGAGGATTGGGACGCGGTCAAACACGAGTACGAACAATGGGCGTGCCCGGCCATCGAGGTGGTTCACGGCCACGGAAACGTTCTGCAGGAGTATTTCGAACGAACTAACATCGCCACCATCGTCGTTGATCTGGATGAATACTGGAAACTTGGGGTACCCGTGAAACTGTACGACTACATCGGGGCCGGCAAACCCGTGATGGTGACGAAGGGATCGTTGGCCGGCGACATGGTCGAGCGGATGGAAGTGGGGTGGACCGTGGACAATTCATCCGAGGCGGTAATCAAACTGCTCGAGAGACTGGCCAACGATCCACAGGAGATTCAGCGGGTTCGTGACCGGGTCCTGGCGCAGCGCGGCGCCTACACCTGGCGTGAAAGAGCCCGGCAGGCCGCGGAAGAGCTCACGGGAGCCCCCGTGCCGGAGCGCGAAACGGGCAAAGGAAACCCCCTTCCCGAAGCGGGAATGGCCACTGCCACGGATTCCTGAGGCGGGTCGGCTAGCTTCGAGGAAGGGGTGCTCTCCTTCGGGGAAATCTTCTATTTTCTTATTTCCACACTTCGAGGAATTTGGCGCCAGAAGCGCCCAGTTGCTGAGGTGTCCTGTGGGTGGATGTGGCGAGCATCAAGACGCCGTCATACTTCCGGGCGATGCAGATCGTCAGGTCTCCCTTCTCCTTGGTTTCCTCGTTGTCAATGTGAATGGAGCCACAGGTGAAATCTCCGACTGCAACCTGTCCCGTGATGTCCTTGCTGAGTAGTTCGAATCGTCTCTGGGGTTTCAAGAATTTGGCCACGATCCGCGAACCGTCTGGGGCCTCGTAAATGTTGTTGTCGTTGTCCTGGGTTTCGAGGAATACGAAACCGTCAAATTCCTCAGGCATCTTCGCTGGCGCGGTCGGGGTGGGGCTGGGCGTGGGGGTGGGGGTCTTCGACGAGTGAGTG
>ERZ772799.151-NODE-151-length-28803-cov-3.740365_pt1 | contig 28803 bp, 33 predicted proteins | sample MGYA00511345_ERZ772799 | MGnify/ENA primary metagenome ERZ772799 (study PRJEB29015, sample SAMEA2738037) | human oral metagenome | biome: human oral; feature: human-associated habitat; material: saliva | place: China | collected 2238 ... | reverse complement strand
CGTTGTGGCCGCCACCGACGGCCCGATGGCGCAGACCCACGAGCACATCCTGCTCGCCCGTCAGGTCGGTGTGCCGGCCATTGTCGTGGCCCTCAACAAGTGCGACATGATCGCCGACGAGGATGCCGACCTCATCGACCTGGTCGAGATGGAGCTTCGCGAGATTCTCTCCGCCCAGGAGTTCGACGGCGACAACCTGCCGATCGTCCGGGTGGCGGCTTTCCCGGCGCTGAACGGCGACGAGAAGTGGGCCGGCAGCATCCTCGAGCTCATGGATGCGGTCGACGAGTACATCCCGCAGCCCGAGCGTGACACCGACAAGCCGTTCTTGATGCCCGTCGAGGACGTCTTCACCATCACCGGTCGTGGCACCGTGATCACCGGTCGTATCGAGCGCGGTATCGTCAGGACCGGCGACACCGTTGACCTCGTCGGCATTCGCCCCGAGAAGCAGACCACCACCGTCACCGGTGTCGAGATGTTCCGCAAGATCCTCGACGAGGGTCGCGCCGGTGAGAACGTCGGCCTGCTGCTCCGTGGCACGAAGAAGGAGGACGTGGAGCGTGGCATGGTTGTGATCAAGCCCGGTTCCACCACCCCGCACACCGACTTCGAGGCCACCGTCTACGTGCTCAACAAGGAAGAGGGCGGTCGTCACAAGCCGTTCTTCTCCAACTACTCCCCGCAGTTCTACTTCCGCACCACCGACGTCACCGGTGTGGTTCAGCTGCCGGAGGGCAAGGAAATGGTCATGCCCGGTGACAACACCGACATGACCGTTCACCTCAACAAGCCCATCGCCATGGAGGAGAACCTCAAGTTCGCGATCCGCGAGGGTGGCCGCACCGTTGGTGCTGGCAAGGTCACCAAGATCATCAAGTGATCGCCGCCTGACAGGCAACGGAAGGGGCCCGCACGAATGTGTGGGCCCCTTCTTCGTGTGCGCAGAACCGAGGAAGCTCTGGGTGAGGCCGCCTCGTGAATGCCAGACGGCAAGGGAACGTCTGGAATTGTCAGTGATGTTCTTCGGGGGACGGGTCACCCGATGGAACGGCGGAAGGCCTTCAGCCAGCCGAGTCGTCCCCCGGAATGTTGCTGATTCTTGTCATCGTTGTTGTGCTCGGAGCTTTCTGTGGGCGGCAGGAGCTGGGCGGCTTCCCGCTCGTCGGCCTGCTCGGCCTCCCAGTCGGCCTTGACCTGCTCGACGAAGTCCTGGCGCTGCTCCCGGGGAGGAGCGGTGGTGGTGTCCGGCTCTAGGCGGGTGCGGGGAAGAGCGTAGACCGCCTGGGTCTGCAACCAGTTGATGAGCTGTTCACGCAGCAGGCAGCGAAGCTCGAACAATCTGCTGGAGTTCGTCGCGGAAACGACGGCACGAACCCGGACCGAACCTCCCGTGGCGTCCATGACCTGGAGAGCGACGGTGCGACCGTCCCACAGGTCCGTGGTTTTGACTAGGCGCAGCAGCTCGATCCGCATGGCCTCCACGGGAACTAGCCAGTCCAGGTCGAATTCGATGACTCCTGTTTGTCGCGGTTCCTCCCGGCTCCAGTTTTCGAAGGTTTTCGTGGTGAACAGCGTCGATGGCACGATCCAGCGCCGCTCGTCCCAGCTCCTCAGCACCACATAGGTGAGGGTGATCTCCTCGACGGTTCCTTGGTTGTCGTCTGTGACGACGATGTCGCCGACGCGCAGGGAACCGGTGAAGGCGATCTGGAGTCCGGCGAAGACGTTCGTGAGTGACGACTGCGCCGCGAGACCGGCGACCAGTGAGACCAGACCGGCGGAGGCCAGCAGGGATGTTCCGATGGCTCGGAACTGATCGAAGGTGAGCAGCGCTCCGGCGGTTGCCCCGATCCAAACCACCCCGATCAGCACTCGGGCTATGACCTGCATCTGGGTGCGGATGCGCCGGAACTGCGGGGTTTCCCGGGCGTTCTTCTTACGGGCGAGGACAGCGTCCTCGACGGTTCTGATGACTCCCGTCATGCCGTATGCAGCGGCGAAGATCATCACGATCAGGAAAAAGTGCTCGAAATTCGCCCGCCATGAGGGTGCCGCCTGCCACGGGGTGGGGGCGCTGGCGAACAGCACGCCCATGCCAGTGCCGAAGACGGTCAGGATGAGGCGCTGGGGGAGTCGTAGGTTCCGGCTAAGGAAACCCAGGTCCTCCTGGTGGCGGGCCAGTTGCCGCATGATGATCGAGATGATCACAGAGACGACGACGCCTGCGAGGAATCCGATGGCTGCATATCCGAGAACGGTCAACAGATCCAAGGCCACCTCGGTGGCGGTTTCGTCGGTGGGAAGCATGCAGACAACCGTAGCTGCTGTCTCCTGTGGATAGGCTTTCAGCCGCGTTTCTGAATGCTGGCCCACTCGTCCCGCAGACCCACCGTGCGGTGGAACAGCAGCGGGGTGCGATCGTCGACAGCGAAGTATCCCAGCCGCTCGAACTGCACCACTTCACCCGGTGCCGCGTCTGCCAGGGCGGGTTCCACCTTTGCGTCGGTCAGCAGCTCACGGGAGGTGGGGTTGAGGTCATCGAGTGCTTCCCCGGTGCGTTCCCCAGGGGCCGCGGCGGTGAACAGCCTGTCGTACAGGGCGACGGTGGCGTCCAGGGCGTGTGGGGCTGATACCCAGTGCATCGTCGACTTCACCTTCCGACCGTCGGCGGGGGTGCCGCCACGGGAGTCCGGGTCGAAGCTGCAGCGCACCTCGACGACGTTGCCTTCCTCGTCCTTGACCACATCGCGTGCAGTGACCAAGTAGGCGCCACGCAACCTGACCTCACGACCGGGAGAGAGCCGGAAATATTTCGGCGGCGGAACCTCACGGAAGTCGTCCTGCTCGATCCACAGTTCCCCGGTGAACGGCACCAGACGGGTGCCGTCGTCCGGGTTCTCCGGATTGTTGACCACCTCGAACCATTCGACCACCGGGCTGCCGTCGGAGTTGGTCGGCCAGTTCGGCAGAATCAGCTTCAAAGGCCGGGTGATGGCCATCCGGCGCTGTGCGGTCGCGTTCAGCGTGCGACGCACGTAGCTCTCCAGCTCTTCGATGGCCTTGCGGGAATTGGTGCGGGTGGTTCCCACCTCGCGGCAGAATGCCCGGATGGCTTCCGCCGGGTAGCCGCGCCGTCGTAGTCCTCGTATGGTTGGCATCCGAGGGTCGTCCCAGCCGTCCACGACGCCGTCCGCGACCAGCTTTGCCAAGCGCCGTTTGGATGTGACGGTGTGGGTCAGCTCCAGTCTCGCGAACTCGTACTGGCGTGGGGGAGTGGGAACCTCGAGCTGCTCCAGGAACCAGTCGTAGAGGGGCCGGTGGGATTCAAATTCGAGGGTGCAGATGGAATGGGTGACGCCCTCGATGGCGTCGGACTGGCCGTGGGCCCAGTCATAGGTGGGGTAGATCGACCACGCATCACCCGTGCGGTGGTGCGCGACGTTGCGGATGCGGTACATCACGGGGTCGCGTAGCTGCATGTTTTCGTGTGCCATGTCGATCTTTGCCCGCAGCACTCGCGAGCCGTCGGGAAACTCCCCGGTGCGCATCCTTTCGAACAGGGCGAGGTTCTCCGCGACGCTGCGGTTGCGGAACGGTGATTCGATGCCGGGTGTGTTGAAGGACCCCCGGGTGGCAGAGATTGTTTCGCCGTCCTGGTCATCGACGTAGGCCAGGCCTTTCGTGATGAGCTGCACGGCCCAGTCGTAGAGGGTCTCGAAGTAGTCGGATGCGTGGCGCACCTCCGAGGGCTTGTAGCCCAGCCACTCGATGTCCTCGATGATGGAGTTGACGAAGGCCTCCTCCTCGGCTTCCGGGTTGGTGTCGTCGAGGCGCAGCATGCAGCTGCCGCCGAAGTCCTCGGCGGTGCCGAAGTCCACGACGATGGCCTTGGCGTGACCGACGTGCAGGAAACCGTTGGGTTCGGGTGGGAACCGGGTCTGGACCCTGCCACCGTGGGTTCCTGCTTCGTTGTCGCGGCGGATGGCATCGGTGATGAAATTGTTCGGGACACCCGGCTCATTCATGTGGTGAAGCTATCACCTTCCAAGCCACAGACCGAACAACCAGAACAGCAACACGAAGGGTGTGGCCAGCAGGACGAGTGTGACACCGAGCACCAGGGTCAACGCCACCAGCCAATAGGCGATGGTGGCCTTGCGCACCTGGTTGCGGTCCTCGAGGGTGCGGTGCAGCAGTTTCAGGTTCTTCGCGTTCGACATCCACAGCGCATCGAAGAAGGACCCGATCAGCGGAATGGAACCAAGACACCAGTTGACCACGTAGTTCCACAGCATCCGGAGAAGAACCGGTATGGGGACGCGTAGCCGGATCGCATCGAGGATCACGACACACCCCAGAGCTGTTGCCACCACGTTGCCTGCGGCGGGAACCAGACTCAGCAACGGGTCGAAGCCGAACCGGAAACCGGTGCCGGGTACCCGGAAAACCTCGTCCAGCCAGAAGGTGAAGTGGCGGCTGATGGGAGAGGGCCCATCCGTGGTTTCGGGGAGGGACTCCGAGCTTCTCAGTGCGCGTGAGCGATGGGATTCGCGGGAGGACACGCCATCATGATGCCACGAGCGCGACTCCTGGTTTCGGTCCGATGGTGGTGGGGCCATTAGGCTTGGGCCACTATGACTGAGCTGACTCCCGCCCGCACCCGTGTTGCCCCCTCGCCGACGGGGGATCCACACGTTGGTACCGCGTTCATGGCCTTGTTCGACAAAGCATGGGCGGCCAAAACCGGCGGCTCGTTCGTGCTGCGGATCGAGGATACTGACCAGAACCGACTTGTGGAGGGCAGTGAGGAGCAGATCCACGACACTCTCGCCTGGCTCGGGCTTTCTCCCGATGAGGGGCCGCTGGAGGGCGGCGATTTTGGACCTTACCGGCAGTCGGAGCGGCTCGACACCTACCGGCTTTTCGTCGAGCAGTTGATCGCCGATGGACACGCCTACTACTGCTGGTGTTCCTCGGAACGTCTCGCGCAGCTGCGCAAGGAACAGGACGCCACGAAGGCGGCCAGGACAGGCTATGACCGGCTCTGTCTCGGGAAGTCCCGCGAGGAGCGTGCGAAGCTTCCCGGATTCACTGAGACCCCGGTGGTGCGGATGCTCGTGCCCGACGACGCGCCCCTGACCTTCACCGACATCATCCGCGGCGAGGTGAAAGCTCCTTTCCCCGACGATCAGGTGATCCTGAAGGCCGATGGTTTCCCCACCTATCACATGGCCGTGGTCGTTGACGACCATCTGATGGGGATCACGACGGTGGTGCGCGGCGAGGAGTGGATCAGTTCCACTCCGAAACACCTCCTGTTGTACCGCTGGCTCGGTTTCCCCGAACCGCAGTACGCGCACATGCCGTTGCTGCGCAACACCGACAGGTCGAAGATCTCTAAGCGTCGTAACCCGGCCGCCCGCCTGATGTGGTTCCGCGAACAGGGCTACCTGCCGGAGGCGGTCCGCAACTTCCTGCAGCTGTTGGGTTATCCGCCTGCCGATGACGACTCCGAGGTGGCCACCTTCGAGGATTTCGTCGAAAACTTCGCATGGGACAAGGTCAACACCACCGGGCCGGTTTTCGACGTGAAGAAACTGGACTGGCTGAACGGTCACTACATTCGCGCCCTCGGCGCCGATGAACTGACCGAACGGATCGTCGCCTTCCACGCCGAACGTGGCGACTGGGACGCGACCATCGATACCGACGTGTTGCGGCGGGCTGTGCCGCTGGTCAGCGAACGCATGACCCTGCTGAGCGAGGCCCTACCGAAGCTGGGGTTTCTTTTCGCCGATCGGGTGGAGATCGAGGAAGCAGCCCGTGCGTCGCTGCCCGACAATGCCGCGGAAGTCCTCGACGCTGGAATCGAGGTGCTGGAGACGGCACCCTTCGATGCCGCATCGATCCAGGCCGGGCTGCGGGAGAAACTCGTCGACGGGCTGGGCATCAAACCGAAGTTCGCTTTCGGGCCGCTGCGGGTCGGACTGACCGGGGCCAAGGTGTCGCCGCCGCTGTTCGAATCCATGGAGATCCTGGGTCGTGAGGAAACCCTCAAACGGTTGCGTGCGCTGCGTGAGACTCTCTGAGCGGCGGACCTTTACCTCAGGAAACACCTGGTCGGCTCTTGCGCTGGTGGACCGAATCGAACTCGAACGTCTTGAGGAACGCCCGTGCGCGTTCCGTCTCGGGATCGGTGAAGAATTTCTCCGGTGAGGCGATCTCGACGATCCGCCCCGCATCCATCAGCACCACCCGATCTGCGATCGCCCGCGCGAAGGGCATCTCGTGGGTAACGATGAGCATGGTCATGCCATCGGCGGCCAGCTCCAGCACCACATCGAGGACCTCACGGACGATCTCTGGATCCAAGGAGGCGGTGATCTCGTCGAGTAGCAGCAGCTCTGGGTGCATCATCAACGCTCGCACGATCGCGACCCGCTGCTTCTGACCCCCCGACAGCTCGCGTGGCAGTGACCTCGCCTTCTCGGCGAGCCCGACACGCTCCAACAGCTCCATGGCCTCTTGCACGGCCTCGTCACGTGTGCGCCCCTGCACCAGACGAGGTCCGAGCAGCAGGTTGTCCATCACGTTTAGGTGCGGGAACAACTCGTAGCTTTGGAACACCATCCCGACTCGCTGCCGGATCTCGGTCCAGCGTGTCCCCGGATCCGTGATCACGACACCGTCCAACTCCACAGTGCCGTCCGTGATCGCCTCCAGGCCGTTCAGGCAACGCAGCAGCGTCGACTTCCCGCAGCCCGAGGGGCCGACGACGGCGATCACCTCGCCGGGGGAGACCTCCAGGTCGATTCCGTCCAAGGCCCAGAGATCCCCGTAGTTCTTTCTCAGATCGGAAATTCGCAACATCGGGGTCATGTGGTGGCCCACTTCCTCTCGAGACGCCGAGCACCCCACGAGATCGGGAAACACACGACGAAATACATGATCAACACGGTGCCGTAGATCCACAAGGCACCGTCAGGATGGGTGAAACGGTTGACATCGATGATCTGCTGACCGACCTTCAACACCTCGACCACACCGATGAGAGCCACCAGGGGAGTGGTCATGATCATGCGATTGGTCAGGTTGATGCTGGTCGGAAGCAGGCGACGCGCCGCCTGGGGCAGCACGACGTGCCACTGCATCTGCCACGGAGTCAGGCCGAGTGCCTGCGCACTGGCGTACTGGTGTTTCGGGATCGACGTGATGGCGGAACGCACCAAGTCGCCCATTTCGGCTGTGCCCCACAACGTGAACACGACGATCGCGGCCGCCTGGCCGTCGAGGTTGACGCCGAGATAGCGGGCCAGATCGAAGAACACCAGGAACAACAACACGATCTGCGGCATGATTCGCACCACCTCCAGGTAGATGCGGGTGAACAGCTTCACCACCGGGTTCCGTGATGTCATGACGATGCCCAGGCCGATACCGAGAACGATCGAGAAGGCCATAGCGATCAGAGCAATGGATGCACTGACCCACAGTCCTTCGAGAAGCCTCAGAAAGTTTCGTCCTTGGAGGAGCAGCTCAATCCCCGAACGTCGCACGGCGCAACCTCCTCTCCAGGAAACCGGCGCCCAGCGAGACTGGGAGCAGGATCAGCAGGTAGCAGACGACGAGCAGCAGCAGGGCCTCGGACGTCTGGTATTTCGACCCGATCTGTTCCTTTGCTCTGAACACCAGATCTGGTAAAGCGATGATGCTGACCACGGAGGTCTCCTTCACCAAGAACACCAGGTTCGCCGTGATACCCGGCATGCTGATGGCGACGGCCTGCGGAAGAATCACCCGCCTCGTTGCCTGCCATGGCGTAAGGCCGAGGCTCAGGGAGGATTGCAGCTGGATTGGCTCCACCGCATCCAGTCCGCTCCGCAGTGTCTCCGCCATGAAACTGCCGCCCAGGAATGTGAGTCCGATGATGGCGCAGATCTCCTGATCCAGTTTCATGCCCAGCTTCGGTAGTCCGTAGTAGAGGAAGAAAAGCTGTACCAGCAGCGGGGTGTTGCGCGAGATCTCGATGTAGATGATCGCCAGCTGACGGGCAACAGGAACACGGAAATGCTGTATCACGGCGCAACAGATCCCGACGAATAGAGCCCCGACGATTCCGAACAGCGCGACCCGCACCGTGAGCAGTGCTGCTTCGGCGTAGACGGGGACCGAGCTGAAGACGATGCCCCAGTTCATTGCAACGCCTCGCCGGTGAGGCTCCCCGTACTCAGAGCTGTCCTCCCTCGACCACCAGTTCCTCCGCGGACGCCGAGTCGCCGTACACGGGCCGCAGGGTCTGTTCGAAGTCGGCGTGGAAGAACTGTTCCTTGCCGAGGGTGACCAGGTGTTCGTTCAGCCACGACAGCAGCGTCCCGTTGCCCTTGGTGACGGCGCCTGCGATGCTGTCGGGGTCACCGAGAGCCGTGATACCGGCAGTGAAACCATCGCTTGCGATCGCCCAGGCGAGGGCCTCGGTGTTGTCGGTGACCCAGGCGTCCCCACGACCGTCTGCCAGGGCGCTGGTGGCGTCGTTGTACTGCTCGTACTTGTCAGGTTCGATCTCCGGATGGTTTTTGGCCAACCAGGCCTCGGCCGTGGTGCCCTTGACCACGATGATCTTCTTGCCGGCCAGTTGGGGCTCCTCCGTGATCAGTGCCGAGTCCGGGGAGACCACCCCGAGGGAGACCTTCATGTAGGGGTTGGCAAAGTCCACCTTCTCCCCGCGTTCCGGCGTGACGGTGAAATTCGCCAGGATGATGTCCACCTTCGCGGTTTGCAGGAACTCGACCCGGGAAGCAGCCTCGACGGGAACGTAGTCCACTTGTGTGCCGAGGTCCTTGCCGATTCTCTCTGCGTAGACCACGTCATAGCCCGCGGGTTTGCCGTCGGCATCGATATACCCGAAGGGGGCCTTGTCGCTGAAAACCCCGATCCTGACGGTGCCAGAGGACTTGATCTGGTCGAGGGTTCGGAACTGTCCGTTGCCGGCTGATCCCGTCCCGGAGGAGGCAACTGGGTCGGGCGATGCTCCGGAACAGGCGGTGAAGGCCAGGGCCAACGAGGCAAATGTGCCACCCAGGATGTGGCGACGGGAAATGGGCATGGGTACTCCTTGGTCAGGGTGTGGATCGTTGACCATCAACAGGTGTGACGGGTCAGTGTGTGACGGCTGCCGGAAAACGCAGAGGACTATGAGTGCGCAGCGAAGACGAAAATTCCGGGGCGATCCGGACTTCCGGGTGCGTCAGAACTGACGAACCGGGTGGGAACACCGGCATGCAGAGGCGGTGAAGTGCGCGCCGAGCTGCATCATGCGGGGATGTTCCATGAGGTCAGACACTAGGTCGGAGCCATGTGTGGAGTCAAGGGGGAGCGCGTTGTGGGCCGGACGGGCATCGGGTGGATCGGCGATGTTGCGTGAGGGTCAGGTGGACTTCCCACTGCCCCGCCGCGACCTGCTGATTGAAATCCTCGCTGCGCTTCGAAGCCGGCACAGTGCAGATTTATGCTCACGTGCTCGATGAAGCCTCTTTCATCACTGGCTACAAAAGCATCGCGTCCCAGAGGTGCTGGCGTTGTACTTCTGGCGGATTCGGTTCACATAACTGTCCGTTCGTGCTGAAGAGTTGTACCAAGGTCTAATTCAGGACCAGAAGTCTTCCAAAGCGCTTCGATGTGGCTTAGTGTGAAACATGTCGGGTTCTGCGGGAGAACCGCAGAATGAGGTTCAGATCGAGGAGGGTGTATTTCGATGCCGAATGCACTGAAATTGGTGGCTGACGTGCTGTTGATCACGGATCGTGATCTTACTTGTGGGGCACTCATCGGTGAGCAGGATGATGGGAAGGCGCGAATGTTGTCTGCAGGACTCACCCGTGCCCTCGCGGGACTGTTTTTGGATTCTGGGCGAGAAACAACGCCGACCTTGGAAGAAGTAGCGCGTTTTGGTTTTCCTGCAGACAAGCCTTCGCTCCGGCATGATCTTGCAAATTTTTTGTGCTTCTGTGATGAAGAGTCGTCATTCGAAATCGGTGATGCGCAGCCCCTCAGTGCCGTGCTCGGTCCGGAAAGTGTCGTTGATGACAGGATCAAACTCGGAGAGCGGGAAACTCTGCGGCCAGCAGGTGTGCAGCGCCAACGGGTAGTTGGAAATGCCATCTTTACCGTGGTGATAACTGATGTCGAAATGGGTGGTGAGCTCATCCCGGATCCGGGGCTGAAAGCAGCTCCAAGAAAGCCGGCTGAGCAGCCTGAGCTTAACCTCACTATCACGGATGGTTGTGGTGTGTGTGGGGTCTGTGGTGCCTGCGGCCTGTGCGTTGTTTGTGCCGAAATAAACTACGGTACCGCTGGCGCAGCATCTGCCGCTCTGTGGTCTATCGGTGGAAGTGCTTCTATGGAGTACTGTGATCAGGGCCTGGCGAACGCGATCCGTCAAGAACAAACGGATTTGCTGACGTTTCATATGTAAACAATTACGTTTTGTAAGAAGCGGTCGCTGATCGCATGGTTCAGGGGAAGAAGGCTATGTATCCGCACGTGAATCCAGCTTTCAAATTTCATCGCGATGCAAGTGGTGGTCGTCTGTCGATAAGCCTCCAAAATGCCCGGGAAGCCGAGGAGTTGAACGGGTATGCAGCTGACAGTAGAGGGGGCTTTATGTCTATGGCCTACTTTGCGATCGATGGTTTCTATGTGGATGTCCTGAGCTTTGCCGATGGCACGGTTACCCTCGAGGAGCTTGTCGCGCGATATGTCAAGGACAGTGATCCGGTCTTTGGTCCGGTTTTGGCAGATCGAGCTGTCAACTGGGCGCTTTCAATGCGCGGATTGCTTCGCTGGACCGAGCAGCCACTGTCGCCCGCACGGCCTCCGCAGGTCACGGGCAGGCGCGACGCTTATTATCCGCAACATGCGGTAATCGAAATTACGGACCGCTGTAATTTCTCTTGTGAGCACTGCTATATAGCGGCAAAGCAAAATGTTGGCAGTTTCATGTCCATTGATACCTTCGCGACTGTGGTCGAGCTCCTGAGTGCCAATGGTGTCCAAGTGGTTGAATTAAGTGGAGGTGAATGCACTATTCATCCAAAGTTCGCGGAGATGCTGAACCTCGCTTGCTCGAAATTCAGTCTGGTTAGCGTCCTGACCAATGGGTATCTTCTGGGGGTTCCGGGAAAGGTGCGTGATGCCATCATGGCGCGCGATAACGTGGCTGTTCAGGTCAGCATCGACGGAATCGAGCGCACGCACGACTTGTTCCGTAAGCATAGGCATTCTTTCCAGAGAGCCGTTGAAGCGGTGCGAGTATGCACAGAGGCGGGAAAACCAACGCGTATTGCCACGAGCATTTCTGAAGGGACTTTGCGTGAGGTTCCTGAGCTCGTTTCACTGGGGCGCAAATTGGCTCCGGCGCTGCATGCATTTTCTCCGGTGGCCCCCTTCGGGCGCGGATGTAATGTTACCGATTCGGCTCTCGCTTCTGCTGGGACTTCGCGTCGCTTGGAGGAAGCTCTCAAGAAAGCGGGTTACAGCGGCCCCGGGATCACGCAGGCTGGCGCTCCTACGGCAGCTGGTGGGGTGGAACAGATTCGCAACTGTGGTGCAGGCCATCGCACCGTCGCTGTTGACGTGAAGGCCGGCGTACGCCCCTGTAACTTCGGTGACGCTCTAGGGAGACTGGGCAATCTATTGACAGACGAGTACCATGAAATATTCAGTGGGCTCAAATCTTTTCAATTGGCAAATGCTCCCAGGCCCGGCGGGGTGGAATGTGTGGAGTGTGAGTACTTCAACTTCTGTCAAGGATGCCCCAGCAAAGCCATGAGTCTTGTTCCTCGAACTGATGTGCAGTGCCGTTGGTATGAGCGCTGGTTTGAAACCGAAACTCTTCCGCAGGTGAATGGCGCCGATTTGCTTGGAGTGTGTGACTCGTGCCGCGAAACGCAAGTATCTTCGCGTTCGTCAAGAGTCTTCGGTGGTACTATGGCGCAAGAAAGGAGAAATGCTGATGGCTACTGACCTTTCAGGTAAAGTTGTAATCTTGATCATATGCGTAGTGGCCCTCTTCACGGGCCTAGCCTTGACGACTGGCTTCTATGTGCCTCCTTCTCTGAGGCAACCCATCACTGTTGGGTGTGTCCTGATGGCGGTGGTATCCTCCAGTCTCATTGCAGCGTACGCACGTCGGCGAAACAGAGGGAGATCTGAGACTACCGAGCCTGTAGAACGGTGAAATATCATGCGCGACACGCTGCTCCGCCCGGGGGTGGTCTGCTGTGTGAGGGTATCGAGAAGTCATTCGGGACCGTCAAGGCTCTGAGGGGAGTGCGGCTATGGGCGCCTCGGGGTGAGATTACTGCCTTGGTTGGTCCCAATGGGGCAGGAAAATCAACGCTACTTCGTTGTGTCGTTGGGCTCACCCGGCCTGATGGAGGTTCCATCACGTGGGATGATGTTCCTCTGAGGGAAAAAGTGCAGCGGTCCTTCAGCTTTATGCCTGAAGAGCGTGGCTTATATCCGCAGGACACCGTTCGTCAGACCGTGGAGTTCTACGCCCGGCTGCGCCACCCTCGTGCTCGTCGAAATGAGTTCTTCGGAGAAGTCGTCTCCTCCCTCGGATTGGATTCCCTTGTTGGGCGTCGGGTGGGAGAGCTGTCACTTGGCAATCAGCAACGGGTCCAGATTGCTGCCGCCTTGGTGTGTTCCCAGCACTGCATTCTCTGGGATGAGCCTTTCTCCGGGCTGGATGTGGAGGGGGTTGATGCACTTTCTGACCTTCTCAGAAGTCGTAAGGAGGAAGGAGTTGCAGTGATTCTATCTTCACATCAGCTTGATGTTCTGGAGCGGTTGTGCGACCGAGTCACGGTGATCCATGCCGGGCGTGCTGAATCGACAACCCTTGGTATGCACGAAGGGAGTCGCGAATGGGAAGTAACCATGCCCGATGGGAGTGTCGAGGCGATGCCTGATACTCATGAAGTCAGGGCGAGATTGGCGCAGTCCATGTCATGGGGAGGTATTTTCTCTCTGAGTCAGAAAAATCGCACTCGAATGCGTGAGTTTTACGATGCTTGTTCCCGCCGTGCGTGCGAGGAGGAGTAAATTGCCATTCACGTGGATGCAGTTCCTTATCGTGGCCAGGCGAGAGATCTTCAGGAAGCTCCTAAATCGCAGCTTCATCGTTGCCATGATCGGTTCGCTAGCGTTGGTTGGGGCAGTGGCGATATTTCAGTATCTGCAGACCTCGAAGAGTGATAAGAGCATGGTTGTTGAGGCAGAATCGGCAGCCGTGCCTTTGGCGCAATCCCTGTGCGCTGGCTGGCGGGATTCGGGAGTGGTGGCTTTGTGTGAGCCTGTGGAACCGGGAACTGCAGCGTCCCAAGATGTGATTCGAGCGCAGATTTCTCTGGGAGGTTCGGAGTCGACCCTCAAGGTGACTGTCACGATTCCAGAATCGATCGCAGGCTCCGGAACCCAGGTCGCTCATGCTATAGCGTGGCAGTGGATAGCAGTGGAACGAGGCGCCGCCGATGATCAAGTCCGAGTAGCTCTTGCGGCAGATGGCGCGAAGACCCAAGATGTTGTCACACGACAGCTCTTCGCTGCCGCGCTTGGCTGCGGATTCCTGTTCGCGGGCTTGATGGTTGGCCAACAGCTGGCTGTCAGTATCGTCGAGGACAAAAAACTAGGGGTGTATGATACTCTGAGGCAATTGATGCCTCTTCGTGCCCTCATATTGGGTAAATTAATAGCGAACATCACCATCTCGGTTGTTCAGATGACTTTGTTGCTCGCGGCATTGCTCCTGTTGCGGCGCGCACTGCCCAGTGGTCTTATAGAATCGTTGGGTTCGAGTGTTCTTGTCGCCTATGTTCCGTTGTTTGTTCTCGGCTATCTCAACGTGTGCCTTCTCTGGGCCTTAATTGGGCTTCGGTCCCGAAACATGGATGCGTTGCGTGACGCATCAGTTCCACTCAACCTTGGGTTGATGGGAATGTGGTTTGCAGCGATGTATCTCCAAGGAATGCCGCAGGTGATCCTCTCCTATGTACCGATTGTCAGTTCCATGGTCATGCCGGTTCGTATGGTGTCCGAAGATGTGTCTACTTTCTCCGTTGTCGTCGCAGCCCTGTTGGCAGTTGCCGGGGCCATTGCTTTGACCGTGCCCTTTAGACGTGCAACGACTGATTCTTAATCCTCGAGGAGGCCGAGTTCGCGGGCACGTGCTACGAGCTTCAAGCGGCTGTCAACTCCGAGTTTTTTCAGTAGGCAATGGATATAGGTTTTGACGCTGGAGACGGAGACGTAGATTTTGTCGGCAATGTCTGCATTTCGCAGCCCCCGGTTCAGGTAGTGCAACACCATGAGCTCTTTTTGTGTAATGGCCAGTTCGTTTGCTGTCCGCATTGTGTGATGACGATTCGGTAGAATCTGGTTGAGCAAGTCTGGTGAGAATACGGAAAGGTCTTGGACCACAGCTCGAATAGCTGCTATGAGCTGAGACGTGCGCGTATTCTTGAGCAAGTATCCCGTCGCTCCGGCTGTCATCGCCGTGTCGATTGAGTTCCGGCTCGCCGCGGAGGCCATGATGAGCACCCGAACTTGTGGATAGTGGTGTCGAATGATAGAGGTTGCCTTAATGCCTGAAATTCCTGGTAAGTGAATATCCATCAATGCGACATCGACAGGATTGTGTTGAATATAATGCACTACCTCCTCTGCATTATCCAGCGTTGAAGCTACCTGTATATCGGTCGTTTGAGTGAAAATTTCCGCAAGGGTTTTGCGAACAAACATATCGCCATCGATAATGACGAGTGAGATGCGACTGCGATCGGTTGGGGGTGGGTGGTGAATGGGATCTTTTTGCTTAGAAAACATTATTAGGTCTTCCTGCTTCGAGATGTTTCATGGGGGCGACTGGAAGGGTTTCTGGGCTTCGTGGAGTATAATGCAAAATTCTCACTTTTAGTTAATAGAATATTTGGGCTAGGGAAAATTGATGGTAGGCCGTGCCGTGTGACCCGCGTGCAAGTGTGTGGATGCGTGCTAGGTGTGCAGTCGCCGAGATGCGGTGCTGATAATGAGACGGTCTGCGTTGAGCTAATTCGACGGAAGCCGGGTAGGGCGGATGTCGTGGTCAATGCGAGGTGACGTAGTTTGGTAAGCCTATCCTGTTGGGTAGGTCGCGGTATCAATGCAGAGATGCATCTTTGTGGCCTGTTCCCTCCGAGGATTAGCATGTTTGGGACTATACCCGGATTGATGTTCTGGGGAGCGAAATCCGGCAATTTCTAATCATGCGGTAGTGGAGTGGGGGGCTACGTAATTTCGTGGGCAGTGAGGTTTAGTCGAGGGTGTTACGTTCGCCAGCGAAACCCCTGGTCAGAGCGCGTTTGACGATGGTTGTGAACACGCCTCACAGGATGACTTCGTCTGTCGGTGCTTGTTGTCGAGAACTTTCGCGCCGAATGAGAGCAGCGGCCTGGTTCGGGTTCCATGAGGGCCGAGGGAACTGACAGGGCCTCTCGCGATTGATACCATCAGGGGCGGATCGCGGGGAAACCGAACGCCTTGAAAGGAGAGGGCGTCGGAGTATTCGTTGTACGGGATGAGAGCGCCGGACCCGCGAGGACGAGGGCCGGGATAGCTGGGGTGGTGTGATGCGAAGTGATGTTGAGAGTTCGCCGGTGATTGAGGTTTCACGTGTGAGTCGCGCTTACCGGCGGCCCCGCGGATCGAAGACTGGTAGGGGGCGGGCCGTCGATGATGTCTCGTTCCGGGTTGCGGCGGGTGAGTCGGTGGCCCTGCTGGGGCCGAACGGGGCGGGCAAGTCCACCATGATGCGGATGCTCTCCGGGGTTCTGCGACCGAGCGAGGGGACCATTTCCTGTTTGGGTGAAACCCCGGCCCGCAGGTCCCGCAGGTTTCTCATGCGTACCTCCCTGATCATGGGGCAGAAGCAGAGGGCCAACCTGGACGTGCCCCTGCGTGCCTCTTTGGAGCTGCAACGGGTGTTGTACGACATCTCTCGCGATGAGTTCGACGAGACCCTGGCGCGGTTCGAGGAGCTCCTCGGAGTGGGGGCCTATATCGACCGTCCCGTCAGGACCCTGTCGCTGGGGGAGAGGATGCGTGGGGAGCTGGCGATGGGGCTGCTGCACCTTCCCGAGCTGGTGTTGCTCGACGAGCCGACGATCGGGCTTGATGCTGCCTCGCAGAGGTCGCTTCGTGGTTTCCTGCGGGAGTACAACCGTGAAACGGGGGCGACGATCATCCTGACGAGTCACTACATGGAGGACGTCGAGGCGGTGTGTGACAGGGCCCTGCTCCTCGACGGTGGAAGGCTCGTATTCGACGGGTCACTGCAGGACATGGTCTCTCATGCTCCCCTTCCTCTGCGTGTGGGCCTCACCCTCGATCCGGGGCGTGTCAACGAGGCAAGGAGGGCGATTGCGGCTTTCGACCACAGGGAGGTTCCGGGATCCGATGCCTCGGTGTTCCGGTTCGACACGAATGCGTCCTCGCGTGAGGTGGTTGATGCCCTGACCGGGGCTGGGGTGGCATTCACGGAGATCACCATCGGACGTCCTGACATGAACGACCTGGTTGCCGCGCTGTATGCCGAGGGTGGGGTCGGGTGAGAACGATCAGGGGAGTCTGGGCGGAGGCCCTCGTCTTCTACCGGGCGGAGTGGCGTTACCCGGGGGCCGCTGTCGTGTGGATTGTGTTGAGTCTCCTCCAGCCGGTTGTCATGCTGGCGATCTGGACGAATGTGGAGGGGATCGGTGGCGGCGCCGGTGGGGCGAGGCTGACGGCGTACTTCAGCATGGCGTTCGTCGTGAACAACCTGTCCTACACCTGGCTGATGTGGGACTACGGCGATCGGATCCGCTCCGGCGACTATGCCCTCCAGTTGCTGCGCCCGGGTGCTGTCGTGGGTCGCGATCTGGCGCTCACGCTGGGTTCGAAGCTCTTCTCCGGGCCCGTGGCTTTGGTCGGTGGGGCGGTGATGTGGATCGTGGGGAGGGCCTACCTGGATGTTCGATGGGATCGTGCTGTGTTCTTCGTCGCATCCCTGGTGATGGCGATCGTGATCCGGTTTCTGATCGAGTGGGGGCTTGCGCAGCTGTCCTTCTGGACCACACGGATGAACGCCGTCAATGGCTTGTACTTTGCGGTTCAGGGTTTGGCCTCGGGCAGCTTTGCCCCGCTGGAGTTGCTCCCGGACTGGTTTGACACGGCCGTGTCGCTGACTCCCTTCCCGAGCATGCTGGCGCTGCCTTTGAGTCTGTTCGATGACGGCGTCTCCGGGTGGGTGGTTCTGGGACAGCAGGCGTTGTGGGCCGCGTTGGCGTTGCTGTCGGCTGTTGTGCTGTCGCGCAGGGCGGTGGCCCGATTCGAGACGGTGGTGGCCTGAGATGCGGATCCGATACCTCATCCGCTGCTTCTCGGCGCTGCTGAAGATGAGTGTGACCAGGCTCTGGGCCTACCGGACGGATTTCTGGATGTCGCTCCTGCTGAGCTGCATCACCTTGAGCGCGGATCTTCTCGGCCTGTGGTTCGTCGCGTCCAGGACGTCAGTGCTGGCGGGCTGGTCAGCCCAAGGGCTGGTCTTTCTGCTCGGTACGCATTTCATCGTCCTCGGAGTCATCGAGGTGGCGTTGTACCCGTCGACGGTCCGGTTCATCGAGGGTATTCACGACGGAAGTGCCGACCTGATTCTGCTGAACCCCGGACCGCGACTGTTCCTGATCGGTTTGTCAGAGGTGGCGTTCGGCCCTCTGACCCACGTGCTGCTCGGAGTCGGGATCACGATTGCGACCTGGCTGAATGCTGGTGGTGGTCTACTGAGGCTTGCCCACTACGTCGTGGCGCTCGCTTTGGGGGTCGGCACGCTTGCCGCGTGGTGCTACCTGATCGCCGGCCTCGGCATGATGATGCGCAGAGGCAAGGGGGTGCTCATCGTGGCGAATCAGATCCTCGAGACCGTGGGACGCTGGCCCCTGAGTCTCCATTCGTTTCCACTGCAGATCATCCTGACCTTCGTGGTTCCGGTCGGACTGGCCATCACCGTCCCAGCGAACAGCTTCTTCGAGAGCGGTCAGCTGGCGCTGCTCGTGGTTTCGTTCGCGGGTTCTGTCCTGCTGGCCATTGGCACGTGGCGGATGGCGGTGCGCAGTTACGTCGGGGCACAGTCGTGACCTCCCGGCCCGGGGGCGTACCGCCGTTCCGGGTCGGGAGGCCAGTGAGTGCTCAGTCGTTGCGACGCCGCTGAGTGTGCAGCACCTGATTTTGCAGGGGCTGGGTGGCCGCCAGCGCCAGGGCGGCGAGGACGAAGCCACCTACGAGCACTGCGGCCACCACCACGTTTCCGGCCTCGGAGGCCTGCTGCCCGAGCTTTTTCTCCATGGCCATCAGCACTGGCTGGGCAATGCCGAGGCCAACGAGGTATCCGACCACGGTGACCAGCGCCAGCGGCCCCAGGTTCTCCAGCCACCGTGCCTTCGTGTGGAAGGAACTGGGTGTGCCGAGGCGGTGCAGCGCGACCGTGAGGCCGGCCCTTTCGAATATGGACGAGGCCTGGCTGATGAGGATGGCAGTGGCAGTCAGCAGCAGGGCAACCGTCAAGGTGATGACCACTCCCTTGGCGAGGTCCCACCTGGCTTTGTCCGCAAAAGTTCGCATGAGAGCATTGACGTTGCTGTTCATCTCGAAGGGCATCGATCCCAGATAGCCCGCTATGAGCGCCAGGATTCCCAGTCCGCCGATGCGGCGCCAGGTGCTGCGGGGATCGGCCATGATCCGGCGTCCGGCCATCAGCGCTGCGGGGCCGGGAATCAGACGGTAGAGACGGGCGAAGATCTGGAGCATCCACGGTCCGAAGAGGTTGTAGCCGAAGATCACGCTGCTGATGAGCACAGCCAGCACCACATAGGCCGTGGCTTCACCTTCGGACAGGAGACCAGGCATTATGACGAAGGTCACGACCAGAATTGTGAGGAAAGCCGCAACCCGTTTCCAGGTCATTCGGGGTTTTGCGCCACGACGGGCGACACCGAGTGGGGAGATCCGGACCTGTCGCAGCCCCCACCAGGTGGCGATCAGCGCGATGACGATGTTCAAAGCGGTAACGGTCAGTGCCAGCCACCAGGGCAGGATCAGGGCCGTTGGTTCCCCCTGGAATTCGAGCGCCCCCCAGAAGGGAGCGGTCACCAGGTAGAGCAGACCGCCGAAGAGAGTGCCGATGCTTGCCTGGATGGCCGAGTCGATCAACGACATGCGGGTCACATCGCCGGAGCTCAGCCCGAGCAGCCGAAGAGCTGCCAGGCGCTGCTCACGACCCTGCGCCCCCAGCACGGCTGCTGATGCCGACAGGGAGGTCATCGCGGGTACCAGCAGAGCCGTGGCAATCAAGGCAAGCACCACGTAGAAACCCAGGATCAGGTCGAAGGTGGGATCTTCCGCCTTCAGAGCCGCCAGGAGCCCGGTGGGCTGGTCCCAGCGGGTGTAGAACATCATCGTTCCGCCCGCCACTGTGAAGGCCAGGGCGGCGGAGATGGTATTGGCCAACACAGCTGCGAAAAACAGTAGGGCTTCGCCTTGGCGAACCGCGAACCGCGCGCGGGTGAGCTGGAACGTGAGGCCGGTCAAACCGGTGGCGGCGCTCATCGCGCGACCCTTACGTCGAGGCGGCGGTCGGCGTGGACCAGGCCGTCACGGATCTCTACCAGGCGTGAGCACCAACGGGCGACCGCCGAGTCGTGGGTGACCATCACCAGTGACGCCCCTACCCGAGCAACGGTTGCGGTCAACAACTGCATTACCTCGTGACCCGTTGCCTGGTCGAGTGCGCCGCTGGGCTCGTCGGCGAACACCACCCGGGGGTTTGCCACCAGCGCGCGGGCTATCGCGACCCGCTGTGCCTGTCCGCCCGACATCTCGGAGGGACGACGACCGGCCAGATCGGGAATGCCAATCTTCGCCAGGACCTCATCGGCCTTCGCCAGCGCGGCGCGACGCCGGGTGCCGGTGAGCATCAGCGGCAGCGCCACGTTCTCACGGGCTGGGAGCTCCGGGATCAGCTGGCCGTCCTGAAAGACGAAACCGAACTGGTGCAACCGTAGATGGGAGCGCTGCGCGTCGGACATCCGGGTGAGATCCTTGCCGGCGAACAGGACCGGTCCGTTGTCGGGGGTCAGCACACCCGACAGACAGTGCAGGAGGGTGGACTTGCCGGAACCGGAGGGCCCCATGATGGCGACGGACTCCCCGGAAGCGATGGTGAGGGAGACCCCGGCCAGTGCCTTGACCGCGCCGAAACTCTTCGTGATGTCGTGAGTGGCCAGCAGGGCCGCTGAGTAGGTGTCATCGAACATGTCTCAATTCCATCGCCGGGATCGGTCGCGCAACACAGGGTGCACTCCACATTCGGGGTGGTGCCAGCACTACCTATTCTCCTACACCCCATGTCCTCGGAGCCCTGTGAAGCGGCCTGCGAGCTCTGCGAGTGGGTCGTGTTGAAACCATGGCGAGGGCGTCCGGGGACCCAAGGATGGGTGTGTTGTTCGGGTGTGGGGTGATTGTGACGCAGCTGGCTCCGGACGGGAGAGGGCACTTCTGTATCGGCTCACCCCGTGGTCGTGGGATACGCAGGGCACGCGATAGATTCTCTGTCATGCGCTGGGGAAGGAAACGGCAGGTCAGCCATGAGCAGGAGGCCGCCCAGCGGATCGCTGAACTCACTGCTTCGCGGCGAGTCATCGTCGAGGCCTACGAGGTGGAACGTCGCCGTATCGAACGCGACCTCCACGACGGCGCCCAGCAATACCTCGTGGCCGCCGCCATGAAGGTGGGGGAGGCGCAGCTCTCCCCAGCGGTCGAGAACGACCCCGTTACTGCGCAGCTCCTGGCCGAGGCCAACACCGCCATTCAGGAGGGCCTGGGGGCACTTCGCCGGACGATTCGCGGCATCCATCCGCAGCTGCTCAGGCAGCAGGGTCTGCCTGCGGCACTCGAGGAGGTGGCGGCCACCGCGGCCAACCGGGTGCGCATCGTCGTGCCACAACCGCTGCCCGAACTCCCCGAGGGGGTGCTGGCGGTCGGCTACTTCTTCGCCTGTGAAGCCATCGGAAACGCCGCCAAGTACGCGCCCCGTGCGGATGTGACCGTGCTGCTGGCCGCTGGCCAGGACCTCCGGGTCTCCGTCGTCGACCAGGGGCAGGGCGGAGCGAGAATCGTTCCCGGACACGGGCTGGCGGGCATGAAGGAACGCGTGGCTGCCGCGGGTGGTGAACTCACGATCTCCTCACCACCCGGAGGACCCACGCAGCTGGCCGTTACCATTCCTCTCCTACTGAATCGAGGCGAACCCGCGGTGGTGATCTCATGACCACAGTGTTGATGGCCGACGACTCCGCTCTGCTCCGTGAAGGGCTCGTCGGGCTCCTGGAACGCCAGGGCTACGAGATCGTCGGGCAGGAACACCGCGCTGATGCGCTCCTGGCCGCCATCGCCGAACTGGCCGGGCGGGAAGCGGTTCCCGACGTGGTGATCACCGACGTTCGGATGCCGCCCACCATGACCAACGACGGCCTTCAGGCCGCTATCCGGATCAAGGAGGAACACCCCCGGGTGGCGGTTCTGGTACTCAGCCAGTACGTCTCCCCGCTGCACGCCCAGGAGCTGTTCGCCCTCCCGGCCCCGCCAGGTGCGGGTGGAGCCGGGTACCTCCTCAAGGACCGGGTGGCGCAGGTCGCGGACTTCATCGGTGCGTTGCGGATGGTGGTTGGCGGGGGAGTGGTGATCGACCCGGAGGTCGCACGCGCCATGATGCAGGCTTCCCGTTCTGGGCTGGGAGAACTCACTCCGCGAGAACTCGAGGTGCTGGAGCTCATGGCCCAGGGACTCTCCAACAACCAAATCGCTGGGCGGCTTTTCCTGTCTGGGGCTGCTGTGGCAAAACATGTTTCCAACATCTTCTCCAAACTCGGTTTCGAGCCCGGAGACGAGAACCGCCGGGTGCGCGCCATCCTCGCTTTCCTGAACCGCAGCACCCCCTGAACGCAGCGGCGATTTGGCACGTCGGCGAGGGCATGCAAGAATGTGCAGGTTGCTCCGCAAGGGGTGGCGTCTGTCGTGTGTGTGACGAATGCCCTCCTTGTCGAGGTCGAGCAGGTCGCCCAAGCGCAAGATGTGACCTCCGGAAAGCTGGAGGCAGGTCTTTCCTTGCGGCTTCGGGCCCGACACTCCCGACCTCGGGGGTCGGAGCGGCGGAGGGGTCCAGGCCCCAAAAAGTTCATGAGAACTCCATCAGGGACAAGTAGAAGGAATGAACTGTGGCGGGACAAAAGATCCGCATCCGGTTGCGGGCGTATGACCACGAGGTCATCGACAGCTCGGCGCGCAAGATCGTCGACACCGTGACTCGCACCGGTGCCAAGGTGGCAGGCCCCGTGCCGCTGCCGACCGAGAAGAACGTGTTCTGTGTGATCCGTTCGCCCCATAAGTACAAGGACAGCCGCGAGCATTTCGAGATGCGCACCCACAAGCGGTTGATCGACATCCTCGACCCCACGCCGAAGACCGTCGATCTGCTGATGCGCCTCGACCTTCCGGCCGGTGTCGACATCGAAATCAAGCTTCCGTGAGGTCCGAGATGAGCAACAGCGAACGAATCGTCAAGGGCATCCTGGGCACCAAGCTCGGCATGACCCAGCTCTGGGACGAGAACAACAAGGTCGTCCCCGTCACCGTCATCCAGGCCGGGCCTTGTGTCGTCACCCAGGTCCGCACCCCCGAGAAGGACGGGTACAACGCCGTCCAGCTCGGCTTCGGAGCCATCGCTTCCAGGAAGGTCACGAAACCTGCCCAGGGGCACTTCGACAAGGCCGGTGTCACTCCTCGCAGGCACCTGCTCGAGCTGCGCACGGCCAACGCATCCGAGTTCACTCTTGGCCAGGAGCTGACCGCCGAGCTTTTCGCCGGTGGTGAGTTCGTCGACGTGACCGGGACCACCAAGGGCAAGGGCACTGCGGGCGTCATGAAGCGCCACGGCTTCGGGGGCCTCAAGAGTTCACATGGCGTGCACCGCAAGCACCGCGCACCTGGTTCCATCGGTGGCTGCTCCACCCCCGGTCGCGTGTTCAAGGGCCTCCGCATGGCGGGTCGCATGGGTAACGCCAAGGTGACCGTCCAGAACCTCAAGATCCACGCCGTCGATGCCGAACGAGGCCTGCTGCTGGTTCGCGGCGCGGTCCCCGGCAACAACGGCTCGCTCGTCGTCGTGCGCAGCGCAGCAAAGAAGGGTGAGCAGGCATGAGCTCCATCACCGTTGACGTCCACGCTCCCAAGGGTAAGAAAGCCGGCACCGCCGAGCTGCCCGGCGAGATCTTCGACGTCCAAACCAACATTCCTCTGATCCATCAGGTCGTGGTGGCCCAGCTTGCCGCTGCCCGCCAGGGCACGCACTCCACCAAGACCCGCGGTGAGGTTCGTGGCGGCGGTAGCAAGCCGTGGCGACAGAAGGGAACCGGTCGTGCCCGTCACGGTTCACGTCGTTCCCCGATCTGGACCGGCGGCGGCACCGTTCACGGTCCCAAGCCTCGCGACTACTCCCAGCGCACCCCCAAGAAGATGATCGCCGCGGCCCTGCGCGGCTCCCTGTCCGATCGCGCCCGCGACGGCCAGGTCTTCGTGGTCTCCGAGCTGGTTCCCGGCGAGGTTCCCTCCACCCGCACCGCTCTTGAAACGCTCGCGCAGCTGGGTGAACTGAAGAAGGTGCTCGTGGTCCTCGACCGGTTCGAGGAGGTCTCCTGGCTGAGCCTGCGCAACGTCCCGACCATCCACGTCCTGGCCGTCGACCAACTCAACGCCTACGACGTGCTGGTGGCCGACACCGTCGTGTTCACCTCCGCGGCGCTGGCCGCGTTCACTAACCGGGGTGCCGAGGCGATCGCCACCGAATCTGAGGCCGAGGCCACGACCGAGGTGAAGGCCAAGAAGGACTACGGCAAGAACTCCTACCGCGGTGACAAGCCGCCTGCTGGGTTCGAGATCAAGGGCAACGAGGATTCCATGAAATTCCATACCCCTGAGTCGCCGTGGTACTCCCGCACTATCGCCGAGGTTTGGTTCAAGACCGCCGAGGCAGCTGAGGCCGCCGGCTTCGTGAACGTGATGGAAGGCAAGGAGGAGAAGTGAGCGAGCTGAAGATCCGCGATCACCGCGACATCATCTGGCGTCCCGTCGTCAGCGAGAAGAGCTACAACCTCCTCGACGAGAACAAGTACACGTTCGTCGTGGCCCCCCGCGCGAACAAGACCGAGATCAAGATCGCTATCGAGAAGATCTTTGATGTTCGCGTCATAGCCGTCAACACCCAGAACCGTCAGGGCAAGCGTCGTCGCACTCGCTTCGGCATCGGCAAGAGGGTCGATGTCAAACGTGCCATCGTGACCGTCGCCGAGGGTGACCGCATCGACATCTTCGCCGGCCAGGGCGAGTGAAGAAGGACTGATTCGTCATGGGTATCCGCAAGTACAAGCCGACGACCCCGGGTCGCCGCGGCGCCAGCGTCTCCGATTTCGTCGAACTGACCCGTTCAACTCCGGAGAAGTCGCTGCTCGCCCCGAAATCGAAGACCGGTGGCCGTAACAACTCGGGTCGTATCACCACGCGCCACATCGGTGGTGGGCACAAGCAGGCCTATCGCATCATTGATTTCAAGCGCTATGACAAGGATGGTGTGCCTGCGAAGGTCGCTCACATCGAGTACGACCCCAACCGCACTGCCCGCATCGCGCTGCTGCACTATCGCGACGGCGAGAAGCGCTACATCATCGCCCCCAACGGCCTGACCCAGGGAACCATCGTGGTTTCCGGTCCGGGCTCCGACATCAAGCCCGGCAACAACCTGGAGCTGCGGCAGATCCCCGTCGGCACCACGGTTCATGCCGTTGAGTTGCGTCCCGGAGGCGGCGCCAAGCTGGGTCGTTCCGCTGGCGCGGCCATTCAACTCGTGGCCCGTGAGGGCAAGTACGCCACCTTGCGCATGCCCTCGGGGGAGATGCGCATGGTCGACGTCCGGTGCCGTGCCACCATCGGCACGGTCGGCAACGCCGAGCAGTCGAACATCAACTGGGGCAAGGCAGGACGTAACCGCTGGAAGGGCATCCGCCCGACCGTTCGTGGCGTCGTGATGAACCCCGTCGACCACCCGCACGGTGGTGGCGAGGGCCGTACCTCGGGTGGTCGTCACCCGGTGTCCCCGTGGGGCAAGCCCGAGGGCCGTACCCGCGACAAGAACAAGGCGAGCAGCCGTCTCATCGTGCGTCGCCGCAAGACCGGCAAGAAGCGCTGATAGGGAGCCTGAGGAAATATGCCACGCAGCCTGAAGAAAGGCCCCTTCGTTGACGACCACCTGATGAAGAAGGTGGACGTTCAGAACGAAAAGGGCACCAAGAATGTCATCAAGACCTGGTCGCGCCGTTCGATGATCGTCCCGGACATGCTGGGCCACACCATCGCCGTGCACGACGGTCGCAAGCACGTCCCGGTGTTCATCACCGAGGCCATGATTGGTCACAAGCTGGGCGAATTCGCCCCCACGCGCACCTTCCGGGGGCACGTGAAGGAAGACAAGAAGGCCCGTCGCCGCTGAGGCGCGAGGATAGGACTAACGAAACGATGAGCAACGAAAACGGCAACAGCGCCCGTCGCGAGGCCCTGCTCGGTGATCGTCCCGGCTCCTACGCCATCGCGCGTCACGTCCGGATGAGCCCGATGAAGGTGCGTCGTGTGGTGGATCTGATCCGCGGCATGGATGTCACCGAGGCCCTTACCGCCCTGAGGTTCGCCCCCCAGGCGGCTTCGGAGCCCGTGTACAAGGTGGTGGCCTCGGCCGTCGCCAACGCTGAGAACGCCGAGGACCTGGACCCCCAGGACCTCTACGTGTCGAAGGCATTCGTCGACGAGGGCGTGACCCTGCGTCGCATTCGTCCCCGCGCCAAGGGTTCCGCTTCGCGGATCCTGAAACGCGGTTCCCACATCACTGTGGTCGTTGAACCCCGAGAGTCGAAGGAGGCCTGAGCATGGGGCAGAAGATCAACCCGAACGGCTTCCGTCTCGGCATCACCACGGATCACATCACCCGCTGGTACGCGACGAAGAACTACGCAGACTACGTGGCTGAGGACGTGAAGATCCGTAACTACCTGACCAAGTCGCTGGAACGCGCCGGGATCTCCTCCATCGAGATCGAGCGTCGTTCCAAACGGGTCACCATCTTCCTTCACGCCGCGCGTCCCGGGATCGTCATCGGGCGTAACGGCGCCGAGGCGGAGCGGGTGCGGGCCGAGCTGGAGAAGCTGACCGGCAAGCAGGTGCAGCTGAACATCCTCGAGGTTAAGAACCCCGAGATCGACGCCCAGCTCGTGGCGCAGGGTGTCGCCGAGCAGCTGGGGGCCCGTGTGGCTTTCCGTCGCGCGATGCGCAAGGCCCAGCAGACGGCCATGCGTTCCGGCGCTAAGGGCATCCGCATCAAGTGCTCCGGGCGTCTCGGCGGGGCCGAGATGTCGCGTTCCGAGGGGTATCGTGACGGCCAGGTGCCGCTGCACACCCTTCGCGCCGACATTGACTATGGTTTCTACGAGGCCCGCACCACCTTCGGGCGGATCGGCGTCAAGGTGTGGATCTACAAGGGCGACGTCACCGGCACCCGCGCCGAACGTGCCGCCCAGAAGGCCGCCCGCAACTCCGCCCCCACCGGTCGTCAGCGTTCGGGCCGCCGCCCGGGACGCGGCGAGGGTCGTGGGGATCGTCCCGAGCGTGGCGGACGCCGCCGCGCAGAAGCAGCCCAGGCACCGGTCGAGGCTGCTCCCGAAACCTCGAACGCAGGAGCGTGAGCCATGCTGATTCCTCGTCGCGTCAAGTTCCGCAAACAGCACCACCCGAAGCGGGACGGTGTTGCCAAGGGCGCCACGAAGCTCGCCTTCGGTGAGTACGGCATCCAGGCGCTCGAGTCCTCCTACCTGACGAACCGTCAGATCGAGGCAGCTCGTATCGCCATGACCCGTCACATCAAGCGTGGCGGCAAGGTCTGGATCAACGTCTACCCGGACCGTCCCCTGACCAAGAAACCGGCTGAGACCCGAATGGGTTCCGGCAAGGGCTCGCCCGAGTGGTGGGTGGCCAACGTCAAACCCGGTCGGGTGCTCTTCGAGCTCTCCGGTGTGGCTGAGGACGTGGCCCGTGAGGCGATGCGCCTCGCAATCCACAAGCTGCCCTTCAAGGCCCGTTTCATCAAACGCGAAGCAGGTGAGATCTGATGAGCAAGGCCCTGACCGCCAACGAGCTGCGTGGCCTGTCCCGCGAGCAGCTCAACGCCAAGGTGGTGGAGCTGAAGGAGGAGCTGTTCGGCCTCCGGTTCGCCGCCGCCACGGGTCAGCTGGAGTCCCACGGGCGGCTTCGCGAGGTCCGCAAAGACATCGCCCGCGTCTACACCGTGTTGCAGGAACGCAACCTCGGTATCGTCGATGAGCCCGCGATCCAGGAGAAGTGAGCATGTCTGAAACCACCACCCAACAGCGCGGCCGCCGCAAGGTGATGCAGGGCGTCGTCGTCTCGGACAAGATGGACAAAACCATTGTCGTCTTGGTCGAGGACCGCGTGAAGCACCCGCTCTACGGCAAGGTCATGACCAAGTCGTCGCGCATCAAGGTCCATGACGAGGACAACACCGCTGGCGTCGGTGACCGCGTCCGCGTCATGGAGACCCGACCGCTGTCGGCGCAGAAGCGCTGGCGTCTGGTCGAGATCATCGAACGCGCCAAGTGATCTGAATCACATGAACGGCCCGGCCTCCTGCAGGCCGGGCCGTTGTCGTAGTGAGATCGTCGCGTTTCGCGCGAGTAGTGAAAAATTCAATTTTTCCTCGCAGGGTGTGGTGCGCGCCGCTCGCGTGGCCGGATTTCTCCGAATCTTATCCTTGATTCATATATCATTCTTCGTTTGAGAATTGATCTGGCTCACGTGACGCGTGCGATGAGAGCGTCTGCAGGTAAGACCTTGTGCTGTGATGCGGGTGTTCTACCCGTAACGGGTCACGTGTGTCCTCATTGAGAAAGGAAAAACTGTGACCGAAGCTGATAAAAGCGGCTTGACGGGATTTGTGCTCAGGGTGAGTAGGTGGATCTCGGGTCTCGACCGGGTCGCGATGACGGTGTTGCGGATTGGGGTCTTGATCGTTCTGCTATGGATCGGGGGACTCAAGTGGTTCAAGTATGAGGCCGACGGCATGTTCCCTTTGTCGCCACGTCTCCGCTCATGAGGTGGATGATCAAGGATCCTGAGAACTATAAGGCCCATGTCAATGCCGAAGGCGTGCTGAATGAAGCGAACCGAGCCTGGCATGAGGCCAACGGTACGTATTCGATGTCGATCTTCGTGGGGGTGTGCATCATCCTGATCGCTGTGTTCATAGCCCTGCACTGGGTGCGCCCTGAACTGGGCATGCTGGGTGCGTTGGCGCTGATCGGGTTCACGTGCGTCACCCTGTCCTTCCTGATTACCACGCCGCAGGTCTGGGTGACCGCTCCGGCTCAAGGGCTGGCAGACGCGGATCTGGGGCTGCCTTTCCTGTCGGGCCGCGGACGTCTGGTGCTCAAGGACTGCATCCAGATGGGTGCTGGTCTGGTGTTGCTGGTGGATTCGGCAAGAATGGTGCTGAAGCGGCGGAACGCCTGATCGAGATGACTTCAGCATCTGACGAGGCGCGGGGCGGCCTGACTCCCAGGAGGG
>ERZ772799.149-NODE-149-length-28998-cov-3.515772_pt1 | contig 28998 bp, 29 predicted proteins | sample MGYA00511345_ERZ772799 | MGnify/ENA primary metagenome ERZ772799 (study PRJEB29015, sample SAMEA2738037) | human oral metagenome | biome: human oral; feature: human-associated habitat; material: saliva | place: China | collected 2238 ... | reverse complement strand
CGGGGCCGACGTGATTCACGACGCACGGGGGTGTGGCTGGGTGTGGGGATCTGGGCTGGGTAGGGTGACCGTTCGTTTCGAGACCAGGCACACCGGCCCCGGACACGTTCACACATTCCTAGCGGATGACCCGAAACTGCGACTGGCAAAGGAACTGTCCGATCTGCCTGCAACTCACCTTGAGACGTCGCCAGAACAAGACCTCCACCCCCGGTAAGCTGGCACCCGCTGACCGGCGTGGTGGAATTGGTAGACACGCAGGATTTAGGTTCCTGTGCCTTGCGCGTGAGGGTTCGAGTCCCTTCGCCGGTACCCATGAGGATCTTCCTCAGACTGCCTGCCGTATGAGTTTCTTCTCGCGTTTGTGTCGGCCTGCATCGGATGGTCTCTGGTCAATGCCCTAGGTGGATCGATGCTCTTCTATCCGCCGTTGCGGCGAAGAGAACGCTCGTTTTCTTCTGTGGTCTTGATTCCCGGCGTGGGGCGGGAGTGTAGGAAAGTGGCGACCTCAATAGTTGTGGGGAAAGTGCTGGTTGATTCGTTGGGGCTTGATTTTTCGGATGGTGAAATGTTGGGCTGGATCATTGGGTGGCATGGGGTGTAAATGATTCTTTTTGAGTGATGCATCGTTGAGTAGGGGCGACTCCTTCTTAAGCAAAGGAGTGTTGCAGGTTTCTGGCGTGGTAGAATCTTCTGTGCCCAGAGCGTGGGTGCGTGGAGCGATGGAATGGTGGGAGGCGAAGCGTGGCAAAGAAGTCAAGTATTCTGTATAGAATCCTTCAATGGTTCGGATTGATCGGGGAGCATAAACTCGAGCCGGGAAAGGTGCTTCCTTTCTGGTTCATTGTGCCAAAATCAAAGTATCTGGCAATTTCTATTCCAGTCTACCTGGTGGGTGTTGCTCTATTTTTCTTCATGGTCAACGAGGGGCTCTATTGGAGTGTTTCTGCTGTCATATCAGGGCAGTTTGTTGCACTTGTAATGCTCCTTTCTGAGCGCTTGACTATTAAGGCGGATAGCAAGCTTTTGAATGAAATAGAAAAGGCGAATAAATGGGGTTTATGATATACGTAAAAATTCTGGTTCTTGTCCCCGGGTGCTGCTTGTGAGGTGTGAGTGAAGAAAGATGTCGAGGCGGCTTGTCGGCGCTGCTAGAGGCATGAGACATGCTGCAATCAGCCTGATTCTCGTTTCACGCTGCAGGTTATCGTTGTCCATTGATGCGTATTCAAGGACTGTTCTCTGACTGGCGATGCCTCTGGGTAGATCAGCTTGATGATAGCTGCGAACAAACCTGTTGAACTGCGAAGAGACTCCATTCGTGCCGGCGGATGCGTGCCCTATCTCTGAAGTATTTTGATTTTTGTTAGGCCAACTCCAAAGATTTCAGAGCTACCAGCAGGGCAGTCCTTGTCCAGCGCGTGCCTGTAGAATTGCTGCAACGATTTTCTTCCTGCTCCAACTCACGAATTCCACGTCGCCGCAGTGAGCTGTTGAGAGCACGATGGTGGCGGTGAGGATGACGGTTCTCAAACGTGTTCCGACGATTTCTGATACGGGAATGCGCAGCTGACTTTTCTCGATGTTCAAGTTGAAGGCGTGGGGCTCGAAAATGACTTCCGAAGTGGTGACCAAGAGGTGACCGCCACGTGCCACGCGCCCACGTGCGCCGCTAAGGATAGCCGGTATCGAAATGATTCCCCCGCGGGATGGCTGAGCATCGCGAGGTAGAGGCGCTGCTTCAAAACATGTCATCAAAGATGTGTCCGGCGGTTTTAGCAGGTGTGTTCTGTACGACTTTCACCGCACCTCCGACCTTGCCTCGACGAATGCGCGGATCGCTGTATCCAGGTCTTCTCGGGTCAAAGAAGCCGACAGCTGGGTTCTGATCCTCGCCCGGCCCTTGGGAACCACCGGGTAGCTGAAAGCGCGTACGTAGACGCCGCGTGCCAGGATGGCGTCCGCCATGCGGGCTGCAAGCACTGCGTCGCCGATCATTACGGGAGCGATCGGGTGATCGGATTCGGGGATCTCAAATCCTTCCTCGGCCATGCGAGTGCGGAAATAGGTGGCGTTCTCGCGCAACCGGTCGCGGAGCTCGCCGGAACGGCTGAGGAGACCGAGGGCTGCCAGGGTGGCAGCAACGATCGACGGTGCCAAAGAGTTGCTGAACAAGTATGGTCGCGACCGCTGGCGCAGCAACTCCACGATGGGGGAGCGGGCGCAGGTGTAACCTCCGGAGGCTCCGCCGAGAGCCTTGCCGAGGGTACCGGTGATGATGTCGATGCGTTCGGCGACACCAAAACGCTCCGGGGTGCCGGCTCCGGTTTCGCCGACGAAGCCCACGGCGTGTGAGTCGTCAACCATCACCAGTGCGTCGTACTCGTCCGCCAGGGTGCAGATATCGTCCAGCGGGGCGACGTAACCATCCATCGAGAACACGCCGTCGGTGACGATGATCCGGTGTCGCGCATCCCGGGTCTCCTTCAAGCGGGCACGCAGATCGTCGAGGTTCCGGTTGCGGTACCGGTGACGGGCCGCCTTGCTCAGGCGTACCCCGTCGATGATGGAGGCGTGGTTGAGCTCGTCCGAGATGATCGCGTCCTCGGCTCCGAACAGAGTCTCGAACAGTCCGCCGTTGGCGTCGAAACACGATGAGTACAAGATGGTGTCGAATCCCTCTGCCCCGAGCCGAAGGAACCGGGTCAGCCCGGCCTCGAGGTCCAGGTGCTGGGTTTGGGTACCGCAGATGAACCGCACAGAGGCCATGCCGAAACCCCAACGCTCGAGAGCTTCCGTGGCAGCCGCGATCAGCTCGGGTGAGTCCGCGAGCCCCAGATAGTTGTTTGCGCACAGGTTGATGACGTTCCCAGCCGGGACGCCAACGTGTGCCGCCTGAGCCGTAGTGAGCGGCTCTTCGTGTTTGTACAGGCCCTCGGCGCGCAAAGCGTCGAGCTGGGAGGTCACATCGTCGAGGAAGGTCATGGTCGTGCCTTTCGAATGGGTGTGGAAGTGAGGGCGTTCATCACGGTTCCCAGTGCATGACGACCTTGCCGGATTGGCCGTCGCCTGCGATGGCGAATGCTTCGGCGAATTGGGTCACGGGGAACCGGTGTGTGATGACCCCTGAGATGTCGAGTCCGGAACGGATCAGGGAGTTCATGGCGTACCAGGTCTCGAAGATCTGCCTGCCAGTGACGCCCTGGATCGTGAGCATGCTGAAGATGATCTTGGAGAAATCCACGGTCAGTTCCTGTGAAGGGGTGCCGAGCAGTGCGATCCTGCCACCGTGGGTCATATGGTCGATTATGGAGCGCAGCGCTGCTCCCGACCCGGACATTTCCAATCCGATGTCGAACCCCTCCTTCATCGAGAAGCGATCGTAAACCTCTCTCAGGTCCTCCCGACCGGTGTTGACCGTTGATGTGATTCCCAGGGTTTCTGCCAGGGAGAGCCGCTCGTCGCTGAGATCGGTGATCACGACGTTCCGGGCTCCTTGGAACTTCGCCACCAGGGCGGCCATGATCCCGATCGGACCGGCGCCGGTGACCAGGACGTCCTCGGCCAGGGCCGGGAACTGGAGCGCGGCATGGACGGCATTGCCGAAGGGATCAAAAATGGCGGCGACATCCGGATCGAGTTCTGGTGGATGCACCCAGATGTTGGCTGCGGGCATGGCGAAGTACTCGCAGAATGCACCGTTGACGTGGTAGCCGATTCCCCGGGTCTGCTGGCAGAGGTGACGTTTTCCCGCTAGGCAGGCACGGCACCGTCCGCACACGTAGTGTCCCTCGCCGGAGACGAACTGCCCGATCTCCAGATTGGTCACAGCCGAACCGAGTTCGACGATGGTGCCGCAGAACTCGTGTCCCACGATGCGTGGGGTGGTGACTGTCCGAGCCGCCCAACCGTCCCAGCGGTCGATGTGCACATCGGTGCCGCAGATCCCAGTGCTCCGGATTTTTATCAGGACCTCGGTGGGGCCAGGGGAGGGGACGGGAACGTCAACCAACTCCAGGCCTGGGCCGGGGTGCGTCTTCGCGAGGGCCAGCATGGGCTCATCGTCCCACAGCGTTTCAGCGCATTACCCCCGGGGGGCATGTCGGTGTGTTGTGGGCAAAGTGGTGCAGAAGACTGACTATCTCCCCAGCTGGTTCTGTAAGGCTTCGATGGCATTCTTCGCGGTGAGCAGATTTGCTCCGGTCATTTCCCGGTAACGCTTGATGGCCGGGATCATTCGATCCTGGTGGATCAGTGCCACCAGCTCATCACGTTCTGCGGGACGAAGTTCTCGTGGTTGTTGCTGCAGGGTGTGATCAGCTGATTTGGTCATCTTCCTGTTGAATGCGAGGTTCAACAAGAAGATGAGGACCAAGAGCCCGCCCCAGTATCGAAGGAATATGATAGATCCCACTATCGCTACGGCCCATATGGCGTACGTGGTCCACGAGGAACGTCGTGCCGGGAGCCCCGCAGTGGTGGGCTGGAGTGGAGTTCGTGAGTGCGAGGTCTCGTACGCGGGTGCTCCGTACATCGTGCTTGGCCCACGTCCTGGAAGGTCATTGAACAAGGCAGAGAGTTCGCCCTTGGTCTTCGCGGTCAATGCGGAGGACATGCGCTCGTCGAACTCCTCTGCGGTGATCCGGCCCGCGCTCATGTGCTCGCGCAACAGCGTGATTGCTTCGTCGCGTTCCGCATCGCCGATACGCAGGTTCTCATCGCCAGCCATACCAACAACAGTAGCGGGCCTGGAAGAAACTGGTCGTCAGTATCCAGTATCTACACACGTGTGATGCGTTCGACAGGAGGCCCTCATCGGGGCTGGCGCACAGCTTCTGGAAGACTGAGGACATGAGCCTTCATGATGTGCGACGAGACTATTCCGGGGATGTGCTCCCGCAGGACCTGACCTCCTTCGATCCCTGGGAGTTCTTTACGTTCTGGCTCGAAACGGCGATAGCCGCTGATGAGGTGGAACCGAACGCCATGCTGCTGGCCACCATTGGTGCCGACGGTCGTCCGCGTTCCCGGGTGGTACTGCTGAAGGAAGCAAGCCGTAACGGTCTCGTCTTCTTCACCCACTACACGTCCCCGAAAGGTGAACAGCTGGCTGCCAATCCGGTCGCATCGGCCACGTTGTGGTGGCCGCACTTGATGCGCCAGGTACGTGCCGTGGGGGCGGTGACGAAACTCACTCGTCAGGAAAACGAAACCTATTTCGCCAAACGTCCCCGGAAAAGTCAGCTGGGGGCGTGGGCTTCCCAGCAATCTGCACCCATCGTCTCCCACGACGACCTGCTCGAGGCGGCGGCTCAGGCATCCGAACGCTTCGAGGGGAAAGACGTTCCCTGCCCGCGGGAATGGGGTGGATATCGGATCGACGTCGACGAGTTCGAGTTCTGGCAGGGCCAGTCCGGCAGGCTCCACGACCGGGTCCTGGCCCGGCTGAATGTGGATGGCTGGAACGCCATCCACATTCAGCCCTGACCATACGCTCCATGCACAAGGCCAGAGAGGTCCGCTACTCCGAGGTGTGATTCCTGCGCCTGGAAAGCTTGATCCGGAATGGCCGGCGTTTGCTTTCTCCTGAAGCGGATTCCTCACTCACGGTGATCTCCTGGCCGTCCAGGTGCTCGGCCACGGACTCCCTCACATGCTCGGTCACCTTGTCCATCACGTGTTCGGTCATCTCACGGCGCAGTATCCGGTTCTCCAACCTCAGCCGTTGCCGGTGTTCGTTGCTGAACGCGCGCAATGTCGCCAAGCAGGCCAACACCATCACCACGCTGAACGGCGCCGCTGCGAGGATCGTCATGGTCTGCAACGCCCCGAGACCCGCGGTCAGGTCCTCTCCACCGGAGATTGCTCCACCCCACAGCAGTACGGCAGCGATGCCGCCGCCGAGGACGGCCCACGTCACGCGGGTCAGGACAGGGGGATCCTGCTCCCCGCCGGTGGCGACCATGTCAACCACGAAGGCCGCGGAGTCGGCGCTGGTGACGAAGAAGATCACCAGCAGGATCAGGAATCCAACGATCAGAAAGTTGCTTGCAGGGATGTGCTCCAGCACCTGGAACAGCGCATTGACGTTGTCGACTTTTCCGCCTGAGATGAGGTCGCCAGGCCCATGAAGCTGCTGCCATAGCGCCGTCCCGCCCATGATCGAGAACCACAGGAAGGTCACCAGCGTCGGCACGGCCAGCACTCCCGCCACGAATTCCCGGACTGTGCGCCCTTTCGAGATGCGGGCGATGAAGATTCCCACGAACGGTGACCAGCTGATCCACCAGCCCCAGTAGTAGGTGGTCCATGTTCCGAGCCAGGACTCGCCGGCTTCTCCTTGGAACGGCAGGGTGCGGAAACTCAGGTGCACGAAATTGCTGAGGTAGTCGCCGATGGTCTGCACGAATTCACGCAGCACGAACAACGGTTGGCCGAGCAGCAGCACGGCCAGGGCCAGCACCGCGGCCAGCATCAGGTTCGCATTCGAAAGCCATTTGATGCCACGGTCCAGACCGCTCAGCACCGAGCAGGTGGCCAACGATGTGATGATGGCGATGACCGCGAGCAGTACCCAGATCTCAGACTTGAGGATGTTCAGGTACTCCAGGCCGGATGTGAACTGGGAGGCTCCGAAGCCCAGGGAGGCCGCCACCCCGAACAGGGTTCCGACGATTGCGAACACGTCGACGACATCCCCAAGCCAGCCGCGCACCCGTCTGCCGAACAGCGGCTCGAGCGCCCACCTGAGGGATACCTTCCGTCCCTTGCGGTGCACCGTGTAGGCGATGGCCAGCCCGACCACGATGTAGACGGCCCAGGCGGACAGTCCCCAGTGCAGGAAGGACGTCGTCATCGCGTTCTGTGCCTTGGCGGCGTCGGAGGTGCCCTCCGGAGTTCCGGGCGGGGGAACGGCGTAGTGGTTCAGGGGCTCCGCAACGCCCCAGAAAACCAGCCCGATTCCCATGCCTGCGGCGAAGAGCATGGCGAACCAGCTCACCAACGAGTAGGAAGGGGGTTCGTCGTCGGGGCCGAGGGTGATGTTCCCGTACGGTCCGAAGGCCACCAGCAGGGCGAATCCGACGAAACCCGCAACGATGAGGCTGTAGTACCAGCCCAGCCCGTTGACCACGGATGTGTTCGCCGTCTTCAGCAGATCGCTCAACCACTGCGGTGCCACCGCCGCGAGCCCGACGAAACCCAGAACGATCACAGCGGTGGGGACTGCGACCGCCGCTTTCCAAGGATTCTTTTGCTGTCCAACCATTTGGCCAGTCTTTCAGAAAAATGGTGCATTCACTTTCGTCAACCGGGGTGGCTCTCGCGAAAGGGGGGTCAGACCGCAGCCTCGGCAGCGACCGGTAGGGTTGATTCTGACCACCAGACAGAGCCGGTTACGCTGCCTGCACAGCGAACACGAAAGACCCAGGACGGATCCCCAGAAGATGAATGAGCCGACCGCAGCTTCTCCCCAGGAGCCGCAAGGCGAACAGAGGGTTCCTAGAGTATGTGGCTACCTCGTCAGGGGCATCAACAGGTGCAGCCCCGGTCGTTCAGGCGCGCAGAGGTCTCGCGCGTGTCTTCGCAGGGAACCAGCGTGCTTATTTTTTCGGCGGTGGCCACAAGTCGCCGAGTGGGGGAAGCACGACCGGCATCATCTTTCTGCTGATCGGTCTTGCACTCGTTGCCGCGGGCGTTTCCCGTCTTCTCAAGGTGCGTTGACCAATGGGCGCGGACGGACCTCGATGTGCTGAAGTACGTTCGAATGGGGCTGCTGGCCGTTGTCGTGGCGACGGGCATTCTGCTGCCCATCACTAATTACGCCCCTTTCGCATGGGTTGCGGGTGGCGGATTCGTGCTGGTGTTGGTGCTGGGCCACCCGGTCGTGGCGAAGCGTACCGAGCCGGGGGATGATCAGCCGAGGCGATCGACCCAACGCTGACCTGTCGGGTGAGCTGTCAAGGATCCAGCTGAGAGGGCCGACAGGAAGGAGTTGAATTCGCCGGTGGCCGTCACCGGAACCGCAACAGTGATCCGGGCGCGGTCTCCCCAAGCGACCCCCTCCACCGTGACGTTGACTCCAGAGGGCAGGACCGCGCCACGCAGTGAATTCTCGAGCGTGCCGATGTTCGCGAAGTCCGCGTCGATTCCCAGCAAGGTGCACAGCTCCACCCGTCTGGTGCCGGCCGTCGCTACCGCGTGGGCCACGGCCTCGGAATAGGCCCGTACCAACCCGCCTGCGCCGAGTTTGATGCCCCCGAAGTAGCGGGTCACTACTGCCACCACATCGGTCAGGTGATTGGAGGTCAGCACATTGAGCATCGGCACTCCTGCGGTTCCTGCCGGCTCTCCGTCATCCGAGGAACGGGCGGCGCGGCCTTCAGCTCCCAGCACGAAGGCGGAACAGTGGTGGCGGGCATCGAAAAACCTGGAGCGCCGCTCGTCGACCACCGCGCGAGCGGTTTCCTCTGAAGTAACGCGGCGCAGCCGGGTGAGGAACCGGGAGCGCTTGACCTCCAGCTCCACGTCCACTCCATCATCGACGTCGGAGTCGATGGTGAGAAACTCAGACACCAAGCTCACGGCGCAGTTTCGCGACGTGTCCCGTCGCCTTCACGTTGTACTGGGCGACCCGGATGGTTCCGTTGCCCTCGGCATCCACGTCGATGACGAAGGTGGAGCGCAGGACTCCTTCGATCTCTTTGCCGTACAGCTTTTTGGTCCCGAAGGCGCCGTAGGCGTTCAACACGTCGCGATCCGGGTCGGACAGGAGAGGGAACTCGATATCGGAACCGGTCGTGAATTTTGCGAGCTTCTCAACTGTGTCCGGGGAGATGCCGATGATGGTGTAGCCGGCGGCTGCGAAGGCTGTGTGCGCGTTGGTGAAGTCCACCGCCTGGGTGGTGCAACCTGGTGTCATCGCCGCAGGGTAGAAGTAGACGATGACAGCGCGAGAAGGGTGATCGGAGAGCGAAACCGGGACTCCTTCCGCGTTCGGTAGGGTGAAGGCAGGGGCCGGGGAACCCGGGATGAGGCGCGCAGTCATGACCGACAGTCTACGGTGCGCGGAAGCCTCTAAGCTGGTGTTCGATCGTTGAAGTAAGGGGAAGCAATGGACAGCGACACCAGCCGCACCGTGGAGGAGATCCGCGCAGAGCTGGCCAGCAACCGTCAAAGCTTGGCAGGCGCCATGGAAGACCTCGTTGATTCCGTGAAGCCCGCGAACATCGCCAAACGGGGTCTCGACGACGCGAAAAGTTTCGTGGCGGATGAGTTCCAGGCCATCAAGGGTGAACTGCGTGATGAGGACGGCTGGCGCACCGACCGGCTCATGGTCATCGGGGGTGCGCTCCTCGGAGTGGCGTTGTTCGCCGTCACCATTTATGCGCTGGGGCGACGGAACCACACATGATTCACAGAAGGCCCCGGGTGCCCGGGGCCTTCGTGCCGTACACCACCAGGGACTCGAACCCTGAACCCGCTGATTAAGAGTCAGCTGCTCTGCCAGTTGAGCTAGTGGTGCGCAGGACCGGCGTCCCGGCCTGAGTACACCACCAGGGACTCGAACCCTGAACCCGCTGATTAAGAGTCAGCTGCTCTGCCAGTTGAGCTAGTGGTGCTTGCGCGAGGACAAACAATACCCTTTCCGCGGCTCCGTGAAAAGTCCATGCGGGCGCACAAGGCGAGAAGCGGTCAGTTAGACTGAACCATGACCACAACGACGGTGGACGTCCCAGCGGGAACGCGACGACGCGGGCCCTCAAATTTCGTGCTCAAACATGTGATGGCGGTCACGGGGGTGCTCTTTGTCGCCTTTGTGGCGGTGCATCTGTTCGGCAATCTGAAGGTTTACGCGGGGGCTGACGCTTTCAACCACTATGCGGCGTGGCTGCGTGAGGTTGGTTACCCGCTGCTTCCCAAACAGAGCGTGTTGTGGGCGCTGCGAATTGCTTTGGCGGTTTCGTTGTTGCTGCACGTCTCGGCGGCTTTGACTCTGTGGTTGAGGGGACGGCGCGGTCGCGGCGCTCATCGGCGTGGCCTGCATCGGAATCGCACCCGTGCGGCGGCCTTCATGCTGCCTGGAGGGATCCTGATCCTGGCTTTTGTGCTGGTGCACCTCAGCGACCTGACGGTGGGCGGCCCTTTGGCATCCGTGTCCTTCCGACATCCTGATCCCGAGATGCACGCCTATGCGAATCTCGTCGCCAGTTTCTCCCGTCCCTGGATGGCTATTTTCTACATGGCGGTGATGCTGGTGATTGGTTTCCACATTGAGCATGGCTGGCGCACTCTACTGCAGGACCTCGGAGTCACGGGCCGCCGGTTCAGACAGGTCTGGGTGGTCCTCGGAGGTCTACTGGCCCTAGCCGTGGTGCTGGGCAACGCCTTGATTCCCCTCTTGGTGCTGGTGGGGGTGATCGCATGACCGCGATGACCAACCGGCCACGTCCCGTGGAGATGCTGGCTACCGGGATGCTCGATCCTCACTTTCCCGACGGTGACCCCCGCACCGCATGGGAACGCCGCAAGGCCGAGTACAAGCTGGTGAGCCCGGCCAACCGCAAGAAGTACACCGTGATCGTGATCGGAACCGGTTTGGCCGGGTCCGGTGTGGCTGCGGTGCTGGGGGAACTGGGCTACACGGTGGAGAGTTTCACCTTCCACGACGCACCCCGCCGCGCACACAGCGTCGCCGCTCAGGGCGGTATCAACGCCGCCCGCGCCCGAAAGGTGGACGGTGACTCGCTGACTCGGTTCGTCACAGACACCGTCAAGGGTGGTGACTTCCGAGGAAGGGAAGCCGACGTGTGGCGCCTGGCCGAGGAATCGGTGCGGGTCATCGATCACATGAACGCCATCGGAGCACCGTTTGCTCGCGAATACGGCGGGCAGCTCGCCACCCGTTCCTTCGGTGGTGTGCAGGTTTCTCGTACCTACTACACACGCGGTCAGACCGGACAGCAGCTCCAGATCGCCGGCGCGCAGGCCCTGCTGCGCCAAGTGGAACGAGGCACGGTGAAGTTGCACACCCGCCACGAGATGCTGGACCTGATCGTCGCGGATGGTCGGGCCCAGGGAGTGGTGGTGCGCGACCTCGTGACCGGGCGGATCAGAGTCACTACGGGACACGCAGTGGTGCTGGCCACCGGTGGCTACGGAAGCGTCTTCTTCCACTCCACCTTGGCGATGAACTCGAACGCCACCGCCACGTGGCGGGCCCACTGCCGTGGGGCCCTCTTCGCCAGCCCGAGTTTCATCCAGTTCCACCCCACCGCGTTGCCGGTGTCCTCCCACTGGCAGTCCAAGACCACCCTGATGAGTGAGTCGCTGCGTAACGACGGACGCATCTGGGTGCCGGTAACCCCGGGTGACGAGCGTGCCCCCGGTGACATCCCGGAGGCCGAGCGTGATTACTACCTGGAACGGCGCTATCCGGCGTTTGGGAACCTGACCCCGCGCGACATTGCTTCTCGGGCCGCCCGTACAGAGATCGAGGCCGGCAGGGGAGTGGGGCCGCTCAAGAATTCCGTCTACCTGGACTTCCGTGACGCCATCTCCCGGTTGGGCAGGGCGGTGATCGCTGAGCGTTACGGGAATCTCTTCGAGATGTACCGGGACGCGACAGGTGAGGATCCCTACAAGGAGCCGATGCGCATCGCGCCAGGAGCCCATTTCACTATGGGCGGGTTGTGGTGCGACTTTAACCAGATGACCAGCGTCCCCGGGCTGTTCGTCGGTGGAGAGGCAGGAAACAACTACCACGGCGCAAACCGGCTCGGGGCCAATTCACTGCTTAGCGCCTGCGTCGACGGGTGGTTCACGCTGCCCTTGGCTATCCCCAACTACCTGGCCGGGTTGGCGGGACAACCCCTCCTCGACGTGGATGCCCCCGAGGCCACGGATGCGCTGGCAGATGTGCGCGGGCGCATCGATCATCTAGTCAACAACCCCGGACACAGCCGACCCACTACATTCCATCGCCGTCTCGGTGAGATCCTCTACACGGGATGCGGGGTTTCACGCAGCGAGGCCGGGCTGAAAAGGGCCCTGGAACAGGTGCGGGAGCTGCGCGAAGAGTTCTGGCGTGATGTGCGGGTGACCGGCACCGACGACCGGCTCAACCAGGAGCTGGAGAAAGCTGGGCGGGTTGCCGACTTCCTAGAGCTGGCGGAGTTGATGATCACGGATGCGCTGGACCGCCAGGAGTCCTGCGGGGCGCATTTCCGTGAGGAGTACGCCCTCCCGGACGGGGAGGCCAAACGCGACGACGAACGCTGGTGCAACGTCTCGGCGTGGGAGACCACCCCGGCCGGCCAACACCGCCGTTACCAGGAGCCGCTGCGATTCGAGAGCGTCAAACTGCAGGTGAGGAACTACCGATGAGGGTCGAACTTGAGATCTGGCGACAGGACGGGCCGACGTCCGAGGGACGATTCGAGACCCATGTCGTGACGGATGCAACCCCTGAGATGAGCCTTCTGGAATTACTGGACCGGTTGAATGACCAGCTGTCCGAACAGGGCGTGGAGCCCATCTCGTTCGAATCCGACTGCCGGGAGGGGGTGTGCGGGGCCTGCGGGGTCACCGTGAACGACGTTCCCCACGGCCCGGTCCCGAATACCCCGTCGTGCCGGCAGCACCTGCGAGCCTTCGGAGGCATCACGAAGCTGCGGATAGAGCCGCTGCGTTCGGGAGCCTTCCCCGTGGTCCGGGACCTGGTGGTGGACCGCGCAGCCCTGGACTCCGTCATCCGCGCCGGTGGTCACGTCGACGTCATGGCCGGGACCGCCCCGGACGCCGATGACTGCTTGGTTGGTCACGAGGACGCAGAACTGGCCCTCGACTTCGCCGCCTGCATCGGCTGTGGGGCGTGTGTCGCCGCTTGCCCCAACGGCGCGGCCCATCTGTTTGCCGGTGCGAAACTGGCGCACCTGGCTATGCTCCCGCACGGGAAGGTAGAACGCACCCGCCGCGCCCGGGCTGTCGTCGATGCGTTGGAGGCGTCGTTCGGGCCATGCAGCAGCTACGGCGAATGCGTTGAGGTCTGCCCGGCCGGTTTGCCGCTCACCGCAGTGGCGGCGGTTCACCGGGAGGGCATTCGCTCGTTCTTCAAACGCCGCGCCTAGGCCCTGCCGCGAAAGTGACCCTAGGCGTTTGCCGGCTCCGGGGTGCCGACCCCACGATTCCTGATCACAGGTCGGACGTCGACCTCGGGGCCGGTCTCCTCTTGGCCGAGAACCGTGAATCCATAGTCGGCGATCATGGCCAGGTCCTTGGCTCCGGCCTGTCCCTCGCTGGTGAGGTAGTCCCCGAGGAACAGCGAGTTGCAGATCTCCAAGGACAACGGCTGAAGACTGCGCAGGTGCTGTTCCCGGCCCGCCGCGACCCGCACCTCGCTGTCCGGATGGACGAACCGCATCATCGCCAGGATGCGCAGGCAACGCTGCGGGCTCAGGTCGGCGTGACCCGCTAGGGGGGTGCCGTCGAAGGGCATCAGGAAGTTCACGGGAACTGAGTCCGCACCGATCTCCCGAAGTTCGAAGGCAACCTCCACCAGTTGCTCATTGCTCTCGCCCATGCCCGCTATCAGGCCCGAGCAGGCGCTCAGCCCGTGTTCGCGGGCGTGCTGAACGGTCTCGGTGCGGTCCTGATAGCTGTGGGTGGTGCAGATGTTGTCGTAGTGCGATTCCGCGGTGTTCAGGTTGTGGTTGTAGGCGTCTGCACCCGCGGCGGCCAATCGCTCCGGTTGCCCCGTCTTCAGCTGCCCGAGGCAGGCGCAGATTTCCACATCCGGGTGCTCGGCCTTGATCTCCCCGATGATTTCAGCCACCTTGTCGACGTCGCGGTTGGATGGTCCTCGGCCGCTCGCCACCAGGCATACCCGCTTCGCGCCACCCGCGATTCCAGCCTTCGCCGCGGCGACGGCGTCTTCGTTCTTCAGCCACCGGTATTTCAGGATGTCGGCCTGGGAACCGAGACGTTGGGAACAGTAGAAACAGTCCTCTGGGCACAGACCTGATTTGAGGTTGACGAGGTAGTTCACCTTCATCGTGGTGCCGAAGTGGTGGCGTCGCACCCGGCCTGCTGCGGCCACGAGGGCGAGGGTTTCCGCATCCGGCAGCTGCAACACTGCGAGGGCTTCCCCGGGGGTGATGGAGCGGCCAGCGATGATGTCGTCGGCAAGCTTGTTCAGGTCCATGGTCTCTCCTCCGCGACGTTTTGAACGATGTTCAAGCTAGCAGATCGCCCCGACCTCAAAGAGTGGCCGGTCATGGACGAGGCGTGGTTCCATGTCAGCGAATGCGGCGTTGCAGGTGGTAGACGATCCTCCAGCGGGTCTGCCACGTGGTGTATGTCGAGGCGCGTAGCGGCATGTCCGTCGCAGGATGTGACGGGGCTCAGGAGTTCCTGGAGGTCGTCGTGACTCCGGAGGCTGGGGGAAACAGGTGTTCATCTTGGCGGGCGAGTTATCGCAGAACGAAGGGGGCCAATGCGAGAAAAACGATCTCGGTGGCGGCCAGGGCTATGACCCCGACTCGGGTTCCGACCTGTTGTGCTCTCTCAACTGTGTCGATCGACTTCCTCCTTGAAGTCGAACAGTTCCTCGATGCTGGTGCCGAAGACCTTTGCGATGTCCCAGGCCAGCTTGAGCGATGGCGTGTAGGTGCCCCTCTCCAGATGTCCGATGGTCTCCCTGCGTACGCCAACGAGCCTGGCTAGATCTGCTTGGCTCATGTCGGCCAGGAGGCGGTGGCGTCTGATGTGGGTGATGAGCAAAGCACCTCCTATGTGTTAGATTTTTATATCATATTGATTGGTATATCACTCGTCAAGTTATATATATCTAACATTTGTGGTTGGGGAATCGGGTTGTGTGAATGCCGGGGGAGTGGGCTTGAGTCGCGTAGGATACTTGAAGACGAAAGGAGTCACTGTGAAGATTGGTGTCATCGAAGGGTCGATCCGCAAGGGACGTAACGCCGCGCCGGTAGCCCGTTGGGTTCTGGAGAAAGCCCCGAAGCGGGAGGATGTCGAGTTCGTTCTGCTCGATCTGGCCAGTTTCAATCTGCCTCTGTATGACGCGCCCATCCCCCCGGCGATGGCGAACCGTCAGTACGAGTCTGAGGCCGTTATTGCCTGGAGTCGTGCCATCGATGAGTGCGATGCCTTCATCTTCGTGAGCCCCGAGTACAACTTCGGGGTCCCGGGGGTGCTGAAGAACGCCGTTGACTGGCTCGCTCCCGAGTGGATGAACAAGTCCGCGGCCTTCGTCAGCTATGGTTCCGACGGTGGTATCCGCTCCGTCGAGCACTGGCGCACCATCCTTGCCAACTTCAATATGCACGTCGTGCGGACCAACGTCGCTCTGTCGCTGTTCACCGACATCGCCGAGGGGGCTGTGGTCGCCCACGAGCGCAAGGCTGAACAGCTGCAGGTGCTCGTCGAACAGCTGGTGGCTTCCGCCGTACGTCGCAAGGCCTGAGGGTCCGTCGAGAAACAACAAGGAATGCCGTCCCGTTAACCCGGGGCGGCATTCATGTGTGGTCGTGATTCGGGGCCGTAGGGCGGATGGTGGGACCTCGTCGGCTCAAAGGGGAGGGTGTTCTATTCCCGCTTTCTCTCTAAGGGTGGCCTTGTTGTTTGAAATCCCTGGCGGGGGTGTCGTATGTGGGACCTGAATCCCTGTCCCGAGCGGAAGATGATTGCTGAAAGTTATGGGGGTGCTGGGTGGGGTTTCTCGGCTCATGCGTGAACTACTTTCCTGCTTGTGACCTCCTTTTGGTCAACCGCCTTCTTTTTGGGGCGAACTTATGGTGTGCCCCCTGGCTGCCCTTCTAAGCTGCGCTCATGACCACACGAGTCCTCACGTTGGTGGACCGACGATATCGGTTCCAGGCACAGCCGAGCGGCATGATTGCCGCTTTGCGGGCTTACGGCGCCCATGTTGAAGAACTGGATGAAACCCAGTGTGTGACCGACGAGTGGCGGGACGTCCTCATGCGGGTGGATGTCGCCGTGGCGCGTGGTCGGCTGCCTGGAACTTTGGCTGTTCTCGCGGATGTCGCTGCTTCAGGGGTACCTGTGGTCGATACGGCAGCTGCGGTTGAGCGGGTCCGCGACAAGCGCATCATGACCAGGCTTCTCGGGAGTACGGGCTTGGCCAGGCCGCGGACCACGATCTGTTCAGCAGAGGATCTCGCGGACGTTGATCTGGAGTATCCCATCATCGTGAAACCGGTGTTCGGGGACAATGCTGAGGGCCTTGTCGTGCTTGATGAGCCTGCGGATCTGAAGCGATTACGGTGGCGCGATTCCGATGTGATCGTTCAGGAGTACCGGCCAGGTTCCGGGGCGGATCTTAAGCTTTATGTAATTGATGATTTTATTGCTGCTGTGAGGCGGCCTTCCCCGATCAGCCGGTGTACGGCGCGGTCCTTGGGGGTCGTGCCCGTAAATGATGCGCTGCGAGATATCGTCAAGCGTGTTTCCGCGGCTTTCGGGCTGCGCTTCTTTGGCGTCGACTGCCTTGAAGTGGGCGGGCGACTGGAGGTTCTTGAAGTCAACGATTTTCCCAACTATTCATCCGTTCCCAATGCGTCCGAGCTGCTTGCCGAGCATGTACTAAGGAGGGCAGTTGCGTGAGGATCGCCCTGCTGACATCCCAGTGTGTGCCCGAGCAGGACTCCATCACCCGGAAATGCTTGGATCTGCTGGTGAGCTGGGGAGTGCATGTCGATGCTCGACATGCCATTGGAAATACCGAGTTAGGGGAAGTGGCAGTGGAGCATGATCTCTATCTTCTCGTGTCCCCATCCCCAGCGGTCGTTTCCTTGGCTTCAGATCTGGTGGGCTTAGGGGCTCGATGCCTGAACCTCCCTGAGATGCTGAGGATCTGCCGGGACCGGGTTCGGACCGTGAAGCTGCTGTCCTCCGCGAAAGTGCCCATCCCCAGAACCTGGGTGGTTGGAAGCGCTGCGGATCTGATTGAACCTCTCCGCGGCGGCCCTGTCGTCCTCAGATCGGCGGATGTGAGCCGCTCCGCGGGGACGAAGGTTCTCTGGAACGTCGACGAGGTGATCGATCTACCTCTTCTTGACGGGGAAGCAATTGCTCAGGAAATCCATCCCAACGATCAGTACGCCTATCGGGTGTATCGGATTGGGAGCCAGACCTTCGCGGTGAAGCGGCCCTTCTGGATGGTTTTCCCGCGCGAGACGCGGGAAGAGCCCGTGTCGGTGACCGAGGAGATGTGTGACGTCGCGGATCGGGTGGCGGACGTTTTCAAAAGCGAGCTCTTCGGCCTGGAACTGGTTAGCGTCGAGGGGCGTCTCCATGTGGTGGAAGTGTTTCCCTTTCCTCGACTCAGCGGAGTCCCGGATGCGGCACTGAGATTGGCCGACTACATCTACGCCCGCGGAATGGAAACCGCTGAGGAAGTCCGCCGGTGAGAGCCACCATCATCGGTGCAGGGCGTATCGCCTTGGGGCTTGCCGCTGAACGGTTTCACCGGTCGGGCTACGAGGTGACGGTGTTGGGTCGTGGTTCTGTGTCCGCGGCTCTACGCCTTTGTCGGGCTGTGGAGGTCGAACTGACCGATGGATGGGAGACGGAACGTTTTCTGGTGCCAGTGCGAACCGTCGACCTGGCTGACCGCATTACGGCTGTGAAAGCCATCGCCAGCGCCGATGTGGTGGGTACCGCGGTAGGGGCACGGATGTTGCCTGCGGTACTGGACCTCCTTGCCGAGGGGTTGAAACGTGCGGCTCTTCCCGTGAACGTGATCGCCTTCGAGAACCACGAGAACGCTGCCCGGATCATCCGGAAAGGTCTGAGAATGCGGTTGGGGCCGGGTGTGGACCGGCACGGGTTCACCGGAGCCGTTATCGCCCGAGCCGTGGCTCATCGTGTGTTCACCGAGGACGGTCATGTCCGGGTCGTGGGAGACCTGCCGAGCGAGGTCGTGATTGATGGTCCAGCGCTGGTGGACCCCGTCCCACTGGTCCAAGATTTCATCCCGGTCGATGATTTCCGAGCCTACTATCGCCGCAAGCTCTATCGGTTCTCGGCTGGGCACGCCACGACGGCCTATCTGGGCAAACTCAAGGGATATCGATATCTGCACGCCGCGGCCATGGATCCGGAGATAGCCGAGGCCGTCCTGGGGGCGATGGAAGAGGGCAGAAGGGGGCTTGCGGCGCGCTATGGGAAAGAGGTCTCCGGCACCAGTGAAGAGCTGGAAGCCATTCTGTGCCGGTTCCGCAATGCAGTCCTGGGTGACACGGTCGACCGGGTGGGGCGGGACGCTCTGCGCAAGCTCGGCCGAGGGGAACGCCTGGTTGGGGCCGCTCGGCTGGCCGTCAAAGGGCAAGTATTGCCGATCCATCTGACGAGGGCGGTTGCTGCGGCTTTCGTCAGTGAGCCGAACCTTCTCGTTTCCCGAGAACGGATGAGCGCCCAGGTGTCCCGGGTGACGGGCGTAGGGCGTCGTCATGTCGTCACCCAGATGGTGGCTCGCGCCTGGGGTGAGTTCGCCCAGGAAGAGTCAACCGGTGCACCATTCCTCCAACTTCCAGAAATGAGCCTTTCGATATGAGAATCTGTTTCCTGCTGACCCGCCGAGTTCCTGATGTTCCCAGCCCCATCGTGCTGGAGGTCCAACGGCTCCTGGAACGGATGGGGCATGAAGTGACTGGCTGGATCCCTGAGGATCGCCTGTTGCGTACGGATGTCCTGAGGCCGGAGGCTGATCTCTACGTGCTCAAGAGCCATACTGAGTTGGCACTCAGCTACGCTGGCGCACTTCATGGGCAGGGGGTCGCGGTATGTAATGAATACAGCGCTTGCCTGACCGCCCAGGACAAAGTGACTGCGGGGAGACTCATGCGTGAGCTGAGCGTCCCCACCCCTGATACGTGGCTCATCGACAGCCCTCAGCAGGCGACTGAACTGTTGGCGGAAGGGGCCCTCATCATCAAACCTCACAGAGGACACCGTGGGGCGGGGGTTCATCTGGTCGAGGAAGCTGCGCAGTTGACCTCTATGCAGAAGTCATCCGGGCCGTTGATTGCCCAACGCTATGTGCCAGGACCCGGCGAGGACCTCAAGGTGTACGTTGCTGGGGAGAATGTCTGGGCGGTGCGTAAGCCCTTCGACCCACAGTCGTTCGCCCGATTCGGTCAGCCCGTTCCCGTTGATGAAGAGATCAGGAACATCGCCACACGAATCCGTTCCGGATTCGGTCTGGAACTGTTCGGATGCGACGTGATTGAGTCCCCGGACGGTCCCAGGGTGGTGGATGTTAACTACTTTCCCGGATACAAAGGATGCCCCGATCCGGCTCCTGGGATCGCAGCCACCATCGATCATGTGGCTCGCGGCTCATGACCCGTCGATCGACCCTACCCCCCGAGCTTCGACGGCGGCGCCGCCGAGCGTGCTGGGTTGCTTGGGTGGTGGTGGTCGTCGTCACCGCGGCAACGTCGGTAGCCGCGGTCCTGATGGATGGGAACTGGGAGTGGACGAGCCCTGAGAACAGGTTGTGGTTGGTTCTGGGAGGTCTTCTGATCGTCGGAATGACCACGGCCCTGACGATCTGGGTCACCCGTCGGTACGTCCGGGCGCCCAGGCGCGCGATCCGAAGCCAGGAAGATAGTGGAGGTCCCCTGGGAGTGGTGGTGGCGGAAGGCTTCTTGTCACGCCTGGCTTTCGGAATGATCAGCTTCTCATTGCCGCTGTATGCACATCGACTCGGCATGTCCATCGAGAACATAGGGGTTCTGCTGGCGACGAACACTGCCGTCGCCATTCTGTTGAAACCCTTGATGGGTACCGTCATCGACCGCATCGGGGTGCGAACCTCCTACATCGTGGCGGTGGGGTTGCGGACCGTAGTGGTGCTGTCTCTGGTGTTCGCTCAGACCCCCCTTCATCTGTTTCTCGTCCGCGGACTTCACGGAGTGGCGATCTCCCTTCGTGATCCATCCTCCTCAACGATCCTGGCAGCCCTGGGAGGCAAAAAAGCGGTGGCCCAGCGTTTCTCCTGGTATCAGACCGTCAAGACGGTAGCCGGTTCCGCTGGAGGGTTCTCCGCCGGGATCCTGCTGACCGCTCTCGCAGGGGACCACGCTTTCGTTTTTGCTGTCTCGGCTACCCTGTCCGGGCTTCCCATGCTGCTGGTGCTCTTCGGGCTTCGAGGTCCTCAGGTTGCTGGCCTGACTCGGAAACCGGAGAAAAAAACACCGGTTCCTGTGGAACTGCGTCGGCTCATCCGTCCCTACGCGCTCCTGGGAGCGGCCATGAATGGTACGGCCTATCTCATGGCGAATCTGCTTCCTCTGCTCTCCGTGTCGTACATGGGGTTGTCAGAAGCAGCCGCGTCGTCGCTGTATGTCTTCTCCACCATGATGTCCTTCAGCGGGCCGCTGTGGGGGTGGTTGGCGGACAGGGTGAGCTTGAAGCTGGTGTTGGGGGTCAGGGCCATCGGTAATGTGTTCTCCTCCTTGGTCTGGTTGCTCTTCCCAAGTTATGCGGGACTTGTCATCGGGAAGGTGGCAGATGACGCAGGTAAGGCCGCTTTCCGGCCGGCATGGGGTGCGGTCATGGCCAAGGTGGCTGCTCTCGATCCGGTGCGGCGTACTCGAACACTGGCGATCATGAGCACCGCGGAGGACGCCGGGGAATTCGGGGCGCCCATTCTGGCCGGGTTCATCTGGACGACATTTGGGTTGCCGGCAGTACTGGTGGTCAGATTGTGTGCCGGGACGGCGACCGAAATCTACTCTTGGTGGTTGGCCAGTCACATGAAAATCGACGATGATCATTCCGGCCAAGAGTCTGACACGGAAGCCCCTATACAGCCCCGTAGATCGGCGTAAAATCCGCGGCATGAGAGTCGTTCTTCTGTGGTCCGGGTCGTCTGGAAAGTCTGCCCCACTGCTGGATGCGCTTGAAGCGGAGCTGCGTCTGGCCAAGGCCACTACCATCTCCTTGTTTCCCGCAGAAATGGAATCAACCTCTCCACTTCCCCGAGCCGATGTGGCAGTTCTCAAGGACAAAACACCGGCTGGCCTGGAATGGGGGAGGCGATTGCACGAGGCGGGGATCCCCACAGTGAGTTCCTACCCGGTCACTTCTTTGTGTAGGGATAAATTGAGAACCAATCAGGTGCTGGCGCAAGCCGGTCTACCTGTTCCCGAATGCCGTTCGGTGACCGGGCCTGAGGACTTGATATCGATGCTTGTGGACGGCTCTGTGATCCTCAAACCACGTCGTGGTTCCCAGGGGCGGGGAATCCGGATCATTCGTGATTCCACGGATGTCCCCGCATCGTGGGGAACGGAGGAGATGTTCGCGCAGCGCTATTACGAACCCGAGACCCTGGACCGCAAGATTTATCGGATTGGAAACGACGTTTTCTGTGTTGAGCGAGTGTGGCCTCCGGTCACCCCAGAGGAAAAACAAGGTCGGCTGATCGAGCTGGACGCCGCCACCAGAGAACTCGCGATGGAATGTGGACGGCTGCTGGGCACCGAGGTTTACGGTGTGGACGTGATCGAACACGAGGGCAGGCCGTGGATCGTGGACCTGTCCAGTTTCCCAGGATTCAAAGGGGTTCCGGACGCTGGCGCCCGAATCGCCAGGGTTGTTCTTCGTGTTGCCGCAGAGACTCGGCATAGCGCCGCCTCGCAGGAGCTGGTCTCGGGCAACGAAGCGCTCTGTGCCGTTCCTTGACGGTCGAAAAACGAGGGATGGCCGCCCCGATTGGTTTTCCGTGGGGCGGCTGCCCAGCGGTCACGGTTCGAGTAGCACCTTGATAGCGCGGCGCTCGTCCATGGCCTTGTAACCTGCGGGCGCTTCATCGAGCGGAATCCGCTGGTCGAAAATCCTTCCAGGGTTGATCGTCTCGGCCAGGACGCGCTCGATCAGGGTCGGCAGGAAACGGCGCACGGGAGCGGGCCCGCCATGCAGGTGTACCTCGGTGCCGCCCAGTAGATCACCTGACAGGTTTACATCGTGGGAGACCCCAACGAAACCGACGTGCCCACCCGGGCGGCAGGCTCCGATGGCCTGTGTCATGGATTGCTGGGTGCCGACCGCTTCGATGACGCTGTGCGCTCCCAGCCCTTTGGTGAGGGCCTTCACGCGGGAGGCACCCTCTTCACCGCGTTCCTCGACGATGTCAGTGGCCCCGAACTCCGTGGCGACTGCTTGGCGTTGTGGGTTGCGGGACATCGCGATGATCCGTTCGGCGCCCAGCTCTCTGGCTGCCAGGATGGCAAGGAGGCCAACTGCACCATCACCCACCACCGCGACGGTCTTGTCCGGAGCCACCTCTGCGGCGACGGCCCCGAACCAGCCCGTGCCGAGCACGTCGGAGGTGGCCAGCAGTGAGGCCAGCACGTCGGGGTCCGTGGGACGCCCGCCCGGCACGACGACGAGGGTGCCATCGGCCTGCGGGATGCGGACGAACTCCGCCTGGGTGCCGCTGACGAATTCGCCATTGACACAACGGGACTGGTAACCGGCATTGCAGATCTCGCAGGTGTTGTCCGAGGTGCAGAAGGAGCCGACTACGAAATCACCTGGTTTCACCTCGGTCACGTCCGAACCGACCTCCATCACGGTGCCGACGTACTCGTGTCCCATGGCGCGGTTCTCAGCCTTGTCGTACCCCCGGTAGGGCCACAGGTCTGAGCCGCAGATGCATGCGGCGGCAAGTTCGATTATCGCGTCGGTGGGGTCGATGATCTTGGGACGGTCCATCTCGGTGACGACCACATTGCCAGGTGCTCGCATGATGGTTGCTCGCATGATGCCTCCTCGGTGGCAAACTGCACAGGATGTACGTGTTTCCTACTATATCCCTGGGGCAGGAAATGTTATGAAAGGTCAACATGGCAGGGGCACAGTCGTCAGGATTTTCTTCCCCATGCGTGATCTGTTTGGAAGTGAAGCCCGGCCTTACTCCAGAGCCGTTTCCAGGAATCTGGCCACCCTGGTGATATATCCGGGGCGGTCGACGAAATAGCCGCCACAGTGATCGGCACCCTCGAAGGTGATGAGCTCGACCTCTCCCGGGCCGGCCGCATCTGCCAGCTGCTGGGCGTGTTCGTAGGGGATGATCCGGTCTTCCGTGCCGTGCAGCAGCAGAACCGGTCGAGGGGACAGCGACCTCATGGCGTCGATGGGACGTACCTGCTCGAACGCGTAACCGCAGAAGATCTGGTTCACCAGGTCGGCCACCGGCAGCAGAAGGCGCTCGGGAAGCCGGTAACGCCTGTAATTCGCCGCGATCACCCCTGACATGGTTGCGAAAGGGGAATCGAGCACCAAAGTTTCGATGCGCGGGTCTTGGGCGGCCGTGAGGATGGCGGTTGACGCGCCCATGGAGAAAGCCATCACCGTGATCCGTGCCCCGGGGCGGGATCGGGCCGCCCAGTCCAGTGCTGCGGTCAGGTCGGCCTGTTCGTAGTAGGCCAGGGACTGCTTGCCGTCTCCGGAATCACCGCTGCCCCGGAAGTCGAAGAGCAAGACGTTGTGGCCCTCGCGCCACAGACCGGGGCCGATCCCCAACATGTCGGCCTTGTTGCCCCGGTGACCGTGGCAGCAGATCACCACGCTCCGGGAATCAGGATTGTCCAACCACCAACCCGCCAACGACACTCCATCGGATGTGCTGAAAGAGACCTCCTCAGCCGGTACCCCCACCTCAAAGGGGGTGAATGTGTACGGTGGCCAAGGGCGTCTCGGGGCGTTCAGCGCCCAGGTTGTGTACCCGACGACGGCCCCCGCGCTCAGACCAAAAGCAGCGGTGATCCAGCGTCCGACCCTTGCAAGTCGCTCCATGTCTCCTGTTCCTCACGGGGTGTCCCCACTGTCCCGGGAGCACATGCACGCGGATGCCTACATGTCCGGGGTCCTGCCATATTCTCAAAATCAGGACATATCCTGCCGGCCCGTCCACCTTGTGGCTCAGGGGCAAAGCCGGGCAGGAGAGACGTGCCGAAGAGGGTACCGGGAACCTCACACCGTCAGAGTGTTCCTTGGTACTGCTCGATGTGATACGTCGTGGACACGCCGGCAGGGGTTTTTGACCAACGCGACACAATGAGATGTAGTTTCCCAAACCCGCGAGTGGACCATGGATGGATGAAACCACCGTAGAGATTCCAGTTAGTCACACCGTAAATCTGAACCTTCGGGTTGCTCCACACGCCGTCAGGGCGATCCGCGGTGCGTGTGACGAGCTGGTTGCGGGCGTAATCCATGTACGCCATCACCCAGGTTCCGTCGCGGAGTTTCCGGACCGATGGCTCCCCGAACTGCTCCTCGAGGATTGGTGTGCACGGGCGACCCCAGCCCCAGTCCGTGCCATTCCAACCCCAACCCTCGTATTCGTTTGGCCAGAACATGCGTTCCCATTTCACGCGTCGCAGCATCATGGGACCGTGCTGCCGCCCTGCGCGCACCGAGAAGATGTAGACATACTCACCGTCACGCTGCATCGTCCACATCTGGAAAGGGTCCTTGTTGTCGGCAGAGTTGTTCCACCGCAGATTGGTGCGATGGAAATCATTGCCATTGTCGGAGTAGGCCAGGCCTGCGAAACCGGATGTGAAAATGCCGTCGGCGCCCCTGTCATACCAGCTCTCCATGCTCATGAACGACACCAGTTGTCGACCGGTCTCTGGGAAGGAGATCCCATCGTTGGGGATGACGGTGAGTTCCTGGGTCCCTCCGACCATTCCTCCGTGGGCGTTGTACATCAGTTCCGGCGCGCGACCGTTTCCCGCCACCTTGGCGGCGCTGTCAAAGACGATTCCCTCAGGGGAACCGGGGTCGGAGGCCGATCGGAGCATCACCGGGGACCGGTGGTCGTCTCTGCCTTCCGGCCATGGTCCACCGAACGTGTCGCCCAGCAGGTAGCCGATTGAACCATTCTCGAGAACGTAGGGGATGCCGAGGTCTGTTCCCGCGACCCGCCAGTTGGTCGAGGTGTACATGTCAGCGCCGGTCAGGCGTTTCCTGTGAATGGCCAATGCTGAGGCCGATGTTTCCGGAGCAACGCCAGGGATGAGTGAGGATGCGCCTGCCAGGGTGGCACAGCCGAGGGCGGCTCGTCCGAAACTGCGGCGGTTCAAGGAAACCATGCGATTCTCCGATCAGATCGAGGGATAAAATTGAACCCTGCACGCAAAGGATACAGTAATGTATCGAACGGCGCCGGCCGTTGTTGCTGACAGGGTATGTATGCCGTGAATTTTGTGGGGCGCTGTGAAGCAGTTGCTGGCGTATTTCGAAGTCTCTGCTGCATGCAGTGCAGCGGCTCCCGCCGCCATGAGGGTGAGTAACGGGATTCGAACCCGCGACATCCTGGACCACAACCAGGTGCTCTACCAACTGAGCTATACCCACCACGGGCCACTGTGTCAGTGGCGACTGACAAACGATAGCGTATCGGCGACTCCCTTGGGAAATCTTCGTGGAATCCTCCGTCGGGGCTACGGGGCCTCTGGGTAGGGTCCCGGTGGCGTGAGCATCCAAACGGTTGTGCATGGGGTGACGGAATCCGACAGGTGTTACGCTTCGCCGTGGTAACCGTAACCCGCGGAGCAGCGCGGTTGGGTCCTCAGCGGGGAGTGTTGGAGGATCGTGATGGATGAGACGCAGGGTGCCATCGATCAGGCCGCAGCAGCCGCGAAGGCTCGCTTCGAGGCCATGGCTCGCAAGGCGCTGGAGCGGGGCGAGCGAGATCGTGAACTGGCCGCCAGGATACAGGCGATGACCGCGACAGTGAGTTCACGAAGGAAAGAGGTGACGGTCACCGTTGACCACGGAGGGCGTGTGACCGATATGCAGATCTCGGATCGCGGGGTGGAACTGTCGGGGCAGGAGCTGTCGCGCGTGGTGCTGGAAACGATCAGGCAGGCCGGGCAAGAGGTGGGGAAGTCGGTAGGGGAGGCTGTCCGCGAGTCCTGGGGGGACGAGAGCCCTGAGACCGCCCGGACGCTTTCCTCGTATGACGTGTTCGGCGCGCCCTCCGGAGGCGATGCCGATGACTCCTCCGGCAATGATGGCAGGCTGCCGTGGAATGTTGGGAGAAGGTCGTGACCGACATCGACATCTCTCTGCCGAGCTGGAGTGAACAGGGTGCAGGGTTGCGTGACAGCGGCTCTGCCGTCGCGGAAATCGGCGATGCCGCAATGAACACGATGTCGGGAAATCCTTACGGTGTTCTTCTCACGCCGATTTTTCAACCCAGATACGTAGAGCTCAGCGGTGATTTCAAGACCACGAACTCCATTCTCGGGAAAGTGCTCGAGGCGACTGCGCAAGCCTTGGAAGACAGCGCTGCCGATTTCCATGAGACGGAAATGGCGCTCAAAGACGAATTCGACAAGCTGATGAGCAGCATCTGAAACCGGGGTGAGACATGAGTGAACTGCTTGTAACTGAGAACAATCCCCAGGGGATTGGCTTTGTGGTTGGTGGTCAAGGGCGTTGGCAAGATGCGGCGAAGATTGGCCCGGTGGGGGATATCATCGATTTTACGGACGAGCTAGGGAATGACGGATGGCTGGGCGAGTTCGCTGCCGTCGCGTCATTTGGGGCCAACGTCGTCTCGGCCGCGTTCAACCCGATCGCGACGGCCACCGGATGGGTGGCTTCGTGGATCATCGAACACATTTATCCTCTCCAGGACTGGCTGCAGGAGTTCACCGGGGACCCGGAGGAAATCGAAGCGGGCGCTTCGACCTGGCACAACATCTCCCTGGCCGCCCAGAAAGAGGCGGGAAATCTCGAGCTACTGCTCGGGAAGATCGAAGGGCAGGTCTCAAGCACCCTGGACGCCTACAGGGCGCGGGTCGGCCAACTCAAAGAGGTTTTCGAGGCGCAGCAGGCCGCAGCGGAGCAGATAGCAGGAGTGCTGCAGCGGCAGATGGGCATTGTCAAGTTCATCTACGAAATGATTCGCGACATGATCGCCGAAGCGCTGGGAATGTTCGCGCAATCCGTTGCCGAGGAGGTCTTCAGCCTTGGTCTTGCGACCCCTGCCGTGGTCGCGCAGATCTCGACCTGGTTGGGAGAAAAAGTCGTCAAGATCACCAAGTGGGTGAACAAGGCGATTGATGCGTTCGCCAAACTGAGCAAGATCACCGCCAAACTCGTCCAGGCCCTTCGCAAACTAGGGGAGTGGGGCAGCAAGTTGTTGAAGATCTTGGGAAAGCCCGGGGAGTGGAAGGATAGGGCGATCCAGGGGGCCGGCAGGCGTGTCGGGGAGAAGCTCGCGGACAAGCTCCCCGAATCCATGGTTGCCTCAAGGAGGGTGGCCAATATTGAGGCCACTCTCAAGAAGATGAAAAATGTCAAGAATGAAGAGGTGCTCCAAGGGTTGGAGAGGCAACTGCCGGACAGCTTCACAAAAACTCCGAATGTTCCAGAGGCGTCGGAAGGAAAAATCAGGATTCCTCCCGAGGCGACCCAGGATATCATTCGAGCCAAGGGGCCGAAGCAACTGGAAGAGGTTTTCGACAAGTACGGGATCGACAAGGATGGACCTTTTGACCTGGCGGGGTGGTCGCGTTCGCTCACGGATGATCAGAGAGTAATTTTCTCTCGTGGGCTCACGGGAGGTGAAGCCGGCGATTTCCTGCTTCGGCGTATGAGTAGGAAAGATCAGCTGAATTTCTTCAGCTCTCTCCCTGAGGCTCAGCAGCGTGACAGGCTTATGAAGTACGCGGGTTATGTCGTGGATCCTGAGAGCGGGCGTCGAGCTGCAGGTGTTCCCGACTGGGAGAATTATGAACAGGGTCGTGACTTCCTCGAGGATACGGCTGGGCCGCGGGCGTCCAGTGCGTCGAAAGCCGCAAAGGGGCTCGACGCCTACACCCGAGATGAAACGTACAGACCTCCTCAAAAGTAAGTTGCGTGTCCTGGTATAGGGGACGGCGACATGATTCGGTTGCTTGATGTTTTGTCGGCTCGAGTGTTGCCTATTGGCGGGTTTTTGTATGCGATTTTTCTGGCGGTGTGGGAGTCCCGTTTCCATGTTCCCTTTGGGGATTTGGCCATGCGGGGTGTGGTGCTCCAGGCCGTTGGGTTATTTATTTTTGGGTTTGCGTGTCTGGGGCCGGGGTGGATGTGGGTGACGCGTTTCTATCCTCGTTATGTGAAGCTCAGGGGCTGGATGTACAGGGCTTCGCAGCTCGGCGGGTTTGTGGCTCTCGTGCTCCTGCTTGTGGCGGTGTGGGCTTTGGCGGCCGGGATTCAGAGCAGTGTGAATATCGTGAGAGATCTGAGCTCAGAGCCTGAAAGAAGCGACGGGGTTGTGTGCACCCATTTCAATCCAGAAATCATAACCCGTGGTAAGGGCGGTCGTTTTATTGGTGCTTTCATGGATGTTCGGTATGCGGATGGTGTGACGGAGAGGATACAGTTTTATCCCGCCCCGCGGGGGGCGTGGGGCACGGGGAAGGGCGCGGAGGCTGAGCGGTTGTGTTGGTCTGGTGCGCCTTTTACTTTGTGGCGTTGGCCGCGAACTGGCGTGATCGCCGATATCACCTCCAGCGGTGAGGAATGATCCGTCTTTCTTGTCGGGGGGATCGTCTGGAGTCATGGGTTTCTTAAATATCGCCGTGCGAGAGGTCCTGGATCTTCTCCGAATCGGAACTGTGCGGTGAGGACAAGGGGTGAGGATTTCGTCCTCGCTATTTCCTCGTGTGTGGATTGACGCTCCAGAGAGCGGATCAGAATCACGTGGGCGTTGGTGGGTCGTGGGCCGATTAGCTGCCGGGCCGGGGTACTCCTCAGTCCGATAGGTGGTCGTGAAGGTGGTCAGGGCCAGTACCTCATGGCACGCTTCCTTCGTCGTGACTGACCCCTCAATACGGCGGTCGTTGTTTGTGTCACGGAGGGCAGCAGTCCCCTCAGCGCCTGTTGTCCGGGCGTGCAAGGATGAACGGCATGGATCTTCTCGACGTTGGAGCCGCTGACCTG
>ERZ772799.147-NODE-147-length-29132-cov-3.761151_pt1 | contig 29132 bp, 29 predicted proteins | sample MGYA00511345_ERZ772799 | MGnify/ENA primary metagenome ERZ772799 (study PRJEB29015, sample SAMEA2738037) | human oral metagenome | biome: human oral; feature: human-associated habitat; material: saliva | place: China | collected 2238 ... | reverse complement strand
CCCGTGACCAAGCGGCCCGCCCCGGAAAAGGGGCGGGCCGCTTGGTGTGCTCGGATTCGGCCCCCAGAATGTCGGTCACCGGTAATATGATGCTTGCCATGTCATCGCGTACCGGACTGCCCGAAGCTGCCAGCGGTGGGGCCCGGCGCTGGCACCTCTACGAAGAGGTCGAGGGAGACCCAACCCTCAGGGAAGAGCTACGTGATGTTCTCACGGCGACTCGTGACGGCTCTCCCGTTCCTAGACATGAACTCGAAATGCGATTGGCCGAGTTCAAAAACCAGGTCAACTACGCAGAGCATGGGCGGCTCTCGGCAGCGGGCTGGGAGTACGTCAACCGCGACCCGCGCCTCTGGGAGTTCCGGCTGCTGTGGGGAGACCAGGACATCAAGGTTCGTGCCTACTTTCACGAGCCATGGCAACGCACGGACCAAACGGTGGTGCTGCTCTTCCACGTCAAAGACACATCGCTTCCCACGTCAGAGGCCATTGCCTCGGCGCAGAACTTCTTCATAGAGAGGGCACGGTGTCGGCTCACGACCGGGCAAGGCAATGACTGGGGGCTGGGTTGGACCCGGCCGTTCCTGGGAGACCGATGACCCAGCTTGACGGCGTGTTATAGACTAAAATCTATGAACACGCTTGAAGAGCTGCTCGGCATCGATCCCGGCTCTCCCTCCATGCGGCGCGCGACCCAGCTCGTGGAGAACGATCGCGCGCTGCTGCGCAGGCTCATTCAGCTCCGGGGCGATCAGGGGCTGACCCAGCAGGACGTCGCGGACCGGATGGGGGTGACCCAGCCCACAGTCGCCAGGTTTGAGGCGTACGACAGCAACCCGACGCTCGCCAGCATCCGCCGCTACGCACACGCCATCGGGGCGCTCGTCACGCACGTCGTCACGACCGACGAGGAGCGGCGACGGGATGGCGGCTCCTGGATTCCAGCCCGCATGTCCACCAAGTTTGTCTCAACCCCATCTCAGAACAACCGCGCCGAGCATGTTCCTCCATCGCGTCTTCAGGTCCTCAGCGGCGTCGCCTGACTTCCGGAGAAGCAGTCATGGACATCCACGAACTCCTCGAACAAGTCGAACTCAAGGAAGTTCGCCTGATCGAACGATACGCCCAGCTACTGCTGGATCCTTCCCCGGGCCACGGCTTGCAAAGCCTGTCGAACGCAACGCCTGAAGGGGATCCGGCTCTCGACATCAACCCGATCTCTTGGAGCGACATCATCGAGATCTGGTTCCGAATGCAACTCACGAACGAGCACATGACAGTTCGGTGTGCCGTGGCTGTGGTTTACCAACGCGAGCCCAAAGACGAGATTGATTCTGATGTACAGAAAGATTTCATTGAACGCGTCGCGATCATGACCGCGTACCCGTACCTACGAGCCGAGCTGCAGCATCAAGTGGCCGACCTGCGCCTCGGCACTCTCACTCTGGGAGTTCTGAGGCAAGGAGAATTCGAGCTCGTCAAGCGTCCCCTCACAGATGCCTACCCCCAAAGCTGAGGCCTCATCTTTCCAATTCTTCAGCTGGAAGGTGCTGGCGCTTTCAGACTGGACGCGTGACGTATCACGCATCACATCAACTTCGAGGCCTGTTCACACGCAACACAACCGCCAGCAAAACCCTTAGGCAGGGCACGCTTGGATGGATGCGAATAAGCCGGCCTGGAGGAACTGGCGAGAACCTGCGCTCATGTGGCTCACTCCACGTCGAGCATGTCAACGCCTATTTGCTGCCTCCACCGCTTGACATCCATAGTTCCCGGACCACCGCTTCCAGAGTCGCATCGTCCCAAGTCACACTTAAAGTGCGACTCTGGGTGCAGAACTTGCACTTTGCAGTTCCACTTTGCCTCACCGATCCCCAGTCGGAAGGCGTCAGCCCTCGAGTGGGACATCGAGGTCGAACGCGACAACAATCGCGCGAGCCAGTTGCTTCTCCTGATCCGGCATCAAGAAACCCACGGGACGCCCCAGAGCACTCGCCGGAATGGTGATCACGTTGTCGATTGACGCCACACAGTCGTGGTCTAGCCCGTTTCGGGGACCCAGCGGAACCTCACTGGAAAGTCCTTTCACCGTGCTGGTGAGCGGTGCAACCGTGACCTTCGTCATGGCTGCGCGTGCGACCTCGCGCGTGAGGACCAGGACGGGACGCGTCTTGTCCAGTCGCGCCAAGCAGATCTCACGCATGACTCAGTTTTCGATGCTCACATTGCCAACGGTCCAAGAAACCAGATCGTCCAGGTCATCCGCGGTCCCCAGTGAACGAAGGATCTGTGCATCCCGCTCACCGGCCAGCCGCCGCATCTCTCGCTCCAAGGCGGTACTGACCAACGCCGCTCTGCTGGGCGCAATGCCTTCGGTGACGGCACGGTCCAAGAAGTCGACCATGCTCTCCGGAAGCCGAACGGCGATCTGCTTGGCCATGAACCGATGGTACCAATGCGCATCCCAGGGGTCTGTATCCGCGGGTTCCCCGGTTACGCGGCACTTACCCCGATTTCGGGATGAAACGGAGCGTTTTCCGTGTTAAGTGCTGCACAACCGGGTTTCCCGGAAGTATCAGCGGCACAGGGTGACCGGATTGCACTGCGGTTACCTCCTGACGGCGGCAGCGGAGCCCCTCAACCGGTTCAGGTAGTTCAGGAACACCACCAGCGACTCCGCAATGGGAAGCAGCCCGTAGTGTCCCAGGTTCAGCTCGACGCCGACCCCGGACAGCAGCTGGGCGGCATCACCGAACTCGCCCGGATTGCCGAACCAGCCGACGAACCGTCGCATTGGCGAAGCGTTCTGCCCATCACACCTCTGGAAGCTCTGCCCAATCGAGGAAGATGTCCAGGGCCTCGGTGAGGCTTTTGGGGCCGCAGAATGCCTCGAATCGACGCCGCACAACCGTTTCGCCGGTGTCCACGGCTCGGGCGTAGATCCAGTCGTCATTGAGGCGCTCCACGACGAAGTCCTCGAACGGGGCGTGCTCCAGGTCGGTTCCCGTCAGATCCACCTCGACCTTCCAGCCCGGATTGTCGAGAGTTTCCACCGTGATCCCGCGGTCGCTTTCCCAGGTCCCGTCGCACTGTGCCATGTACCAGTCCTGAACACGTTCCAGAGCGTTCACGATTCTTCCCCCACACGGTCCGGGACATCCCGGTGCGCTCCCGCCCCCATCACAATGACCTGCATGCCGCCCCCGCGCCTCCTTCGCCCCGCTCACCCGGCGGGGTCGTCCGTTTCATATTCATGTTGTGTTTCCTGCTCAGCTGGAACCGGCCATAGTTTCACAGACCTTCCCCCGGGATGGGAAAAATCGACAGACTCCATTGAGAGGTTCGGCAATCGGTCCTACAGCTCACCGAAGGGTACCGGTCTTCGGCAGCTCCGGGCGGACCGGGTGCCGGTTAATGGGCGGTGAGGTACTGCTCCGCCAGGGCTTGCCGGACTGCTGGGATTGCCTCGGCTGCGATCTCCTCCACCGGGACCTCCAGCAACCGGGCGACGGCGGCGATGGTCTGCCCGACGGTGAGGTCGCCGTCGAGGGCTCCCAGCACCGCGCCTGTGACGGTGCTCAGGCGCATTCCGCGCAGCAGACCGGTGCGTTGCCGCAGCACCAGGTGTTCGGGGTCGGCGGCCCCAGGCTGGCCGGTGGTCTCCGCGACCACTCCGGTCAGGCGCGGGGTCAGCGACAGCAGGTCGGCGGTATCGAGGCGGGCGGCGTCGACGGCACGGGCGTGGGCGGCGAACACCTCCCCGACCGGCTGGGCGACGGCGTGCGGCCACGACTCGCACCGGATCTCAGGAATCTCGCGGCCCGTATTGGTGAGCAGGATCCAGCCCATGCCGACCTCGTCGATGCCGATGTGGTCGAAGTAGGCCAGCCATTCGCGGTAGGTAGGTTCCCATTCGGGACGTCCCGTCAGGCCCGCGTCGGTCAGCCACATCTCGATGTAGGCGAACCGGTCGAGGCGTTCGCGTTCGATGGCGAACAGATCACAGCCGGAGCCCTTGACCCACGAGGCGAGCCGTTCCTCCCACGGCTCCTGGGTGACGGCCCAGTTCGTCAGCAGCTGAAGGCTGCCTCCCGGCGTCAGATGGGCGGGGGCGTCGCGGACGACGGCCTCCACCAGGCCGTCGGCGGTGAAGGTGGATTCGCGGTAGGTGAGGCGTTGACCGCCGGGTGGGCTCATCACGTAGGGCGGGTTGGAGACGATCAGGTCGAACCGCTCCCCCGCGACCGGTTCGTACAGCGACCCTTCCCGGAAGTCGACATCCATGCCGCTCAGCGCCGCACCGAGGCGTGCGAGCCGCAGGGCGCGCGGGTTGAGGTCGGTGGCGACCACCCGGTCGGCGTGGCGGGACAGGTGGTAGCTCTGCACCCCGCATCCCGTGCCGAGATCGAGGGCCCGCCCGACGTGACCGCGCATGGTGATCTCCGCGAGAGTCAGGGATGCGGGTGAGGCCCCCAGCACGTAGTCGGGCCGGGTCGGTTCCACGATCCCGTCGAGCCCGGGGGTGAGGTCGCTGACCAGCCACCCGGAGGCGCCGTCGTCGGGTGAGGCGTAGGGCCGCAGTTCGACCACGGCCCGCGCGGACCCCCCATCCACGGCGATGATCCCCTGCGCCACCACGTCGAGGAAACACCCACCAAAGGCGCGTTCCGCGACCCCAGAGGGCACCTGCTGCCTCAGCAGGAACATCCGGATCAGTGTCGCGAGGGGGTCGTCCGCCCCGGTCAGGGCGACGTCGGCGGGTAGGGTGCAGTTGCGGTGCAACCCGGCCTGCCCAGCCTCCCCGATGCGTTCCAGCACGGAATCGGTGGTGTAGTCGATCTCGATCAGCCGGTCGCGCAGCCGGGAAATGTCCATGCCGACACCATAGAACCCCCACATGGGTGTTCGTGGCATTCGCGGACCACAGGAAACAGCCCAGGGTTTCCCCGGTCGCGCAGTTTCCGGACGCGGAACGAGACGTTTCCGCGTCGCGTGGCCCAGGTCATGAGCCGTGCGAATCAGTGGGCCGTCGCGAGGATCTTGCCGGCGCGGTTGATCACGACGATCTCCACTTCCACCGGCACCTCGCCGAGGACCGCCAGTGCCTCGGTGCGCGCCGAGTCGGCGATCAGCTGCGGCAGGTCAATGCCGTCCTCGCCGGCAAGGGTGACGGCGTGGGCGACGGTGGCGACCTCCCCGATCGCATCGGCCAGTTCCGGTGACGCGCCGGCTCCCTCCGCCAGGTGGCGCAGGTGACCGGGTTGGATGCGGGTGCGATGGGAGTGCAGATCGAGGTAGCCCGCCGCCAGTTTGGAGAGTTTCGCAACCCCCCCGACGATCGTGAGCTTGGGCAGTGGATGCTTGCGCAGGTATTTCAGGACGGCGCCGACGAAGTCGCCCATGTCGAGCAGTTCGATGCCCGGATACAGCTCCTCGGCGACCCGTTCCGACGTCGATCCGGTGCAGGCGGCTGCGTGCGTCGCGCCGGTTGCGATGGCGACGTCGATGCCGCGATGGATCGACGCGATCCACGCCGAGCACGAATAGGGCACGACGACACCGGTGGTGCCGAGGACACTTAACCCCCCGATCACACCGATGCGCGAGTTCCAGGTCTTCTCGGCAATGCGCGCGCCGTCATCGATCGAGACGGTCACGCGCACGTCGGGTGCGACCCCGAGGCGCTCTGCCGCGGCGGTGATGTTGGTGGTGATGTATTCGCGGGGTTTCGGGTTGATGGCCGGCTCCCCCACCGGCAGCGGCAGTCCCGGCAGAGTGACGGTACCGATGCCCTCACCGCCCGCGAAGCTCACGCCACCACCGGATTCGCCGGGTTCAACGACCACCCGCACGATCGCGCCATGGGTGACGTCGGGGTCGTCGCCGGCGTCCTTCGTGATCGCCGCCATCGCCTGCCTGGGCTGCAGCCGCGACTGGGTCAGGGCGAACGTGACCTCGCGACCGCCGGGCAGAACGATCCCGACCGGGTCGGGAAACTCGCCCGTGTGAAGAGCGATGAAGGCGCTGGTGGCGGCCGCGCAGGCGCAGGCCCCCGTCGTCCAGCCGGGTCTCAGCTTCGACGACTCCAGCTGCGCCTTCCGGCCGCGGGGGCGCAGCGCGTCCCGCCCCTCCGCTGCCAGGGTGGGATCGGCGTCAGCGGTCATTCGTGGTCTCGGCTCGACTGGCCATCGCGTTCATCGCGGCGACCGCCATCGCGGAGCCGCCACGGCGACCGAGAACCGTGATGTACTCGACACCGCTGTCGTCGGCGACCAGCGCGTCCTTCGATTCCGCGGCGCCCACGAAACCGACGGGGATTCCGACGATCGCCGCGGGCCTGGCGCCGGTCTCGTGCATCACCTCGAGCACCCGGAACAGCGCGGTCGGAGCATTACCCATGGCGATGACCGCGCCGTCGAGCAGGCCGTCCTCCTGCCACAGGTCGACGGCGGCGGCGGCTTTGGTGCAGTCCTTCGCCTCCGCGATCGCGGGGAGGCGGGGGTCCTTGATGTGGCAGATGATCCGGGTGTGTTCGGGCAGGCGGCTTCGGATGATGCCGGTCGCGACCATCGACGAGTCGCACAGGATCGGCGCCCCGGCCTCGAGGGCCGCGAGAGTGGCGGCGGCGACCCCCGGAGTGAAGGCGATCAGGTCGGCGATGGCCGGATCGGCCGCGGCATGGATCATCCGCACCACCACGGGCTCGATGTCGTCGGGGAAACGCCCCAGATTCGACTCCTCCCGGATGATCTCGAACGAGCGGGCGTAGATCGGGCTACCGGTCCTGATGTAGTCATGGCTCACACCTCAAGACTAGAGCAGCCGTCACCGCCCTCTGGGCAGCCAGCCCGCCCCGTCCGGGGCGCATCCCGATCAAACCGGAGGGGGGACTCGGCGCCAGAAATGCCTGGGCTAGGCTGTCTGGCGAAAGTTGACCATTCAGCTTGCCGACAACGACGAAGTCCGGCGCACATCCAGTAGCGGTGTCACCACTGTTGACCGCATCGCACACGGGAGCCAGACCCTTCGGGCCAGCCGAAACCGAACGGGCGTAGTGCCCGAGAAGGACCGATATGAGCGTTGAGCGCACCCTGTCCGGAGTGGGGGTGGGCCCCGGCGATCCGGATCACGTGACCGTGAAGGCGTTGCGGACCCTGGAGGCCGCCGATGTCATTCTCGTGCCGAGCACCGAGGCCCGCGCCGGCGGCGTCGGACGCGCCGAGGAGATCGTGTGTGCACACCTGCCCGCCAAGACCGCAGCGATCCGCCGCATCCCGTTCTCCATGGCCGAGCATCGCGGTGTCGGACAGCGCAGGGCCAGCGCGTGGGAGGCCTCCGCAACGACCGCCATCGAGGCATTCGAGGCCGGTGCGAAGCGGGTCGCGTTCGCCACCGTCGGCGACGCGTCGGTGTTCTCAACGTTTTCGTACCTGTGCGACCTGGTATCGCGGCGCGTCGAGGTCACGATCGAGGTCATTCCCGGGATCACCGCCATGCAGGCCATCGCCGCCACCAGCCGCACCCCGCTCGTCGAGGGCCAAGAGATCTTGTCCCTCGTGCCGTGGACCGTCGGACCCGAGGCCCTGGCCCGCGTCTGCGAGGTCTCCGACACCGTCGTCGTCTACAAGGGCGGCCGCGAGATGACCGAGCTTCGCGCCGTCCTGGAGGCGCAGGGCCGCCTCGACGAGGCCGTCCTCGGCACCGACCTCGGGTTGCCCTCCGAACGCATCGTTCCCCTGTCCGAGGTGACCGACCGCGCCCCCTACTTCAGCACCGTCCTTGCCGCACCGAAGCGATCCACCACCGGAGGGAGAATATGAGCGAATCACGACTCGACCCGGAAGGCCTGGTGGTCTTCGTGGGGGCAGGCCCCGGGGCCGACGACCTGATCACCGTGCGCGGCGCCCGCGTCATCGCCGAGGCCGACATCATCATCTGGGCCTCCTCGCTCGTGCACCCCGGAATCATCGCCGGCCACAAGCCCGGCGCCGAGGTCATCGACTCCGCGTCGATCCCCCTGGAGGATCTGGTGCCGCTGTACACGCGGGCCCGTGACGAGAAACTCCTCGTCGCCCGCGTCCACACCGGAGACCCGGACATCTACGGGGCGACGGCGGAGCAACGCGACCTGTGCGCCCAGATCGGCATCCCCACCGAGACGATCCCCGGCATCTCGGCGTTCTCCGCCACCGCGGCTCGGGTCGGCGCCGAACTGACGCTGCCGGAGGTCGCGCAGTCGATGATCCTCACCCGCCTCGAAGGCGGTCGCACACCGATGCCCGAGAAGGAGAACATCCGCTCGTTCGCGGCCCACGGAACGACAATGTCGATCTATCTGTCGGCGGCCCGCCACAAGCAGCTGGAGGAGGCCCTCCTCGAGGGCGGTTATCCTCCGGAGACGCCGTGCATCATCGGCTACCGCGTGACCTGGCCCGACGAGGCCATCTGGCGGGTCCAGCTGAAGGACCTGTCGGCGACGATGAAGGAACACAAGCTCTGGAAGCACACGATCGTGCTCGTCGGCCCGGCCCTGGCCACCGACCGCGCCACCAAACGCTCCCACCTGTACCACCCCGGTTTCCGGCACGGATACCGGGCCGCCGACAAGGCCGCCCAGGCCGACCTGAGGGAACACGGCGCCATCACTTACAACCTGGAGAACGGAGACGAGGCATGATCACGGTCCACGGGCATCTCGGCACCCCCGGCGAGGAGCTGCGTCGCGCCGTCGCCGCCGCGGATGTGGTGGTCGGCGGGCGCCGTCACCTCGACGAGCTGGCCGTCCCCGAGGACAAGCGAATCGTCCTGGGTGGCCTCACCCCCGCCGTCGAGCAGATCCGGCAGCTGCCCGAGGACACCGACGTCGTGATCCTCGCCTCCGGTGACCCGCTGTGGTTCGGTGTCGTACGCAAACTGCGGTCGATCGGGTTGCGCCCGAAGGTCGTCACGCGTGCCTCATCGGTGGCCGAGGCGTTCGCCCGCATCGGGCTGCCCTGGGACGACGCCATCACGGTCTCCACGCACGGTCGTCCCGTCGAGGCCGCCATTGCGGCGGCGCGGCGCTACGCGAAGGTCGCGGTCATGACCGACCCGCGCGAACCCCTCTTGCAGCTGACCGATCCCCTGGCCGGCCTCGAGCGGACCTTCGTCCTGGCCGAGCGTCTCGGCGAGGACGACGAACGCGTCCGGATCATGACCGGCGAGCAACTGGCCGCGGTCGAGGACGTCCGGAACCCGAACGTCGTGCTCATCCTGGAGCGCCACCCCGACGCCGAATGGGACGAGACGGCCCTCGCCACCACTGCGCCCCGCCGCGTCGCCGTCCCCGAGGTCGCGGTGGAACGGCTGAGCGCGAATGCACTGGCCGAGCTGACGGTCGGGCAGGTCGTCTCCTCCGAAGCCGCCCGCACCCGCGCCTCCCGGATCGACGAACTGCTCGGCGGAACCCGCATCTACGACGGACCCGCCACCGAGGGGCTGCGCCAGGCCTTCGACGAATGCGACCTGATCGTCTCGCACCTGGCGATCGGCGCCACCACCCGCATCCTCGCGCCGCTGCTGGATTCGAAGAAAACCGACCCGGGTGTCGTCGTCATCGACCAGGGTGGGCATTTCGTCGTACCGCTGCTGGGCGGGCATGTCGGCGGCGCGAACGCGCTAGCCGAGAAACTGTCGGAGGCCCTGGGGGCCACCGCGGTGCTCACCACCGCCACCGACTCCCTCGGCATCCCTGCACTCGACACTCTCGGTTGGGCCCACAGCGGCGACGTCGCGGGCGTGACCGGCGCGATGCTCGACGGTCGTCCCGTGCGGCTGGTGCGGGAGCGACCGTGGCCGATGCCGCCGCTGCCGGCCAACGTCTCCGAGGACGCGGCCTCACCGGTCGCGGAGATTCTCGTCACCGACCGCGACTCCTCGCAGCTGCCGCCCGCCGGGCTGCCGCGGGTCGTCCTGCATCCCCGCTCGTTGGTGGTGGGTATGGGCTGCAACCGCGGCACCCCTGAGAAGGTCCTGCGCGCCCACCTGGAGGCAACCCTCGCGACCGCGGGTCTGACGATCCACTCGGTCGCGGCGCTGACCAGCGTCGACGCCAAGGCACGTGAGGGTGGGCTGCTCCGTCTCGCCAAACACCTGGGGGTGCCGTTCGTGTGCTACGAGGCCAGCGAGCTGGCAGAGGTCGAGGTGCCGACCCCCTCGGAGGTCGTCGCCTCCGAGGTGGGAACGCCGAGCGTCTCCGAGGCCTCCGTCATCCACCGCGGCGCCGAGCTGATCGTTCCGAAGACGAAGTGCCCCGACGCGACGTGCGCGATCGGCCGGGTGCCGGCGCGCGGTGAGTTGCGGGTGGTCGGTCTCGGCCCCGGCCACCGCGACCTGTTGACTCCGATGGCGAAGCAGGCGATCGAGACCGCCCGCTACGTGGTCGGCTACATCCCCTATGTGCGGCAGATCCGCGACCTGGTCAACCCTCACGCCGAGACCTACGCCACGAAGATGGGCACCGAGGAGCAGCGGACGGCGTTCGCGATCCAGAAGGCACGCGAGGGACATCCCGTCGCGTTCGTGTGTTCCGGCGATCCCGCGATCTACGCGATGGCCTCCCCCACCCTTGAAATCGGCACGGAGGGGATCGATGTCCGAGTCATCCCGGGCGTCACGGCGGAGCTGGCCGCCTCGGCGCTGCTGGGCGCGCCGCTCGGTCACGACCACGTCACGATCTCCCTGTCCGACCTCCACACACCGTGGGAGGACATCGAGCGCCGGCTCCAGGCCGCCGCGGAGGGGGATTTCGTGACGGTGCTGTACAACCCCCGCTCCCGCAAACGCCTCGCGCACCTGCCCCGGGCGCTGGAGATCCTGGGGGCGCATCGTCCCGCCGATGTGCCGGTGATGGCCGTTCACGAGGCGTTCCGACCAAAGCAGCGCATCAGGTGGGCGCCGATCGGTGAGTTCAAACCCGAGTGGGTCGACATGCACACCGTCGTCATCGTCGGCTCGTCGACCACCACACCGGTGGCGACGGGGGCCGGTGAAACGGCGATCGTCACACCACGCGACTACCAGTGGATGGACACAGCTCAAGAAGGAAACCGCTGATGCTCGAGAAACTGACCACCGTGCCGCTCGTCATCGCAGCACACGGCACCCGCGACCCAGAGGGCGTGACCGCGTGCCGAGCCCTCGCGGAGCGCGTCCGGACGAAACTGCCGGGCACAAAAGTGACCATCGGTTTCATCGAGTTGGCGGAACCGCGAATCCCCGAGGCCGTGGCCGATGCCCTGAAGGACAGCGCGCCGAGGGGCGGGGCCGAGGCCGTCGTCGTGCCGCTGATGCTCGCCTCCGGCGGGCATGTGCGAATCGACATCCCGGAGGCCATCGACAAGGGACGCGGCAACTCCGAGGTCGCCTATTCGGCGGCACTGCTGGGCAGCCCGCTGTTGGACTCGGCGGTGCGGCGTCGCGTCGTCGAGGCGCTCGGCGAGTGGCGCCCCCAGGACACGGCGTGCATCCTGGTGGGTCGCGGCTCCTCCGTCGTCGAATCGAACGCGGAGCGCTACCGCATGGCCCGGGTCCTCATGGAGGAGGCGGGGCTCCGCAGCATCCATCCCGCGTTCATCCAGGTGTCGCGACCGTCAGTGCCGGAGGCGTTGAACCACGCGAAGGCCACCGGTGTGAAACAGATCGTCGTCGCCCCGCATTTCCTGTTCCCGGGCAAACTGCGAACCTGGAACCTCGATCAGGTCGCCGCCTGGCGCGAGAACAACCCGGATGTCGAGGTGCGGGTCGCCGAGGTCATCGGCGACTGCGACGAGCTAGCCCAGCTGGTCGTCGACCGCTATCTCGCGGAGCTCGATGCCGAGGGGTTCGGCGAGGGTGCCCCCGGTTTCATGTCGAGCATCGTGTTGCAGGACCGCGACGTCCTGGTCGTCGGCGGCGGGGCCGTTGCCGCACGGCGCATTCCCCGGCTGCTCGAGGCGGGGGCGAAGGTGCGGGTCGTCGCGCCGAACCTCGGGATCCCCGTCGGTCGGCTCGCGGCGAGCGGTGCGATCGCCGTCGAGCAGCGCGCCGCCAGGGCGGAGGATGTCGGCGATGCCTGGTACGTCCTGGCCGCCTGCAACGATCCGCACGTCAACGCGATGATCGCGGCCGAGGCGGAACGCCGCCACACCTTCTGCTGCCGGGCCGATGACGCCCTGGGAGGCACCGCGATGACCCCGGCGACCGCCTCCGCCGGCGGTCTGACGGTGGCGGTGATCGGCGACCGCAACCCGCGGCGCTCGGTGCGGATCCGCGACGAACTGCTGCAGGTCCTGCAGGGCTGACAGCGGTCGCGCGAGACCCCCGGGCCGCCCTGCGCGGGTGAGGTGTTGTCCGGTTGGGTGGCGGTGTTGTCACCCAACCGATGGGATGTGGAAAAGAAAATCCCCACGGGTCCTGCTTCCCACGGTGGAAGTGTCACCGGATGAAAGGCGTCCGGTGGACACGTGAAAGGGGAAGCCATGTCCGAGTCCGCCAAGAGCATCGCCCGCGTCGAGAAGAAGAAGCCGCTGTCTCGTCTTTTCGCCGAGCGGGGGCTCACCACCGTCGAGTACGCCATCGGTTTGTTGGGTGCTGCGGCCGCAGCGATGCTGCTGCTCCGTGTCTTCCACGACAACTCGGTCTTCGACACGATCATGAAGTGGGTCACCGACATCTTCGTCAACGTCGCCCAGCAGGACAACTGACCGACATGCGTGGGGCGGACGCATCCGCCCCACGCCTCCAGGTGGGTGGGCCGGGGGCGCGGGGCGAGGAAACAGCGACGGCTGACGCCGTCACCCCGGTTGCCCCGGTGCCTCGCCGGCGGCGGGCGGGGCATGTCGGCTGGTTCGGGCGACGCCGGGCCCGGCGCGGCCAGCGGGGTATGGCGACGGTGGAGTTCGCCATCGGGTTGGTCACTCTCGTGCTGCTGGTATCGGCCCTGGTCGGTATCGTCCTGCTCGGGGTGTCCCAGTCGGGTATCCAGACCGTGAGCTCGGAATTGGCCAAGCACCTGGCACGGGGCGACGACGCGCTGGCGGAGAAAACCAGGGAGAAGGCACCCGAGCGGGCACGCATCGAGGTCGAACGCACCGAGTCCGGGGTGCGGGTGACGACCCGCCTGGACGTCTCCATCCTCCACGTCGGTGCGATTCCTCTCGAGGCCACTGCCTGGGCCCACTGGGAACCGGGGGTCGGGCCATGAGCACCACGCACCGTCCGGCGCGTTCCCAGGTCCGCGACGAGCGGGGAATGGGAACGGTGCTGGTCGCGGGGGTCTGTCTGGGGCTGGTGATGGTCGCGGCCACCGTCGCGCTGATCGTCGGGTGGCTGGCCCGCGCGGAACGGGCTCAGGATGTCGCCGACCTGACGGCCTTGGCAGCCGCCGCGGTCGAGGTGGATGGTGGCGACGCCTGCGCCGAGGCCGCGAAGGTGGCTTCGGAGAACGGTGGACGCCTCACCGGCTGCGAGGTGCGGGGGCAGCGTCCCCGGTTCGTGGTCGAGGTGACGGTTGCCCTGCCGTTGCTGGAGGGGCGTGGTTTCAACCCTGCCGACGTGGAGCGGAACGCCACCGCGGGGACGGTGTGAGAGGAGACGCCATGTGAGTACCATCCGAGGTTTCGCGGACGGGTGCTGTTCGAGGATCCGATCAAATCGCCCCGGCAGCCGGTTTCTCAGAGGATCCGGCGCAGCAGCTCGGTGGCCGCCTTCTTGTCGAGAATCTGGTTGGCGTTGCCACATTTCGGGGAGACGATGCAGGCCGGGCAGCCTGTTTCGCAGCGGCAGGTGCGCAGCCGTTCCAAGGTCGCCGCCAGCCACTGCTCGGCCACTTCGTGGGCTCGGGCGGCGAAACCCGCCCCACCGGGCAGGCCGTCGTGGACGAACACCGTCGCCAAACCGGTGTCCGGGTGACGGGCCGTGGAAACCCCGCCGATGTCCCAGCGGTCGCAGGGCGCGAAGGCGGGCAGCAGCCCGATGGAGGTGTGTTCAGCGGCGTGCGCGGCGGCTCCGAGCTGCAGCGAACCCCAGCCCAGTTCCCGTTCCAGCGCCTCCGGGACACTCCACCACACCGCCTGCGTGGTGAGGGTGTGCTCCGGACAGTCGAGCGGGGTGGAGTCGAGCACCTCGTGAGTGGTTTCGTCGCGACGCAGGTAACCGGTGACTTGCCAGCTGAGCCGCACGTCGCCGAAGTGCAGGGTTGTCGAGCCGAGTGGTCGCGACCGCTGCTCCCGCAGCACCGCGATGTCCTGGACGGATTCGGCCTGGGTGTACCAAGGGTTGCGGGCAGCCACCACCATGGCACAGCGCTCCTCGATGTCCAGTTCGGTCACCACGAACGAGCGTCCCTGGTGGAGGTAGACGGCACCCTGATGGACGGTGCGGTCGGCAGCTGCCGGATCCACCACCCCGATCACCTGCCCGGTGGAGCGTTCGATGATCTCCACGGGCCGGGGTGTGGTGGATCGCAGGTTGATGTGGTCGACGGCACGATCGGGGCGGGTCCAATACCACGTTCCGCCGCGGTCCCGCAGCACTTTTCCGGCGGCGAGGTGAGCTGCTAGCGGCAGGGCGGTGGGGCCGAACCAGCGTTCGTCGGCGACCGTCAACGAGTGTTCCTGCGCGGCGGCGGCCAGGTGTGGGCCGAGGACGTGCGGGTTCTGCGGGTGGCAGATCGCGGCCTCGACGGGGGCGTCGAAGATCAGTTCGGGATGTTGCAGCAGGTAGGCGTCGAGGGGGTTCTCACGGGCCAGCAGCACCACCAGAGCCTCCTTGCCCGCGCGGCCCGCCCGTCCGGCCTGCTGCCAGAACGCCGACAGTTTCCCGGGAAACCCGGACACGAGCACCGCGTCGATGCCGGAGACGTCGATGCCGAGTTCCAGCGCGTTCGTGGTGGCCAATCCGAGGATCTCCCCGGTGTGCAGCGCGGCCTCCAGGTCGCGGCGTTCCATGGCCAGGTAGCCGCCACGGTAAGACGCGATCCGCCCCGGTTCGGCGGCCAGTTCAGCGGCCTCCAGGCTGGTCAGTTCCGCCCCGGCACGGGATGCGACGAAGGCGAGGGTCTGGGTGGCGTCGTCTGTCAGTCCCGCCAGCAGCCGGGAGGTGTCGCGGGCGAGGCTGGTGGATGGTTGCCACAGCACGACGGTGCGGGCGGCGGTCGGGGCGGTCGAGTCGGCGACCACCTCCACCCGGTCCTCACCGATCAGGGCGCCCCCGAAGTCGGCGGCGTTCGGTGCGGTGGCGGAGCTGAGCAGGATGGTCGGTTCGGCGCCGTGGGCGGCCGCAAGGCGTCGCAGCCGCCGCAGCACCTGCGCGACGTGCGCCCCGAAGACTCCCTGGTAGCGGTGGGCTTCGTCGATGATGACGTAGCGCAGCCCGCCCAGCAGCGCCGACCAGCGACGATGGTTCGGCAGCACGGAGAAGTGCAGCATGTCGGGGTTGGTGAGCACCAGGTTGGCGTGCTCGCGGGCGAATCGCCGCTCGGCCTCGTCGGAGTCGCCATCGAGGGCACCGATCCGCACCGACCCCGGGGCCAGAGCCTCGGCGGCCCGGGCCTGGTCGTGAGCCAGGGCCTTGGTGGGCGCCAGGTACAGCGCGGTGGGGCGGCGCAGCGCGAATCCCCTGCCGCGACCCGCCCTGGGTTCCCGCAGCGCGGCGAGCACTGGCATCAGGTAGGCCAGCGACTTCCCGGAACCGGTGGGGGTGCAGATCGCGGCGTGACTGCCAGCACGGGCCAGCTCCGCGAATTCCGCCTGGTGCCACCAGGGCCGGTCGATACCCGCGGCCCGGAACCCGTCGACGAGTTCCGCATCGAGCCAGCCGGGCCAGTCGGCCCACGCCCCCGGGGAAGCGGGCCGGCGGCGCACCACCACCGCCTCCTCGGCCCCGGTCACCCACTCCCAGTTCACCGGCCCAACTCTGCCACCCCTCGCCGACTGATCGGGTCGGACCATTCCATGAAACCGGTTGAGACGGCTCACGAGAAACGAGCGACCCGAGATGACGCATATACTCAGGCTCGCTGCATGCCCGGCAAAGCAGTTCCAGCTCTCCAGATTCGTCCCGATCCCGAGCTTCAGGTGGCGCTCCTAGCCGGGCTGATGTCTCCTGGGCGTGTTGAACAACATCACCGCCGGACAGACGGCTGCGGTCTTCGCTCATGCACGCCAGCAACGGATCCCGGTTTCCGTGTGGCGCACTAGGCGGCAGTGTGGACACGACCACAAGGCCAGAGTGACCTGCACCGTGGCGTGGCCCTGATCGGGATCAGCTTCACGTCTAATCTAGCCGCAGGATCCTCACTATGTCGCTGTGTGTAATGATCCATTTCGATGGAATGTATCGATGATCATGCATGGCCTGGCTGGTGTCACTGGAACGGTCGTAAGGATGTCGGCCTTCACACTGATGCTGACACACCTGGGGAACACAAGTATTCCAGGAACCTCTTAGACCACCTACCCGAATAACCCGATCAGATGATCTTTTGAGGGGGGCTCGTACGATTAGCGGAGGCAACTCCTCCAAAGGTCATAGACCGTGAGATGAAATCGGCGGACCAGCGAGGTTCATCCTGTTGGCTATGGGCAACGCGCATTTAAGCTTGATGTATGAGCGAGAACTGGGGGCGTGGATGGCGCGGCGACATGCTCGTCGCGCTGGCGGCGATCCTGGTTTGTATCCTCATGGGGCTGGTCGGGCAGCCTGACTGGTGGTGGTCCGCGATGATGGCCGCAACGCTGGCACTGCGGAGAGCAGCCCCTATCGCGATGGCAACGGTTGCTATGTGCATCTCCTTGGCACACGTGCTCGCGGAAGCGTCGTTCCTCTTGCCCGGCGATGCAATACTGCTCGTGGCTGCATACTCAATGGCAGCCCATTCACGCGAACAGCATTCCATCATCGGACCGATACTCGGCCTGACGTTTCTGACAGTGTTCACAGGACGGGCGATCGCCGGTGGTCAGATGCCTACTCACAGCTCTGCCGTTCTCATCATCGGCTTGGTTTCCGTAAGTTTCGTTGCCGCTTGGTCTCTTGGGCTACTGCTGCGGCACCGTGCCGATGCTGTACAACAGGCAGAGTATCGACGACTGCTATCCGAACGTGACGCTGAAGCCCGCTCGCAACTCGCTGCGCTTGAGGAACGTGAACACATCAGCGATGAAATACACGATATTCTGGCGCACACGCTCACTGGTATCGTAATACAAGCAGAAAGCGGGCAGGCCATCGCACCAACGAGCGAAATCTACGATCTGTTCGCGCGGATCTCTGGAGCTGGTCGATCAGCACTTACAGAAGTGCGCTGTCTACTTGCGCCGGCGGACTCTGAAAAGACAAGCCCTTCACCAAGCCTGGAAGACCTCGACAGACTTCTCCAAGGGCTCCGCTCCTCAGGGCTGCGTATTAGCTACCAGGAAGACGGCGATCCGGTCCCGCTGAGTCCTGGCCTGTCACTGGCCGTCTATCGGGTGCTCCAGGAGTCGCTGACAAACGTCATCCGTCACGGTGCTGAGAGCAGCGTTCAGCTTGTCTTCAGCTGGACAGCAGAGAGCCTCACGGTCACGGTATCGAATCCCATTGAGGCCGAGTCTGTGAATGCTCCGGTGCGTGAACACCGCGGCATCGCTGGAATGAGGCGCCGCTGCACGCTCTACGGCGGTCGTCTAACCTACGAGGTACACGACTCCTTTACCCTTGTCGCGATATGGCCATTGACTGCGGCGGGTACTACGGTGACGGCGCGATGAACGATAGTAAGCGGGATCTCGGTGTGCTCGTCGTCGACGACCAATCGCTCGTCCTTGACGGGTTCACTCGCATCGTCAATGCCCAACCAGACATGCATACCGTGGGAACAGCTCGTAACGGCAAGGAAGCAATCGATCGCGTGCGTGTGCTTAAGCCCGATGTGGTCTTGATGGACATCAGGATGCCGCTCCTCGATGGCATCGAAGCGACCCGGACGATCGTCAACGAGCAGATCAACCCGACCACACGGATCCTCGGGTTGACCACATATGACACCGACGCCTACGCCATCAGGATGCTCAAAGCCGGTGCCATCGGGTTCATCCTCAAAGACAGCACTGCGGGCGAGCTCGTCGATGCGATCCGCGCGGCCCATCACGGGACATTCACCACCGCGGCGAGCACAGGGAAACGTCTGCTGGCCCGACTCACAACAGAGGAGCCGAAAGCGACTGCGAGAGCCGGGGCATTGACAACACTCACCGAGCGCGAGCGAAACGTGTTCGACCTCGTGGTCACCGGGCACTCCAACCCAGAGATCGCCCAACAGTTGTCCATCGCGGACGTCACCGTCAAAACACACGTAGGGCATATCCTCTCCAAACTCGGCGTCCGTGACAGGGTGCACCTCGTCATCTGGGCTCATAGACAGGGACTGGCTGACCCACTGATCACGCTTGCAGCGAGAGATGAAGGCATCATCGACGAAGCACAGGGCCCCCAGTCATAGGTCTCCCACAATAGTATGAGGTGTCGGGCAAAAAATTTCCCCCTGCGGCACGATGCGTAACAGGCCCGGCACCGGGAAACTTGGAAGCATGCTGCACACCAAGTCGAGCGCATCATGAGTACCGTCATTGAAACTCGAGGTCTGACGAAACAGTTCAAGGGTCACACAGCTGTCGACAGTCTTGATCTGAGGATCCCACAAGGCGTCGTTTACGGATTTCTCGGCCCAAACGGTTCGGGAAAGTCGACGACGATGAAGATGCTGCTGGGCCTGACCCAGCCGACAGCCGGTGAGATCGAGATCTTCGGGAAACGTCTCACACCTGCCTCACGTGGTGAGCTACTGCCATTAATCGGTTCGATGATCGAAGCACCCCCAGGCTATGGACATCTAACCGGCTGGGAGAACATGCAGATCGTCCGCGACATGCTCGGTCTCACTGTTCCACAAATCGAGGAAGCTCTGAAAACCGTGCGCCTCATAGAGCACAAAGACAAGCTGGTGCGGAACTATTCACTGGGAATGAAGCAGCGCCTCGGCATCGCCATGGCCCTCGCACGCAATCCCGCACTACTAGTGCTCGACGAGCCTACAAACGGCCTCGACCCAGCCGGTATCGAAGAAATACGCACCCTCCTTATGGATCTTGCAAACAAGGGCATCACAGTGATGGTTTCCAGCCACCTACTCGACGAAATCGACAAAATGGCAACCATCTTAGGTATTCTTTCATCGGGGAAGATGATCTTCCAGGGCACACGCGAGCAATTATTTGAACACTCCGTGCCTGATCTGATCATCAAAACTTCCCGTCCTGGAGATGCTCGCCGGCTCGTCGATGGCGCGACCATTACCCCTGATGGCATTATCGTCAGCGGACTGGATAAGGAACAAACCGCCGCAATGGTAAAAATACTTGCTGCTGCTGACATCCCAATCCACGAGGTGCGTCGTGTGCAGCAGAGCCTTGAGGACGTTTTCATGGATCTCACCGGCCGAGGCGGTCTCGTATGAGAAACAACATCTGGCTGGAATTCCGCAAGATGCGACGTCTACACACATTACCACTACTCATCGGACTGATCGCCGCTGTTGCAGCTCTTAGCTCAGCTTCACTGTTCTCCGGTAGAACGCACGAGATGTTCGATAACCCAGCAGCACATCCGTGGGCCAGCCTATTACTGAGTTACACGATGATGGCTGCAATGACCTCGCCGATTCTTGTCGCCGTCTTGGCCAGCCGTCAAACAGACATTGAGCACTCCGGCGTCGGCTGGACACTAGCCGCAACAGCAGGGCACACCCCGGGAACATTGTGCCGCGCCAAGCTCGCTGCCCTTGCAATCTTGCTCCTACCCGCCGTCCTCGTAGAGACGCTTCTAGTGATTGGCATCGGCCGGCTAGCAGGCATCCAGGTACCGTTGGAGATTGCGCAGTGGGCAGGCTACACTCTGCTGCTTTACCTTGTGGACGTCGCCTTCTGCGCCTTGCACATTTGGCTTGCCGCTCGGATGGAAAACCAACTCGTCAGTGTCGGCGTTGGAATGCTCGGGGCGTTCTTGGCCGTATTCTCTCTACTCATCCCCGCCGACATCACCAAGGTAATCCCATGGGGCTACTACGCCGTGATCTCTCATGTCGGCCAACATAATGGCAATGTCTCTTATATTACCGTCGCCTACGGCTGGGTCGCCGGATTCCTTGTCATAGTAACGCTCGTCTTCATCTTGGTCACTCGGCATTTGGATCACGTCGAAAGGTAAAGCTCAATGTTCAGGGCAGAACTTACCAAGCTCAAACGCTCCAGCACCTGGATCATCGCATTCGTCCTCCCGATCCTCGCAGTCACCACTGGCACGATCAACTTCGCTGGCAATAGCAACGCACTCGACTCAGGATGGGCCTCATTCACATCCCAGGTCGTCCTGTTCTATGGCCTACTATTTTATTCAATGGGCATCAGCCTGCTTGCGGCGACGGCCTGGCGCATGGAGCATCGCGGCACCAACTGGAATTTGTTGTTAACGGCAACCGCAAAACCTTTCCGACTCGCGGCCGCCAAGGTTGGTGCGGTTTTTATCCCAGTGACACTCATGCAAGCCGTCCTCGTCACAGGAACCGCCTTCTCGGGAATCTTCGTCCTTCACCTAGAAGGACCTTTCCCTTGGGGGTTTGCAGTCGTTGGATTCATCGCACTGGTAGCCGCTCTGCCATTGATCACCGTGCAATCTCTGCTTTCAATGCTACTGAAATCCTTCGCCGCGCCAGTAGCCTTGTGCCTGCTGGGGTGCGTGGCCGGGGTAGCAGCCGTCACTTCTACCACACTGAAGCCCATCGGATATATCCTCCCGCAAGCCATCAACACTCGCGCTCTCAATCTCGGTTCCATCGCAATCGCCGAATCCGGCGGACTCACCATCGGCGACGCCGCGTCTCTCCTGATCACGAGCCTCGCACTAACAGCGGCCCTCGCATGGATTACCGTTCCCCTCATTCAAGCAGTCAAGCTTCGTTGACATCACGAGGCCGGCATTGTCAACGACGTCGCGTAACGAAAATCAGAGAAGGCATGGATGAACGTTCAGACCTCTCATATCAATAGCAGAGCTCTAGACTTTTGTAGATGGCAGTAAAAAACTTGGATTATACTCCAGACCTCCGCCCGATTTTCCTCAATTCCCAATAGGCTTCCTTCGGCACGCACCACCCGAGCAAAAAATTGAAGCCCAGTCTGATCGCCTTCAGCCTTCAGCCTTCAGCCTTCAGCCTTCAGCCTTCAGCCTTCAGCCTATGATGCCGCCATCTTTGAGCGCTTTTATTCTGACAGGACTCCCGTTGGGCAATTCTATTTTCTTGCAAACGGTGTTGAATGATATCTACTGCAGCGCTGGTCGCAACACATCCCGCCATTCCTACCGAAGCATTAGATACCATATTACCCATAACAACGACATGGCCGACGTACATGTATTCTACCCCCGAACCTGACTGGGGAATCATCACATCCTTGACGCGCCAAGAGTTCCACACCGCCAAACCTTCAGCGCGCTTTGGATCACTTCGGTTCACATGCATCCCTACTATGGCGCAACCAACAATTCTTGACCGAGCGGACAGCCCAGTCATGGTCGTCGGAAACACGCTTCCTTCCCGGCGAGAAGTATGTGGGCGATATCACCGACATACTTCTGGAACTAGGACATCAGCTGTGAAGTCTTTTGAGCAGGCCGGAATGTCCCGCCGGCACGGTAGTTGTGCACCTTGGGGTTCGCAGATCACTGCGCGAACATCAATGGGAATACCGCGACAAGGCCATCACGGTTCATGAGGGTGTTACGAAGGACGTACTACTGCGTTACGTCTCGGATGGTTGATCTGATTTTCCTGCAATTCTTCGTGATGACTGGCCTGAGAGCTGGCACTGGCAACGACGTCCGTCCACATGTCGCGCGGTCGCAAAAAGTCCCAACCGTCACCCATGTCCTGAGACATTACACTCGCAGGCCGGCTCAACCAATTCCGGGGAAGGGACCCCAGCTGGTTCCGGGCTTTCCCGTTCAGCGGCCCGTGAAGGTGCCGAGCAGCGACGCCACCAGCGGCACCACCCCGACGAGCACGAAGGCGGGCAGGAAACACAACGCGAGCGGCTGCACCGATTTCACCCCCACCGACCTGGCCCGTTTGGTTTCCTGTTCGCGACGGCGACGGCGCGCCTCGTCGGCGTGGACGCGGAGGCAATCCACCAGGCTGGTGCCGGAGCGGGCCGAGCGGGCGGCGTCGCGGGCCGGCGGCCCCCAGTCGGGGTGGTCGGCGAGGCTGCCCCAGGCGTCCTGAGGGTCCCTACCGACCTGCAACTGCGCATCGATCCCGTGCAGGATCGCAGCCGTGGCGGATGGGCTGACCTCGGCGACCGTGGCGATGGCGTTGGTCATGGGGGCTCCGGCCTCCAGGCAGACGGCCAGCAGCTCCAGGGTTTCGGGGAGTTCCCGCACCACGGTCCGCTCCGCCTTCCTGCGACCGCTCCGCCATGTCACCACCCACTCCCACGCCTTCCCCACCCATCCGGGCAGCGGAGAGGGCTGGGGGTCCAGCCTACTCAGGGGCGGTGGGGCCCACCATGCCAGGACGGCTGCAGCAACGAGGAAGCCGACCAGAATCGCGGTATTCATTGCTGGGCCGCCAGTTTCTCGGTCCACACCACCCCGGCGGCTGCCAACCCCACCCCGGCGAGCGCCAGCACCGGCCCGAGCGGATTTTCCAGCAGGAAACCGAGGGGATTGGCCCCGACGAAGGAACCGAGCAGCAGGGCCCCAAACGGTAGGAAGGCCATGATCCGGGCGCTGCCGCGCGCCATCGCCAGTTCGGCCTCGACGACTCCCGCGAGTTCTCGTTCGGCCCGCAGCCCCTCCGCGACCTGCAGCAGCACGGAGGCAACGGGCGCGCCGGTGCGTTCCGCCACCCGCCACGCTCCGGCGACCCGCGCCAGGCCCTCACGTCCTGGGGCCTGGGCCACCTCCTGCAGCGCGGCGGGGACGTCCCCGCCCAGGGTGGCGACGGCTGAGACGGGGGCCAGGGCCTCGCAGTCCGTGGCGGCCTCGGCGAGCGCCACTGTGGGAATCTGTCCGGCGCGCAGCAGCATGGCCAGGCCCACCGTCACCCGGGTGGTTTCGTCGGCCCGGTTGCGTCGGATGCGTTCCGCGGTGGAACGCCGCAGCACCCACGCGGCGGTGCCGACGGCGATGGCGGCGACGAGACCCCAGCCCGCTGCTTTGATTCCGAACACCACGGCCACCGCCACCAGACCGGCTGCGAGGACGATCACCACGGGCCGGGACGTCTTCCTCACAGCAGCTGCGCTGTCACGTCCCGGTCCGCGACGAGCCGGTGTTTCCAGCCTCTCCAAATTCTGCTCCTTTCCGACGAGCAGCGCAGCAGCGAGGGCAAAAAACAGCACGCAGATCAGCATCGCGACCACTCCAGCCAGTCGCGCACGAGGTCCGCTCCCGGCCCCCAGGTGGTGGCCCCGTCGGCGACGGTCATGGCGGGCACGATCCCGACCAGCCCATCCGCGCCCCGCCTGAACGCCCCCACCTCCGCCAGCCAGCGTTTCCCATCGGCGCCGCGACGCAGATGCAGCACCAGTCGTAGGGCCGCGGCGAGTTGCGCGTGACAGGCCTCACGACCCAGTCCGCCGAGTGCGGCGAGGGCTTCCAGCCGGGCAGGAACGTCGGCGACGGAGTTGGCGTGGACGGTGCCGCAACCGCCCTCGTGTCCGGTGTTGAGCGCCGAAAGCAGGTCGGTGAGTTCCGCGCCACGTACCTCCCCCAGCACCACCCGGTCGGGGCGCATCCTGAGGGCCTGCCGCACCAGGGTGGTGAGCGTGATCGCTCCTTTGCCCTCGTTGTTGGGGGGCCTGCCCTCCATGCGCACACAGTGCGGGTGTCGGGGGGTCAGTTCCCGGGCGTCCTCCACCACGACGATCCGTTCCGTTGCCGGCACCTCGGCCAGCAGCGCCGCCAGCAGGGTGGTCTTACCAGTTCCTGTGCCACCGGAGATCAGGAACGGCACCTTCCGGGCGATCACTCTCCGGCACAGTTCCAGGGATTCGTCGGTGAGCGACCCCGCGGCGTGCAGCTCCTCCAGAGTCAGGCTCCGCGACGCCGGGACCCGCAGCGAGATGCACGTCCCCGGGCTGGCCAGCGGAGCCAGCACCGCGTGCAACCGCACCCCGCCCGGCAGCCGACCGTCGACGAATGGCTGGGCGTCGTCCAGGCGTCTGCCCGCGGTGGCTGCCAGCCGGATCGCGAGCCTGCGGACCGCCTCGTCGTGGATGAAGCGCACGTCTGCGGTCTCCAGTCCGGCGCCGCGATCCACAAACACCGCGTCCGGGCCGTTGACGAGCACGTCCGAGACTCCCGGTTCCCGAAGAAGCTCCTCCAGCGGACCAGCCCCGACGGAGTTGCGGCGCAGCTGGTCCATGGCCTGCCTCAGGGCCGTGTCGGTGACCACTAGCCCCATGCCGCGCATCGCGGTGGCGACGTCCGCAGCCGTGTGGGGGCGACCGAGCCTGCCCAGCCTGGCCTGCAGCTCCTCCAACATCACAGACGCACCTCCTGCAGCAGCCGCGCCGAGTCCCGGCGCAGCCGGGCCGCGGGCCGCGATCCGACGCTGGCTCCCTGGGCCGCGAGCCGCGGCACTTTGGGGTCGTCGCGCACCACCCCGGCCAGCGGCAGACCCAGCGCATCAGAGACCGCTTCGGGTGGCAGCCCGCGACCCTTCCCGACCCGCACCACCAGCAACGCCCCGGTCAGGTCGATCCGGCGGGCCCGCATCCGGGCCGCGGCCACCGACCGCACGTCTGCGCCGACCATCAGCAACGGGACGACGCGACGTCCCAGCTCCGCCAGGCGAGCGCCGTCGCCCGCGTCCACGACCACCAGGTCGTGGCTGCGTTCCAGCGACCTGAGCACCGCCGACAACGCCGCCTCGTCGGGGGAATCGCCGTGGGGTCTGCCCAGCGCCAGCACCGAGACCCGCTCCGCCGGGACCAAATGTGGGGTGAGGTCGCCGATCTCACCGACGGCGTGCCGCAGCTCCTCCCAGGTCATGCCCTCCTGGGTTTCGGCCCCGAACAGCAGATCCAGGCCGCCGCCGCAGCTCGCCAGCTCCACCGCCACCGAGCGCAGTCCCGTCTCTGCGGCTCGTGTCGCTAACGCCACCGCGAGGGAGCTGACCCCCAACCCACCGGAGGCCCCTGTCAACGCCAGCGTCTGCGCCGCGTCCCGGCCCGGCAGCTCGTTGGAGAGGACCTCCGCCAGGCGCTGCGACTCTTCGGGCAGCAGCAACGCGGGCGCGCCCAGCTCCGCGGAGGCCGGCAGCAACTCCTCGGAGTCGAAACCCACCACCCACACCCCGGGCACGACCCCGAGGGCCGCGGCCCGCGACGCCATGTCCGCGCCCACCAGGCGCAGTGTGGCGGTGCGCCAGCGGCGTCTGAGCTCTTCCCGATCCGTGATGACCTCCAGATCGATTCCGAGGGCCAGCGTGGTGGCGAGCACGGAATCCGCGAGCGCGGCTTCCCGCGTCGCGAGCAATGGACCGGTAATCTCCGATGTGTTCACGTTTTCACTGTGGGAACCGATGGGGTTGATTCTCCGTTTCCGCTCGAGGGTGTGGATAACCTGTTTGATGTACCTGAAGAACAACCCGAGAAGAGATGACCACCACCGATCCCCTGCCTCCTGAAGCACTGACCTGGCTTGCCGTCTGGCCGGGGGTGCGGGGATTGACCTTTGGGGGCAGTTTGTTGCCCCACCGCCTCGAGGAGGCAGGCCACACCGTTTTCGCGATGGCCGACACCGACCGCGACATGCGTCGTCTGCTCGCCCTCCAGAACATCATCCCCTTCTGGGCGCGCCCCGAGGCCATCCCGATCGATCCCTGCCAGTTCGATGTGGTGTTCGCCCACCAGTCCTTCCATCTTTTCGATCCCGGGCAGGCGCTGTCGGAGATCGCCCGGGTGCTGCGTCCCGGTGGTTGTTTCTCGGCCTCCTACATCATCCGCGACGACTCGGTGCCGTGGGTGCGGCGCCTCACCGCGCTGATGCGTCACTACGACCCGATGGCGATGCGCGGCGACTACGGTCACACGTCCCTGGCAGCCGTGGACGATTCGAAGTATTTCCCGGAGGTGGAGCATCGCGCCTTCCGCATCTGGCAGACCGTCAGCCTCGACGATCTTCAACGGCTCGTCGCCAATCAGCCGTTGTCAAAGCGACTGTCGGAGCTGCAACGCAAGCGCCTGGCCGACGAGATCAAGGACCTTTTCGAACACGCCGTCAGGCCCGGGGAGAACCTGCGTCTGCCGTTCCAGTTGCTGGCGTGGCGGGCCTGGGTGAATCACGACGAACTGACCGAACCGGTGTCCATGCCGGAAAGCGGCATCGAGATCGACATGCAGGTCGCAACACCCCTGCGGTAGCCGTAGGCTAGGGATACCGGCTGCGCCGCAACCGGTCGGACGCGAAAGGAATACGATGGCCCGTCCCACACCGTTCCAGTTGCTCCGCGACGGCCTGATGGATTTCGTCGCCCGCGAAACGGAGCTGGCCAAGGCCGAGCTCATCCCTGCCGCGAAACAGGCCGGCATCGGCTCGGCCTTCGTCGGGGCCGCCGTCACCTTCCTGCTGCATTCGCTGTGGATGCTGGTGATCGTGCTGGCGCTGGCCCTGAGCTGGCTGATGAGCCTCACCGGCCTCAACACCGTCGGCTGCCTGACACTGGGGTTCCTGACGGCGGCGCTGCTGTCGATCGGGATTGCGGTGTTGCTGATCTTCATGGCCCGCGCCCGCTTCCGGAAGGTCAAGGCCCCGACCGCCACCATCGAGGAGGCCAAGGCCACGTTCGTCGCCCTCACCGACGCCGCCCTCAACCGGTCGACGGAGGTGGTGAGGGAGGAACCATCCCTCCCCGAAGTCAGCTGAACCGGGTCGCGACGAAGGAGCGCCCCGAGTCGGAAACCATCTGCTGAGACGTCCCGGGGTGTCGTCGCAATGTGGAGCCTCTGGAAGTGCGCGATCTCGTCAGCTCTTGCCGACAGGGGGATCACCCGATCCGAATCCACTCCGCGACGGGGGCTAGTCTGTCCGCGTACACGGGCTCTACCCGGAGGGTCTCGATGCATCGCCGGAAGATGTCCAGGTCGTCCGGGGCCACGTGGTCGCCGATCCCGGAAAGGTGGCGCTCCGCTTCTCCGGGGGCGTCGGTGAGGCAGGCGTGGAGCGCCGCGGCGAACCTGCCGCAGGGGGCGTGATCGGCAAGCTCCGGGTGGAGACGCAGGGCGCAGAGGATCGCGGAGACGTTGGCCTCGTCGATGAACCCCCGGACCGCCTCGTGGGCCTTCTCGGAACTCCCTGCGACGTCATGGGCCTGCTCGGCTGAGGACACGGCGGCCAGAGCCAGCAGGCCCTCGATGTATATGAACTCCCCGTGCTCGATGTGCCCAGAATCCTTGTCGGGGAGGACGTCCCGGGAGCCTCGATCAGCTTCCGCGCGGGGTGGGGTGTCGGTGGCACAGGCCGGCACGTCGTCCCCTCGCGCGGCGGTTTCCTCGACGACCTCGCACTGCAGATCGACGACCTCCCGAGCGGCGACCAGGGCCTCTGGGAAATCCCCCAGCTCCGCCAGCTGGGTGGCTAGAGCGGACAACGGCATGGCCAGAAACGGCCCGAAGGCCCTGCGGAGTTCGCCGGAAAGCCCCCGATACACCTCGATGGTTTCCCGGTGAATCCCTACGGCCTCCCGCAGCACCTCCACGGCTTGCGCAGAATTTCCCGCCTCCACCAGCCGGGCAGACCAACCGGCCAGCGACACAACCAGGTGGGAGCCGAAAAACACGCGGAATTCTCCGGTGAGCTGACGATGAATCCGTACGACTTCTCGCTCCACATTCAGCGCGCCCGCGTGATCCCCCACATCCCACAGGCGGGAGGCGAGATTGGCCAGGGGAAGAATCAGGCCTTGGTCCGTTGAATCCTCATCTGCGGATTCGCGGTGAATTCGCACGGCTTTCCGGGCCATCTCTAGGGCGCCCACGCGATCTCCCGCATCAGCCAGGTGCGTGGAAAGACCAAGCAGGTTCATCGGCTCCCGGCTTGTTTCCAGGACACGAGCGAGTGCCGCGACCGCGACACCACGCAAGGCCGGATCTCCCGGCCAGATTGCGGCGAGAATCGTGATAGCGGGCAGATTCTCCCCGCCTTTCAACGCCTCCTCCAGTGCCGTGACGAACGGGCCTCCCTGACGCTGCGCGACGTCAAGGGCGGCCACCCACAGGTGTGGTCGGTGATGCAGAACGGAACGCGCAAGGCGCACTGCGGCCGCATCCCCCTGGGACGTGCACCGCGTGATCGCGTCGCACATCCGCTCGTCCTGGGCATCACGAGCATCGGTTTGCCCGGTTCCCAGTGTGGAGAACCCGGGGGCGCCGGGCGGCTCCGGCAGTACCTGGTCCAGCAGTTTCTCGGGATCCTCGCAGCCTTCACCGTCCACGAAGGTTGCGATGATCAGGTGCTCCGCGATCGACTCCGGGCGCAGAGCGCGTTCTCCTGTGGGCCGCGACAGCATCTCGAACAGCAGCCGGGCGTACCCCTCGGCGTCTGGCACGGCGCTGGCCTCCGGCAGACGGGACAACACATCGCGGACTTCCTCCGGTGTGACGGGGCGGAGCAGGCTCAGCGTCGCCGCCGCGGTTCTCCACGTCGCCTCGGGAAGTTCCCCCAGTCCGCGCCTGATGGCCTCTGCCTGCCAGGCGAAGATCTCACGTCGCAGGATCTCGTCGCACGGTTCATCGCAATCGGCGAAGGGCATGGTTCCCGTGCGGGCGTCGATCGGCTGCATCGGACCCCGCTCGGTGTCCGGGGCGGGTTCCCGGTGGCCCGGTTCGAGCACCGGACTGCGCAGTGGTTCGTGGGCCGAGCGGTCGTGGTCGCCCCTTAGGTTGTCGGATCTCCGCCGCGTGCGCGCATACTTCAATTCCAGTCCGGCGACGATCCCCCTGATCCTCTCAGCACCCAACATCCCTTGATGCTAGTGACGCAGGAGTTCATTCCCCTTTGCCGAATCCGGTTGA
>ERZ772799.146-NODE-146-length-29301-cov-3.284825_pt1 | contig 29301 bp, 20 predicted proteins | sample MGYA00511345_ERZ772799 | MGnify/ENA primary metagenome ERZ772799 (study PRJEB29015, sample SAMEA2738037) | human oral metagenome | biome: human oral; feature: human-associated habitat; material: saliva | place: China | collected 2238 ... | reverse complement strand
CGGGCTTGTCCATCTGTCCGAGGAACTGCCGCGCATACGCCGACAGCGACTCCACATAGCGGCGCTGCCCCTCGGCGTAGATCGTGTCAAAGGCGAGCGAGGATTTCCCCGAGCCCGATAAGCCTGTCACGACAACTAATTTATCGCGCGGAATCTCCACGTTGATATTTTTTAGGTTATGGGCGCGTGCGCCCTCGATTTTGATACTTTCGTTCATAGTTTCCCCTATTTTTTCTTCTTCGGCAGTTCGCCCTCAAGCTCGACAATCATGTCGCGCAGCTCCGCCGCACGCTCGAATTCGAGGGCGCGTGATGCCTGCTGCATTTCGCGCAGGAGGCTCTTGACGAGGTTCTCGCGCTCCTTCTTGCCGAGTTTTTTCTTCGCCTTGCCGTCCTTTTTGCCATACGGTGCTCTGTCCTCGGCGGCGACGAGTGTCATCTCGATGAGCGGGACGATGGGCTTTTCGATGGTCTTCGGCGTGATGCCGTGTGCCTCGTTGTATTCGTTCTGGATCGTGCGGCGGCGTTCCGTCTCGTCAATCGCACGCTGCATCGAGCCCGTGATGACATCGCCGTACATGATGACGTGTCCGCCCGCGTTGCGTGCGGCGCGGCCGATGGTCTGGATCAAGGAACGCTCCGAACGGAGGAAACCCTCTTTGTCGGCGTCGAGAATGGCCACCAAGGAAACCTCCGGCAGGTCCAGCCCCTCCCGCAGCAGGTTGATGCCCACCAGCACGTCGTAATCACCCAGCCGCAACTCACGCAGCAGCTCGACCCGTTTGAGGGTGTCGATGTCGGAGTGCAGATAGCGGGTCCGGATGCCAGCGGCCATCAGATAGTCGGTCAGATCCTCCGCCATCTTCTTGGTCAGCGTGGTGACCAGCACCCGTTCGTTGCTTTCGGTTCGGGCCCGGATTTCCCCGATGAGGTCGTCGATCTGGCCCTTGGTCGGTTTGAGAACGATCTCCGGATCCACCAGGCCGGTGGGTCGGATGATCTGCTCGACGAAACCATCGCTGCGCTCCAGCTCGTAGGGGCCGGGGGTGGCTGAAAGGTAGATAGTCTGCCCGATGCGCTGGCAGAACTCGTCGAACTTTAAAGGCCGGTTGTCCAGGGCGCTCGGCAGGCGGAAACCGTGCTCCACAAGGGTGCGTTTCCGGGAGGCGTCGCCCTCGTACATGCCTCCGATCTGCGGGATCGTGACGTGGGACTCATCGACCACCAGGAGAAAGTCCTCGGGAAAGTAGTCCAGCAGGCAGGCGGGTGCGGATCCCGCGGCACGACCATCGATGTGGCGGGAGTAGTTCTCGATACCGGAGCAGGTGCCGATCTGGCGCATCATCTCGATGTCGTAGCTGGTGCGCATCCGCAACCGTTGTGCCTCCAGGAGCTTGTTCTGGGATTCCAGGTCCTGTAGCCGGATCGCCAGCTCCGCCTCGATCCCGGTGATGGCGCGCTCCATCCGTTCTGGTCCAGCTGAATAGTGGGTGGCAGGGAAGACGTAGATCTCGTCCTCCTCGTGCAGCACTTCGCCGGTCAGTGGGACGAGGGTGGAGATGCGTTCGATCTCGTCGCCGAAGAATTCGATGCGCACCGCATTCTCTTCGTACATGGGGAAGATCTCCAGCACGTCCCCGCGTACCCGGAAATTACCCCGCTCCGAGGAGAGGTCGTTGCGGTTGTACTGGATGTCGACGAGATGCCGCAGCAAAGTGGAGCGTTCGTACTCCTCGCCGACTCGTAGGGTCAGGCGCTGGTCGAGGTATTCCTGCGGGGTGCCCAGACCGTAGATCGCGGACACCGTGGCCACCACTATGCAGTCGCGGCGAGTCAGCAGTGAACTCGTCGCGGAGTGCCGGAGGCGCTCCACCTCCTCGTTCAAGGAGGAATCCTTCTCGATGTAGGTGTCTGTTTGCGGGACGTAGGCCTCGGGTTGGTAGTAGTCGTAGTAGGAGACGAAGTACTCGACGGCGTTGTCCGGGAAGAACTGGCGTAGCTCGTTCGCGAACTGCGCTGCGAGGGTTTTGTTGGGCTGCATCACCAGGACGGGGCGTTGTAGCCGTTCCGCCAGCCAGGCCACCGTGGCGGTCTTGCCAGTCCCCGTGGCGCCCAGGAGCACCACATCCTTCTCACCGGAACGGATGCGGCGCTCCAATTCCGAGATCGCCGCCGGCTGGTCCCCAGAGGGGGAGAAGTCGGCCTGCACCTGTAGCGGTGCCACCTGGCGACGGAGCTCGTCAATCGGTCTCATGGGACTGATTATGCGCCATGGATCACCGGGTTGTGTCCAGAACTCGGGGCGTGAATGAGGTGCGCTGTTTCGGAAATACCGCAGAAAAGCGGGTGCCGGGTCGGCCAATTGTCAACCCGGCACCCACATCCTGGCGCGTGGTGTCGTATCAACCGGTCACCAGGAAATTTGTAGCCGGTGCTGCGGCATGGATTACTTGGGTTCCCCAAAGCAGTAGGTGCGGGCGGGGGTGGTGTAGGTGAGTTCGTCTTCGCCTGCCTCGCAAGAAGCGTTTGCCTGGTCAACGCGTTTGGTGACCTTGACCTTCGCAGAGCCGCACTCCGCCACCTCGAAGGGTGCGATGGGGCTGGATGATTCGTTGTAGCAGATGTCCTGGTGCAGGTTCGGGACCAGGCAGACGGCCTTCACCGTACTGGTGCTGCCGCCGTAGCGGGATTTCTTGCTGATTTCGTAGGACGAGGTGTTGTCCGGGCAGGAGCTGGTATTGGAGACAGTTTGGCTCACCTCGTAGGAGAACTTGGACTTGTCGGAGCAGTCGACCTTCTCCACATCGGCATTGGTCGCGGTACCGGTGACGACCAGGCAGTTGCCGACCTGAAGGTTTTCGTTGGTCTGGAATCTCTGCCACAGGAACCAGCCGCCGACACCGAGCACCGCAACGGCGGAGACGATGCTGATGATCTGACGCACCCCGAAACGCTTCTTCGGCGTCTCGTACTGGGTCATGTACTCCTGCTCGGCCTCGTACTGCTGCTGAGCGGCATACTGCTGTTGAGCAGCGTACTGCTGGGCCGCCTGTTGCTGCTGGGCCATGTACTGCTGCTGGGCCTGGGCAGGGTCGTAGGGCTGGCCCTGGCCTGAACTGTAGGGCTGGTTGGGGTTGTAGGGCTGGTTGGGTGGTTGCGTCATCACGGTCCTTCTGTGGGAGGGTCTTGAAGCTGACGGCCGCTCCTCCCCGATAGGCCGCAGAGCTCACTGATGACGTATCAAAAAGGTTGGCGGAGGGGTTGTCAAATTTCGTCGTGCTCCAAATCTTCGGATTCGACTCCCCGGGCCAGCCATAGGAGCAGAGAGGAGGCCGGGCCAGCTGCGCGTCGCCGTGGTGGTTGAGTCCCAGCACGTAAGACAAGCCCTCCCAAGGTGACCAGCTCCAAGGCATCGTTTTTACTCGCAAGATGGCAGGTTTCGAAAGTAAGCACCGGGATTGCTATGTCATCTTCCACATCGAGTCCTGATGCAGCCGGTTCCAGGTCGAAGCAGTGCAGCACCAACTCGCGCAATCGCACCAGAGGAAGGTCTTCGATGGCAATCCGTAGCCCAGGACGTAGCGACACATCGCCTGTCCGACCCGACAATTGGGCGAGAAGCTGATCCAGTTCGCCAGCACTTGTGTCGAGTTCGATTTGGAGGTGAAGGCCATCAGTGATGGCTAGCAATTCACACTCGTGTCCCAGCGTTGAATCGTAACCACCGACGGTGTCGTCGTCTTCGAGAAGTCCCCGGCACACCTGCGCCAAGCTGCGTGCTCCCTTGATCAGGTGAGCGGCGACGTGGCTACGGGTCCAACCCGGTAAACGGGTCGGGGCGGCCCAGTCCTCTGGGGAGTAGGTGATCGTACGTCCCAGGAGTATGTGGGTCTGCTCTCGCACAGCGTGCAGACGTGAGTCGAAATGCTTGCCAGGGGCGCTCGGCATGCCGACAAACCTATCAAAGGCAAGAGGTTCCACGGATAGGCACTGGTGACTTTCACAGCCCGGGGCGTGTTGCTCCGATCAGGCGCGTACCATCATGGTCTTCTCGGGTCTGTGTACCCGCTCCATCACCAGGCCGTACCCGCTGCATTGCGTGGCGCCGGAGCGGGTACCCGCCTGCGTTCGGGCACAGAAATATTCGGGAACCACACCCCGTTCTGGCCGAGCAACGTCGATGCGTCGGTGTCGCGGCATAGCATGTGTGACCGTGAATGTTCGACCCGCTCAACGCGGCATCCTTGTGCGAGGTGCCCGCGTCCACAACCTGAAGAACGTCTCCCTGGACCTGCCCAGGGATTCCCTGATCGTTTTCACGGGGCTGAGCGGGTCGGGCAAGTCCTCGCTGGCTTTCGACACCATCTTCGCCGAGGGGCAGCGACGCTATGTCGAGTCTTTGTCGGCCTATGCCCGCCAGTTCCTGGGGCAGATGGACAAGCCGGATTGCGATTTCATCGAGGGGCTCTCGCCTGCGGTTTCTATTGATCAGAAGTCCACCTCCAGGAACCCGCGATCCACGGTCGGCACCATTACGGAGGTCTATGACTACCTGCGTCTCCTGTTCGCCCGTATCGGCATCCCGCACTGCCCGGTGTGTGGCGCCGTCATCGGCAGGCAGAGCCCGCAGCAGATCGTCGACCGGCTGATGGGGCTGGCTGAGGGTACGCGTTTCCAGGTGCTCGCGCCCATCGTGCGTGGTCGCAAAGGCGAGTTCCAGGAAACTTTCCGGCAACTCGTCGCTGATGGCTACGCGCGGGTTCGGGTCGACGGAAAGCTCCACCCGCTCACTGAACCCCCGGTGCTCGACAAGAAACGCAAACACGACGTGGATGTGGTCGTGGATCGGGTGGTGGTAAAAGCATCCGCGAAGCAGCGGATCACCGAATCCGTGGAGGCCGCCCTCCAGCTGGCCCACGGGGTGGTCGGGGTGGAGTTCGTGGATCTGCCCGCTGACGACCCCGACCGTGAGAAACGCTTCTCGGAGAAGCTTGGCTGTCCCAATGAGCACGACGTCGCCATCGACGAGCTGGAACCTAGGCAGTTCTCCTTCAACGGGCCGTGGGGGGCCTGTCCTGAGTGTTCCGGGCTTGGGACGATGCTGGAACCCGATCCGGAACTCATCATCCCCGACGAGACCCTGAGCCTGGCCGACGGGGCCATCGCCCCCTGGAACACCCCGCACCTGAAGGGACATTTCGAACACCTCCTGGAAGCTCTGTCCCTCGAAACCGGTTTCGACATGCGCACCCCGTGGCAGAACCTGGCGGCTAAGCATCGGAAAGTGCTGCTCAACGGAGTTCCTGGAGCCGTGGTGGTGAGTTTCCGCAACCGGTTCGGGCGGACCCGGTCCTTCTCGCAGAAATACGAGGGCATCCTGCCGTTCGTCCGGCGCCGCTACGCCGAGTCCGAGACCGACTCAGCGCGCGAACGCTGGGGCGGTTACATGCGGGAGATCAACTGCCATTCCTGCGGTGGCACGCGCCTGAGACCCGAGACCCTGTGCGTCACCGTCGCCGGCAGGAACATCGCGGAGGTCGCGGACCTGTCCATCGGGGAGGCCTTCGAATACCTGGATGCCCTCTCCCTCAACGAACGAGAGGCACGAATCGCAGAACGTGTGGTCAAGGAGATCCGGGAGCGGCTGCGTTTCCTACTGGACGTCGGCCTGGACTACCTGACGTTGTCGCGGTCGGCCGGGTCACTGTCGGGCGGTGAGGCGCAGCGCATTCGGTTGGCCACGCAGATCGGCTCCGGGCTGGTCGGGGTGCTCTACGTCCTGGACGAGCCGAGCATCGGGTTGCACCAGCGCGACAACCGGCGGCTGATCGAAACCCTCGTGCGACTTCGAGACCTCGGCAACACCCTCATCGTCGTCGAACACGACGAAGACACCGTTCGGGCAGCCGACTGGGTGGTTGACATCGGTCCGGGGGCGGGGGAGCACGGCGGTGAGGTCGTGGTCTCCGGGCCCGTCGAGGAACTGCTCGCCAGCGAGGTATCCATGACGGGCCGCTACCTGTCGGGAAGGCTGGCCATTGATGTGCCCGCGGCGCGACGCCCCGGCAACGGCAAGTCCGTGACCGTCGTCGGCGCCTCGGAGAACAACCTGCAGGACGTGGACGTGTCTTTCCCGCTGGGCAGGCTCGTCGCGGTGACTGGGGTCTCCGGATCCGGGAAGTCGTCGCTGGTCAACTCGATTCTCTACACGGCGGCCGCCAAGCAGATCTATGGCGCCAAGGCGGTGCCCGGCAGGCACCGGAAGCTGAAGGGCCTGGAAAACCTGGACAAGGTGATCCAGGTGGATCAGTCGCCGATCGGTCGTACCCCGCGCTCTAACCCGGCCACCTACACAGGTGTCTTCGACAAGATCCGTGGACTGTTTGCCAGCACCCCGGAGGCCAAGGTCCGCGGCTACCTGCCCGGAAGGTTCTCCTTCAACGTCAAGGGTGGGCGCTGCGAGAACTGCTCGGGCGACGGCACCATCAAGATCGAGATGAACTTCCTACCGGATGTCTATGTTCCCTGCGAGATCTGCCACGGGGCCCGGTACAACCGCGAAACCCTCGAGGTGCACTACAAGGGCAGGTCGATCTCCGACGTGCTACAGATGTCCATCAGTGAGGGGACGCAGTTCTTCGAATCCATCCCGGCCATCGCCCGACACCTGAAGACCCTGGAGGAGGTGGGGCTCGGCTATGTCCGTCTCGGACAGCCTGCGACCACCCTGTCCGGAGGTGAGGCGCAGCGCGTGAAACTTGCCGCAGAACTGCAGAAACGTTCCACGGGACGCACCCTCTACGTGCTCGACGAACCCACTACAGGCCTGCACTTCGAAGACATCCGCAAGCTCCTCACGGTGCTGCACCGCCTCGTCGATGCGGGAAACACAGTCGTGGTGATCGAGCACAACCTCGACGTCATCAAGGCGGCTGATTGGATCATCGACATGGGTCCGGGTGGCGGATCCCGTGGCGGTCAGGTGGTAGCCACCGGCACCCCGGAGGAGGTTGCGAAGGTTGCGGAATCAGCGACCGGCGAGTTCCTGGCGCCGCTGCTGGAACACTGAATCGATGACTCAGGCCCACAACTGGTTGAGCCGGTTCGTTCCCTAGGCGCCGGGACGCACTAGCCCGTGTTCGTAGGCCGCGATCACCAGTTGGGCGCGATCCCGGGCCTGCAGGCGGCTCAGCAACGCCGAGATGTGGGTCTTACAGGTGGCGTGGCTGATGTGCAGTTCCCGTTCGATCTGGTCGTTCGACAACCCTCGGGCCACGAGCCTGAGGATCTCGGTCTGTCTCGGTGTCAGGTCCGCCACCTTCCCGGAGGGGATCGCGTCCGGGAGACAACTCTCCACCAGGGTGGTGATGGCCGAGGGGGCCAAGAGGGTCTGTCCGGCTGACACGGTGCGCACCGCATTGATCAAGGCCTCCGGGGTCGCGTCCTTCAACAGGAAACCGGAGGCCCCCGCACGCAGGGCCCCGAAAACGTACTCGTCCAGGTCGAACATGGTCAGCACCAGCATACGGACTTCGGACAGACGCGGGTCGCGGACGATGGAACGGGTCGCCGCGATCCCATCGAGTTGCGGCATGCGGATGTCCATCAGCACGACATCCGGCACCAGCTCCCGGGCCAGTGAGACGGCTTCCACGCCGGTGGCGGCCTCCGCCACGACCCGGAATCCCGGCTGGGAGTCCAACAGGTGCGCCAGCGACTGGCGCAGCAGTTTCTGGTCGTCGGCGATCAGGACACGGATTTCAGGCACGGACCGGCTCCGGATCCGGCAGCTCAGCCTCGAGTCGGAAACCGTCCGGGGAGCGGTGGTGGCGGAGGTTCCCGCCCAGCGCGGCGACGCGCTCCCGCAGCCCGATCAAGCCGCTGCCCGTCCCGGGATGTGAACGCCATCCAGGGACCGGGCCGGAATCCGTCACGGCTACGTGAAGGACCTCCCCGCGGCGGGTGAGTTCGACGTGGACACTGGTGGGGCCGGCGTGCCTGGCGGCATTCGCCAGCCCTTCCTGAAGGATGCGGTGGATGGCTAGCGCCACCCCCTCGCTGTTCGGCGTGACCCCGCCGTTGGACATTTCCACATGCAGCCCCGCCCGCTCGGCGGAGGCCAGGAGATCATCCCAGTTGGGATCGCCCGGGCTGGGGGACAGGGGCGCGTCCTGGTCGGAACGCAGCACCTGAAGCATTCGACGCAGTTCCAGGGTGGTGGCGCGGCTCGCCTGTTCGATGTCGCAGAGCGCTGCCGCCAGGCGTTCGGGATCCTCGGCGTCCACGTTGCGGGCCACCGCAGCGCGCACCGTTATCAGACCGATGCCGTGGGAGACGAGGTCGTGCAGGTCCCGGGCTATCGTCAACCGCTCCATCGTCACGGCAGTGGAGATCTGCTGAGATCGCAGCTGCTCGGCCTGGCGCCGTCCGGACCGTCTTGCCGCCCACCAGATCCAGCACACCAGCAGAACCGTCGACAGCATGAGCACGAGCTGGGGCAGGCTGCCTGGACCCGATTCCGTGCTGACGCCGCACAAGATCATGAGCAACACGAGCACCGCCAGTACCTGGGCGGAGAAATAACGGTGCATGGGGCGATGCTAGTCGTGGACGGAGCGAGGATTCATCACCCCACGGGCTGAGAACCCGAGGGCTGAGGCATGGCCCGGAAATCGGTGCTGGGCCCGATGAGCAGGGGTATGTGCCGCAGCATGATCGGCGACATGATCAGATGTGACGATGTTTCTAAGGTCCGTGGCCGCCGGAAAATCCTGGACGGGGTGGGATTCGAGGCGAGGCCCGGGCGGGTGACGGGCTTCGTCGGACCGAACGGGGCCGGCAAGTCATCAAGCCTGCGCATCCTGCTCGGCCTGGACCGGGCCACGACCGGGCATGCCACCATCGACGGTCGACCCTATCGGGAGCTCCGGAACCCGCTGAGGCACGTCGGCTCCATGCTCGACGGGGCCGCCGCCCACCCGTCCCGCACCGCTCGCGCTCATCTCGGGTGGGTGGCGGCCAGCAACGACATCCCGAAGAAACGGGTCCAGCAGGTCCTGGAGGAGGTGGGGTTGGCTGCCGACGCCAATCGACGGGTGGGCACCTATTCGCTGGGCATGGGGCAACGGCTCGGCTTGGCGACCGCCCTGTTGGGGAAACCGGAGCGGTTGGTCCTCGACGAACCGGTCAACGGCCTCGACCCACAGGGGGTCAGATGGATCCGTCGGCTGCTCAGGGCGCACGCCGATGCGGGGGGCACGGTGCTGCTGTCCAGCCACCTGATCGGTGAACTGGCGGAGATCGTCGACGACGTCGTGATCATCAACGGCGGCCGGATCAAGGCGTGGGGTGGAGTGGCCGACGTCATGGCGGGTCATCCCAGCCTGGAAGAAGCGTTCTTCGCGCACGTGGAGGCACGCGCATGAGGCGGACGATGCGCGCCGAGGCGCTGAAACTGTGCACCCTTCCCGGCATCTGGCTGGCCGGTTTGCTGGCCCTGGCGGTCCCGATGCTCCTGGCATGGCTGGCGAGCTCCCAGATCAGGCGTGCGGTGGAAACCGGCCAGCTCGGAGCGCTGTACGACAGCTCGACGACCGATTCCGGATTCACATCACTCACCGTGGCGCAGGTCGGTTTCGTGGTGCTCGGTGTGCTGTCCGTCTCCAGCGAGTACGTCCGCACTGCCCAGGCCGTCGGGCGGGGCAGGCAACTCACCACCAGCATGGTTGCCATCCCCGGGGGAGCCAGACGGATGGTCGCAAAAATCACCGTGCTCCTGGGGTTCGCCACGGTACTGGCCGTGGCGGCCACCGCGGGCACCCTGGCGGTCGCGCGCTGGGCACTGGGTGGTGTGGAGGCCACGTGGGGGAACCCCTGGCCCCGGGTCGCGGGGGCGGTGTTCTTCCTGGTGACCATGACAGTGATCGCGGCCGCCCTGGCCGAACTGGTCCGCGGCGGAACCCTGCCCCTGACGCTGCTGGTGATCAACTCCTCGGCCGTGTCCTTCTCGTTCCTGCTCTCGAAGGTGACCCCACTGGCCCGCTACGCACCGGACCTTGCGTTGGCCCACACGTTTCTGACCGATACCGCGATCCAGGATCCCCTCAGCCCCGGGGCCGGAATGCTGGTGGGCGCCGCCTGGGGTGTTGCCGCCATCATCCTGGCCGTGCTGCTTCACGCCAGAAAGGAGGCCTGAGATGGCGGTCATCGCGGCGGAGTGGCGCAAACTCGGGCTCCCGGGCATCTGGCTGGTTGCGGCGCTCACGGTCGCCGGGTCCTGGGCGTTGGCGGCATTGATGTCGGGGCCCAGCGGTTCCGCGCAGACCCTGCAGCTGGTGCCCTCGTTGACGGCCATAGGGTGCATCCTGCTCGGTGTGATGGCGGCGACGGGGGAGTACTCCGGAAGACAGATCACCACCACCTGTACAGCCATGCCCCGCCGTTTCCCGGTGGCGGTGGCCAAGGCGCTGACCGCAACGGTGGCGCTGACGGTGACGGCGATGGTGACCGCGGGTGGGGTGCGTCTGCTGGTGCCCGAGGGCAAGTGGGCCCTTCCCGGGGTGGTGGCGCATCTTGCCGCGATGGGTTTGCTCGGATACGCCATCGGCCTGGTGGAAAGGCAGCTGGTTGCCTCCCTCACCACGGCGTTCGTCCTCCTCGTCGTGGCGGATCCCGTGCTGCGGCCCTACACCACGCTGGCGACATGGCTTCCCGGTTCCGTCGGGGCCGACCTGTTCACGCCCGATCCGGTGCATCCCCTGGCTGAATCGGCGGGAGCCCTGGCCGGGTGGGTGCTGGGATTCTGGGTGATCGCCGCGGTGGTCTGGGCCCGTCGCGACGCCTGATCGGGGAAAGCCATTGCCGAGGGTGTATCTTCACACCATGAAACCATCCGAATCGGACCATTCGCTTCGGCCGGTTTCGTACATTGTCCTGGGAATGCTTGCGACCGCGGGTCCCATGACCTCGTACGAGCTGGAACACAACGCACGGATCTCTGTCGGGTTCTTCTGGCCCTTCCCGCACTCGCAGCTCTACGCCGAACCCAGGAAACTGGAGGATGCGGGGCTGGTGGACGTGGCCTCCGAGGAGGGCGGGCGGCGCCGTCGGGTCTACTCGATCACGGATGGCGGGCTCCGCGCCCTGCGCGGCTGGTTGCAACGACCTGCTGACGCCGCGCAGACACGGGATCCCGCGCTCCTGCAACTGTTCTTTGCCGACGCGGACCCGGCCATCGTCGGTCCCCTCGCGAGGCGAAAGGTGGCTGAACTGGAATCCAGGCTGGAGTTCCTGGAACGCGATGATCTCGGCGGGGACCGTCCCCACCACCGCATGGTGCTGGCCTGGGGGCGGGCGCAGACCCGCAGCAACCTGGAGTTCTGGCGGAGCATTGCTGAGGAGGCGGAATGAAGAACTGGTTGCGGTCATATCCTTTGGGCGGTTACATCGCCCTCGCCTACGCGGGTTCCTGGATCCTGTGGCTGCCCGCCCTGTTGGGGCGGAAAAACCTGGGGCTGTTGCCCTACGAGCTCCCCGCGGCGGCGAGCGTCGTGTTGAATCAACTCGCCCTGTTCGCCGGGCCTTTCCTGGCTTCCTTGGTGATGGCCGGGTTGACGACCGGGTCGCTGAAGATCTGGACGGCCTCTCTGCTGCGTTGGCGGGTGCCGCTGGTGGCCTATCTGCTGGCCCTGGTGGCGATCCCAGCGGCCGTGATTGCGGTCCTGGCGATTCTGCCGGGCGAAACGGCGGGGGGGGCCGAACTCTCCGGCCCTGCCCTGGTCATCGCCCCTCTGGTGATGGGGGTGGCGTACCTGATCGGCGGGCCGCTTCAGGAGGAGGTCGGGTGGCGGGGATTTGCGCTGCCCAGGCTGCAGGAACGCACGTTACCGCTTTCGGCCGCCGTGATCCTCGGGATCGTCTGGGGAGGCTGGCACCTGCCCCAGTTCCTGATCGCGGAATGGGAGACCCCGCACCGGGACGTGGGTGACCTGTTTGCCTTCCTCGCGTTCACGGTTGCGGCGTCGATCGTCCTGTCCTGGATCACCAACACGGCGCGCGGATCCGTTCTCCTCGCGATCCTCGCCCACAATGCGATCAACTGGGCGTTGAGCGTGTGGGAGAAGGCGACCGGCCAGAAGGTGACGAGCCTGTGGCCGGCGGTGCTGGGGCTGGCCGTTCTGGTGGTGATCGCCGTCGCCGTGACCCGGGGCCGGCTGGGATACCGGAATTCTCAGTGATTCCAGAGAGCGGAAACGGGCATGCTCCAGAAACCGGGCCCCATCCTCACGGTCCTGGGATGCATGTTCAAGACGATGCCCCCGCGGAAACGGTCGCCGATCCGGTCCCTGAGTTTCTTCAGGTGCGTGAAGTGTTCCGATCTCGGTGTCTGGGTGGCCTTGACCTCCAATCCCCAGACGCGCCCGTCCGCTGAGTAAACCGGAGTTCTCTCCGGGCGACGCAGGTCAGTGGAACCGGTCAGTAGGAAACCTCCGGGGCGCCGGTCCCGGATGTGCATGGGAACGATATTACGCGCGGCATTGTGGTTCTGCACCCGAGTCGTTGTGGTTCTGCAGTTGACTTGTTGTGGTTCTGCAGTCATTTCGTTGTGGTTCTGCAGGTCAGGCGGAGCGGGCCGGGTGGGTCGCCAACAGCTCGGCCAGGCTCATCGAATCGCGGCCCGCCAGCCCCTTCAGCTGGGTCTGGCAGCTGAAACCGTCGGCCAGGACTATGGCCCCCGGGTTGGCCGTCACCGCTGGCCCGAGATCGTGCTCGAAGACCTTCACGCTCACCTCGTGGTGGCCAATCTCGACGCCAAAGTTTCCGGCCAACCCGCAGCAGCCACCCACCTGCACCAGCTCCGCCCCCGTCGCCTTCAACAAGGTCCGGTCAGCCTGCCATCCGATCACGGAGGCATGGTGGCAGTGGGGCTGGGCGACGATGGTGTGCCCAGACAGATCCGGGGGCAGGAAATCGGGATCCTTGGCCAGAAACTCCGCGAGAGTCAGGACCTTCCCTCTCAACGCCTCAACGTTGGTGTCCCCCGGGAGGAGCTCGGGCGCGTCGGAACGCCACACGCTGGTGCAGCTCGGCTCCACACCGATGATGGGAATGCCTTGTCCGACGAAGGGCGCCAGCACTGCGGCTGCGTGTCTGAGCTGGCGGCGGGCGCCGTCGAGCTGGCCCGTCGAGATCCAGGTCAGGCCGCAGCAAGCCTTGTCATCTAGTGCCCGGGGCTCGTAACCGAGACGGGCCAGCACCTGTACCACCGCGGCGAAGGAGTTGGACTCGAAGCAGTCGCTGAACGAATCCACCCAGATCAGGACGGGTCCCTTGTTCCCGCCCTCCGGCAGTGCGGTGCGGCGGCGGGCGGAACGCGATGCGAACCGCGGGATCTGCCGTCGCCCGTCGACCCCGGCTGCCCATTTCATCAGGCTCCCCAACCCGGGGGCGCCACCGACAACGTTGATGAGCGGACCGATGCCGGGGAGTTTCGTGATGAGACGTCCCCAGCGCGGCAACCAGCCCAGGGAGTAGTGGTTGCGGGGTCGCAGCCGTCCCTTGAGGCGCTCGTGGGTGACGCGCGACTTGTAGGCGGCCATGTCGATTCCCGTGGGACAGTCGCGGGAGCAGCCCTTGCAGGACAGGCACAGGTCGAGGGCCTCGGCCACCTCCCGTGAACGCCAGCCTCCCGTGATGAGGGAGCCGTTGACCATCTCCTGCAACGCCCTGGCCCGACCCCGCGTGGAATCCTTCTCGTCGCGGGTGGCCTGATAGCTCGGGCACATCACCCCGCCTGTCGATGTGGTGTTGGACAGGCACTTGCCGACCCCTGAGCACTGGTGCACCTGGGCCACGAACTCAGGGTCCTCCAGGTTCAGGGGGGACACGGTTGCCGCCACCATCCGGAGGTTGGAGTCGGTGGGCTCGGGGTCGACCAGCACTCCTGGATTGAGCAGGTTCTCGGGGTCGAACAGGTGTTTGACCTCGCCGAACAGTTTCAGGGCCTCGGGGGAATACATCCGTGGCAGCAGCTCCGAGCGGGCGCGCCCGTCGCCGTGCTCGCCGGACATCGAACCACCGTGGGAGGCCACCATCTCGGCGGCCTCCAACATGAAAGCGCGATACCGGGCTTTGCCATCGGGCGCCTCGAAGGGGAAATCGATGCGCGCGTGGACACAGCCGTCACCAAAGTGCCCGTAAGGCAGCGAATGCAGGCCGTGCCGGGCCAGGAGGGCCTCGAAGTCGCGCAGGTAGTCGCCCAGGTGTTCCGGGGGTACAGCCGCGTCCTCCCAGCTTCCATAGGCGGGTTTGTCCAGTGACACCCCGGCCAGTCCTGCCCCGTCGGCCCGTAGTTTCCACAGCGATGCGGCCTGCTCCTGATCCTCGACGACCCACCCGGCCTGGGTGTCGGCTTCGGCGAGGAGCGCCTCGGCGCGGTCGCGGACCTCTGCGGGATCCTCCCCGGCCAGTTCGACGAACATCCAGCCCTCGCCCGCGGGTAGTCGACCGACGGAATCAGCGCCCCGTTTGCGGATCACTACATCCACGATGCGCCGGTCCAGTCCTTCGCAGGCTGTCGGGTGGAACTTCAGCAGTCGGGAGATGTCGTCCCCCGCGCGGTCCATCGACGGGTAGCCGAGTGCCACCATGATGCGGTGCGGCGGATCGGGAGTCAGGCGTACGGTGGCTCGGGTGATGACCCCCAGCGTGCCCTCAGAGCCCGCGAAGAACTTCGCGACGTCGAATTTTTTCTCCGGCAGCAGGTGCTCCATTGAATACCCGGAGACCTGCCGTGAGAACCGACCGAACTCAGTGCGGATCACACCCAGGTTGGCCATCACCAGGGAGCGCAGCTCGGGAAAGTCCTCGCGACCCAGTATCCGCAGCTGACCGCGACCATCGATGATCTCCAGCTCCACCACGTTGTCGGACATGCGACCGTAGCCGAGGGCTCGCGGTCCGCAGGCGTTGTTCCCGATCATTCCGCCGACGGTGCAGCGCGAGGATGTGGAGGGGTCCGGGCCGAGCCGCAAACCGTGGGGGGCTGCTGCTTGCTGGAGGGTCTCCTGCACTACCCCCGGATCGATGACAGCGGTGCGGGTTTGCTCGTCAACGGCGTGGATGCGGTTCAGGTGCGTGGCGACGTCTATGACGAGGCCTTCTCCGACCGCGTTGCCCGCGCACGAGGTACCCGCGCCACGCATGGTGATGGGGAGACGGCATTCCAAGGAAGCCCGCACGAGCGCGATCAGTTGGTCGCGGTTCTGGGGACGGGCAACCACCAAAGGGGGTATCCGATAGAGGGAGGCGTCGGAAGAGTAGATGCCGCGGGTGAGGGCTGAATCGTCCAGCAGGTGTGTCAGGTCGCCGAGTCGGTCACGAAGCAGCTCGACTGGATTCACGGATGTTCATCGTAGTCCGGTACCGCCAGGATGGCGTCGCAGGCACGGCCCAGGGCCGTCAGATCCTCCGGGGCGACGGCGTCTATCAGGATCCGGCGCACAGCTGCCACGTGTCCGGGGGCGACCTGGGAGAGGAAACGCATTCCTTCTGCTGTCAAGGATGCAAGGACCCCTCGCCCGTCGTCGGTGCAGTTGGCGCGTTCCGCATGGCCCCTGGCCTCGAGACGCTTGACTGTGTGTGTCAAGCGGGAGCGCGACTGACTGACCGCATGGGCGAGCTCGCTCATGCGTAACTGCTGGCCCGGGGCCTCCGAGAGCGTAACGAGTATCTCGTATTCCGCTAGATCCAGGCCTGCCAGTCTGAGGTCTGCGTCGAGGTAACTCTGTATGCGATGAGTGGCGCGAAGCCAAGCACGCCAGGTCCGCTGCTGATCATCGTCTAACCATTCAACCTTGGTCACAGTTCGCAATCCTAACCATGGGAATGGTCCTTTCGTGGCCAGTTGTGTAAAGACCTCCATAATTTGGGTTAGGCTCGCAACGCCGTGTTCCTTAGGAGTGTTGATGAGTCTTCAAGAAGAACTGCTCGGCTTTGCCAGTTCGGTCGGTGACATGTTCCGCCGCCGGGTGGCCGAGACCCCCGATGGCCTGGCCTTCCTGGACCCGGATCGCGTACCGGAAGGTCCGAACACCTGGACTGAGTACACCTGGGCGGAATCGAGAGAACTCGTGGACCGGCTGGCGGCCGGTCTGCTGGCCCGAGGGCTGGCCCGCGAACAAAGGGTAGGGATCATCTCTACCACCAGGCTCGAATGGATCCTGCTCGACCTGGCCGTCGCCTGCGCAGCTGGGGCCACCACGACGGTCTACCCGAACACTGCTGCGGGGGATGTGGAGTTCATCCTGGAGGACTCGGGAACGTGTATCGCGGTGGTCGAGGACGCTGCTCAGCTGGCGAAGGTGGAGGCCAGCCCCATTCTGAAGGAGACCATTCACACCATCATCGTCATTGATGCCGCCAACGTGGAACTGAGCGATCGGATCATTTCTTACACGCAGCTGCAGCTGCGTGGTGCGGAACTGCTGAAGCAGAACCCCGAGGTCGTGGATGAGACCATCGCCTCCACCGACCGTGACACCTTGTCCACTCTCATATATACATCTGGGACAACAGGGCAGCCGAAGGGGGTGCGGCTCAACCATGCCTCGTGGATCTACGAGGGTTCGGGAACCAAGCACTGGGAGATTATTGATGACTCCGACCTGCAATACCTGTGGCTGCCGCTCAGCCACGTCTTCGGGAAGGCGCTCATCGCATGTCAGATCGCCTATGGGTTCGCCTCGGCTGTGGATGGCAGAATCGACCGGATCGTCGACGGTCTGGGAGAGGTCAAACCGACGTTCATGTGCGGGGCGCCTCGTATCTTCGAGAAGGTGCGGGCCGCCGTCATGACTGCGAATACGGGGGTCAAGGGCCGGATCTCTCGGTGGGCCTTCGCGGTGGGGCGGGATTCCCGCAGCTACCGGCTCTCCGGGCGTCCGATGCCCGGATTCCTGGCCGTGAAATACCGGTTGGCAGACGCACTAGTGTTCTCCAAATTTAAAGCGAAGCTCGGTGGCCGGATGAAGTTCATGATCTCCGGGTCCGCGAAGCTCTCCGCCCAGGTGCAGGAATGGTTCTATTCCGCGGGCCTGCTGATAGTCGAGGGATACGGCTCCACGGAGACCTCCGCCATCGCATTCTTGAATGTTCCGACCGAGCCGCGTTTCGGATCGGTTGGCAAGGTCATGCCCGGCATTGAGACGAAACTTGCTGAGGACGGGGAGGTGCTGTTGCGTGGACCCATCATTACCCCGGGGTATCACAACCTGCCCGATATCACGGCGGAGGTGTTCAGCGATGGCTGGTACCACACCGGCGACCTGGGAGAGTTCGATGCCGAGGGCAACCTGACCATCACTGATCGCAAGAAAGATCTGTTCAAGACCTCCGGTGGTAAATACGTTGCCCCGCAAAAAGTGGAAGCCGCGATCACCGCGAACATTCCCTACATCTCGCAGGCCATCGCGGTGGGGGACGGGCGCAAGTACTGTTCAGCGCTGCTGGTCCTCGACCCGTCCCTGCTCCGCGCCTGGGCGGAGAAACGTCAGCTTGGGCATCTCAGCTATGCAGAACTCAGCCAGCGACCAGAGATCCGTGCCTCGATCGAAAAACAGATGGCGAAGGCCAATACGCGCCTCGAGCGGTGGGAAACTGTGAAGCGTTTCGCGATTCTCGATCACGAACTGACTGTGGACAATGACGGGGTGACCCCCAACATGAAGATTCGCCGCGCGGCGGTGACGAAACGCTACGGCGACATCGTCGACTCCCTCTACGACACGGAGGGATGACGTGTTCCGCACCAGGATCGCGCTGCGCTGGTCCGATCTCGATGCCCAGGGACATGTCAACAACGCCGTGATCGCCGACTACCTCCAGGAGGCGAGAACCGCTTTCTTCAGGGCGGGGCCGTGTTCCGGGCTGCTCGATTCCGGGGTCGTGGTGGTCGGTCACCAGATCAGCTATCTGGCGCCGATCTCCTACTCGGATGCCGGTATTGGTGCGGATGTCGTGATCACCCGGCTGGGTGGTGCCCGGTTCGACGTGGCCTATGTGCTCTTCCAGGACGCGACGCCGGTGGCCCGGGCCCGAACGGTGCTGTGTCCGTTCGATTTCGGGATTCAACAACCGACCCGTCTCGCCCTGACCGACCGGGAATGGCTGGCCGAGCATCTGGCAGAAGTGGAGCCCATGCGCCACATCGACGTTCCGGATCTTGGCAGGAACGGCTCGGTGACGCCCTGCCCGGTGCGCTGGTCGGACCTAGACTCCTACGGGCACGTCAACAACGTCAAGGTCCTCGATTACCTGATGCAGGCTCGGATTGCCGCTACCACATCGTGGAGCCCAGCGATGGCGCGTTCCGGGACCAATGGGTCCAGGCTGAACTGGCTGATCGCCCGGCAGGACGTCGACTACATCAACCAGATCACCCACCGAACGGATCCCTATGCGGTGCGCACCGCCCCCGCGAAGCTAGGCAACAGCTCTGTGACCCTCGTGGCCGAGATCTTCAATCCCGATGACGGTGCCACCTTTGCCCGCGGTCGCACCGTCCTGGTTGCCGCAGACAGGCAGGGGAAACCCATTGAGTTGCCTGACGAGGTGCGCACGGACCTTTCGGAGCGGCTCATTGCGTGAGGACCTAGCTGTTGGTGGTCCCGGCGGAACCATCATCTCCGGTGGCCCTGAGAGGGCCGGCTCACAACTCCTGGACCAGGGGCAGGGAAGGGGTCAGAGCAGGCGCCAGTGCCTCGAGGGTCGCTGTGCGAGGTGATGTGTGGGGCCATATCAGAGCAATGTCCCGGCTCGGCGCAGGGGAGGCGATCCGGCGCAACGCCAGCCCAGGGGTTGGCGAGACGGGGGGCAGGACCGTCGTGGCCGGGAGCAAACTGAGGCCGCCTCCAGAGGCGATCATGTGCCGCATGGTCTCGAGGCTGGTAGCGCGGTAGTCCTTCCGCAGCTGGACCTGGTGTTTGGCGGCCCAGCGCTGCACCTGACCACCCAGGCAGTGTCCTTCATCCAGGATCAGCAATTCGTACTCAGCTATGCGGGCAGGCGGGATGGGAGACGTTTCCTCAAGTCCTGCGCCCGAATCGTCTGCCAGCAGATGGCCGGCAGGCATTGCCAGGACGAACTCCTCACGGAAGAGAGGGAGTGCTTCCAGGTGCGGGTCATCCGTGGGCATGGCTATCAGTGCTGCGTCCAGCCCGCCTGAATGCAGCATCGTCACCAGCTGCTGGGTCTTCTCCTCGGTCAACAACACCTGGAGATTCGGGAAGTGTTCCCCGATATGGTGCAGGACGTGGGGCAGCAGGTAAGGACCGAGGGTGGGGAAAACCCCCAGTCGTAGCTCGGTGGTTGAGCCCGTTGCCTCCCGAGCGATAACTCGTATCGAATCGGCCTCGGCAAGCACGACCCGTGCCCGCTCCACCACCCGCTGACCGACTGGGGTCAGCGCCGGGCGGGATGCTGCGCGGTCGATCAGGACGACTCCGAGCTGTTCCTCGAGTTTGCGGAGTTGTACGGACAGGGTCGGCTGTGAGACACCGCAGGCGGTGGCCGCCGAGCGGAAACTCCGCTGGTCGGCCACCGCCACGAGGTATTCCAGATCCCGCAGGTTCATGCCTGGACGGTAGCAGCGGTGGGAGCTTCCGCATCCTCCCGCGAACGGATGAGGTGGTCGAAGGCGGACAGCGCTGCCGTGGCCCCAGATCCCAGCGAGATGACGATCTGCTTGTAGGGGGTGCTGGCGCAGTCGCCGGCGGCGAACACCCCGGGTAGGGACGTAGCGCCGCGCTGATCGATGACGATCTCGCCCGCGCGGTTGCGTTCGATCACGCCGTCCAGCCAGTCGGTGTCGGGCAGGAGACCGATCTGGACGAAGACCCCCTCCAGTTCCAGGCGCCTCACCTGCCCGGAGGTGCGGTCCTCGACGTCCAGGCCGGTCACCTGGGAGCCGTCGCCGATGACCTCCACCACTCGTGTCGAGGTCAGCACGTCGACGTTGGGCAAGGAGCGCAGCGTGTTCACCAGCACGGCATCGGCCTTGAGGACATCGAGGAACTCCACCACCGTCACGTGCGAGGCAACCTGCGCCAGGTCGATGGCGGCCTCGATGCCCGAATTTCCGCCACCGATCACCGCCACCGGCCTGCCTTTGAATAGGGGACCGTCGCAGTGTGGGCAGAAGGTCACGCCCTTGTTCCGGTACTCCTCTTCACCGGGGACACCCATGGTCCGGTAGTGGGCGCCCGTCGCCAGGACGACGCTGCGGGCGCGCAGCGTCCCGCCGCCCTCGATGTCGACTGCGATCAATCCGTCCTCACCGGCCGGGTGCAGTGCCGAGGCCTTCACCCCCGTGGTGATGTCCACGTCGTGGGCGCGGACGTGTTCCTCCAGGGCGGCCCCGAGACGTGGCCCCTCGGTGCGGGGCACCGAGATGAAGTTCTCGATGGCCATGGTGTCGAGGACCTGCCCGCCGAATCGCGCGGCGACCAGTCCGGTGCGCAGCGCCTTGCGGGCGGAGTAGATGGCAGCCGTTGCCCCTGCAGGGCCGCCCCCAACGACCAGGACCTCGAAGGGATCCTTCGCGTCAAGAGCCTCAGCGATGCGAGCGCTGGCCCCGGAATCGAGGCGGGCGACGAAATCGGAGACATCCATTCGACCCTGGCCGAACAGCTGCCCGTCCTTGTAGATTGCGGGGACCGCCTTGATGCCGAGCGCCTCCACTTCGTCCTTGAAGGCGCCGCCCTCGACCGCCACGTGGCGGATCCTCGGGTTGAGGATGCTCATGGTGTTGAGGGCCTGAACCACGGTCGGGCAGTTCTGGCATGTCAAGGACATGTAGGTGACGAATTCTCCCCCCTCAAGCTGGCGCACCGCCTCGGCGGTCTCCTCGTCCAGGCGGGGGGCGTGGCCGCCGACCTGGACCAGGGCGAGTACCAGCGAAGAGAACTCGTGTCCCATGGGCAGTCCCGCGAACCTGACCTCCACCTCGGTGCCGGCGCGCCGGATTGCGAAGGAGGGGGTGCGGGGGTTGGATTCCTCGACGACGCTCACGAGGGGGCTGAGAGCTGCGACCTCGTCGAGGAGTTCACGCATCCTGGCGGAGGCGGAGGAGTCATCGAGTGAGGCGGCGAGCTCGATCGGGAGCGAGACGAGCTCCAGGTACTTCTTGAGCTGCGCGGTGGCGTTGGCGTCCAGCACTGTGTGGTTTCTCCTTACCGCTGTCTCAGATCTTGCCGACCAGGTCGAAGGACGGGGTGAGGGTTTCCTCGCCTTCCTCCCACTTGGCGGGGCAGACCTCGCCGGGGTGGTTGCGGACGTACTGGGCGGCCTTGACCTTGCGGAGCAGTTCGGCGGCGTTGCGGCCCACGCCCTCGGGGGTGGTCTCGATGTACTGGATGATGCCGTCGGGGTCGATGAGGTAGGTGGAGCGGTCAGCCAGGCCGGAGTCGGGGCGGGCGTTGTCGAAGTTGTTGGTGATCACGCCGTTGACGTCACCGAGCATCGCGAACTCGAGGGTGCCGATCTCGGGGGAGGTCTCGTGCCACGCCTTGTGAACAAAGTGGGAGTCGCGGCTCACCGAGTAGACCTCGACGCCCAGGGACTGGAGCTCGGCGTAGATGCCTTGGAGGTCGGCCAGTTCAGTCGGGCACACGAAGGTGAAGTCGGCGGGGTAGAAGAAGACGATGTTCCATTTGCCCTGGAAATCGTCGCTGGAGACATCCACGAAGGCCCCTGAGCGGTAGGCGGTCGTGGCGAAGGGCTTGATCGGGGTGTTGATCAAGGACATGGCTGGCACCTTTCATCGTTCAATCAGGACGATAGGAACTATATATCAAAAAAGGTAGAAGTGCATGATCTGATCTATCAGCGTGGCGTGGGGGCAGCCTCTACCACGAGTCCTTGCGGATGAAGCCCGGCCCCGGCCTTTCTCAGTTCCGATGCCAGGGGATGGGCCGTGGCCCGGGCACCGTCGATCTCTTCGATGCGGAACCGAGCCATCCGACCCTGGGATACCGCCTCGCCCAGGACACGGATCACTCGGGCGGCTTCGGCAGCAGGGGATGTGGAGGGGAACAGGGTCAGCGATCGCCCTGCGCGCCCCAGGTATGCCAGGCAGGTTCCGTCAGCGATCACCACCACGGCCCCGGCCAGACGCGAGGGCCGGGCGGTGTTGTGGGCCGGCCAGGGCAGCACTCGACCGAAAGGGTTCGCGGGATCGACCGCTGCTAGCACCCTCGCCGCGGAGGCGTCGGGTTCGCGGAAGGACCGCAGCGCGTCAATGGTCTCGGGAGCGGCGAACTGGGCCGCTCCTAACCCATCCACCAACACTCCGCGCCGCACCAGGCCGCTGTCTTCGAGCTCCCGCAACAGCCCGTAGGCGGCTGCGAAACCCCCGGGTGTTCCCTCTACGATCCCGCGGGTCACGACGCCGTACCGCTCCAACCAGCCGGTTGCCTGCGCCAGCCGCGCCTCGGTGGGTGTTGTGGAACCGTCGGTGACGGCATACCAGCGACCGGGCAAAGCCCGGGAAGCTGGACTGATGGGGCGCGCAGGGCGGGGCCGCCTGGCCCTGAAACGGGAACTGCTGCGTGGGGAGTGGCGGGGCGACTCCCCGGTCAGTAATGCGCGGATCGGGGCCATCGAGGCGGGCGCCACCAGCCCCGCCGCGGCGGCCCGCCACACGAGCTCCGCGTTCCCGGGTGCCACCAGGCCGTCACCGAGCCCGGCTGCGAAGGCGACACTTTCCTCATCCGCAGCCTCGGAGGGTGGCGGCAGCAGATCCAGGTCGTCGGTCGCCACGAGCGTCAGCAACGGATCCGCTCCGGCGCCGCGGAGCCGGATCAGCACCTCCCCCTCGGCCAGCAGCTGATCCAGGTGGGAGGGTTGATACCCGGCGACCCGTGCCGGGAGCACGTGCGATTCCCACACGCTGGCCGGCAGCATCGCACCTGCCAGCTGCTGCAGCACCAGGAGCACTTCGTCGGGGGAGGATGAGCGTGGCCCCGTGACGCCGTGCCGGTCCAGTAGGAAACGGGTGTAGGCCTCAGCGGGTACTGGCTCCACGGCGGCCCGGGCCGCTGCGAGACAACGTCCCCGAAGCCGGTCAAGGACCCCCGGGTCGCAGTATTCGGTCTCGGTCACATCCTCGGTGAATCTGCCCCTGACCAGGCGGCCCGCATCGGCCTCCGACTCCAGGATGCGGCTGGCCACGCTCCGGCCCAACCCGAACGAAGCCGCGAGGGCCGCGGCCGTGAAAGGGGTGTGGGTGCGGGCGAAACGGGCGATGAGCTGGGTCAGGGGATCGCGGTCGCAGGTTTCGGTGCTCACCTCGCCGGGCACCGCCACCCCCAGGGCATCACGCAGCAACGCGAGATCTGGTTCGGCGGCCAGGCGTTCCTCGTCGGCGATGACCACGGGTACCAGGCCGGCCGGCGGCGGATCGGGTAGGGGAAACTCGCTACGGAGTTCCAGCTCCGTGGGGGACAGGGGCCCCAAGCGGCGAGGCAGGTCAACCAGTTCCGCGACATTCCGGGCCCGGTACCCGTCGGCGATGTGCTGCAGCTCCGCCCGGAAACTCTCGACGATGAGAGGGTCCAACAGTTCCCGCAGATCCAGCGTTCCGAGCACCGAGGCCAGTAGAGCCGGGTCGAGAGCCAACGACTGGGCCCGCCTCTCCGCGATCGGCAGGTCACCTTCGTACATGAACCTGCCGGCGTAGCCGTAGAGCATGCTGGCCGCGAACGGGCTGGGCGAGGGCGTGACCACCTCGACGAGTCGCACCGCCCCCGAACGGATCCGCGAGAGCAGCCCGGTCAGCCCGGGCAGGTCCCACCGGTCGGTCAGGCATTCCCGAACCGCCTCCAGGGTGATGGGGAAGTTCGGGTGCTGGCGTGCCACCTGGAGCAGCTGGGCAGCCCGGTGACGCTGCTGCCACAACGGCATCCGGCGACTGTGGCGGCGAGGCAGCAGCAGGGCGCGGGAGGCGCACTCCCGGAACCGGGCTGCGAACAGTGAGGTGCCGCCCACCTGGTCCGCGACGAGGCGTTCCACGTCCTTCGGGGCGATCCGCACCAGGTCCGCGACCAGGGCGGGCAGTTCCCCGTCTGGCAGCCGCAGGATGAAACCGTCGTCAGTGGCCACGGGTTGGGAATCGACCCCGGAGTGCCGCTCTACGAGGGCGGCCACCGCCACGCTCCAGGGCGCCAGCACCGCCCGTCCCAGCGGGCTGTGCACCACGATCCGCCAGTCACCCAACTCGTCGCGGAACCGTTCCACCACGACGGTTCGCTCATCCGGTACAACCCCGGTGGCCTCGCGCTGCTCCGCGACGAGAGTCACTAGCTCTCTCAGGGTGTTCTCGTCGACCCAGGGGAGCTCGAGACCGTCGGGGTCCTCGGCGACCCGGCGCAGTAGCTCCCCGATGCGACATCCCAGCTCCGCGGGGCGGGACAGATCCTCACCGATCCAGAAGGGCAGCTTCCCGAGTCGCCCCGGCGCGGGCGTGACCAGCACCTGGTCGCGCGTGATCCCGACCACCGTCCACGAGGATGCGCCGAGCGTGAAGGTTTCACCCACCCGGGTCTCGTGGACCATTTCCTCGTCGAGTTCCCCGACCCGGCGTCCGGGGCCGTTGCCGTCGGCCAGGAACACCCCGTAGAGACCCCGGTCCGGTATGGTGCCGCCCGAGGTGACGGCGAGCCGTCCGGCCCCGGGCAGGGCGAACAACCGGTCGCCGCGCCGCTCCAGGCGGGCCCGCAGTTCCGAGAAATCGGCGCTGGGATAGGTGCCGAGCAGCAGCTGCAGGACCGCGTCGAAGGCGTCGTCCCCCAGGCCAGAGTAGGGATGGGAACGTCGCACCGCCGCCAGCCAGGTCTCGATTCCCAGTCCCGCATCCCCCGCGGCAGCGGCCGCGGCGATGGTCTGCTGAGCCAGGACGTCGAGCGCCAGGACAGGGATGCGTAGCTCCTCGATCCGGCCCGCGAGCATGTCGGAGATGGTCACGACCGCTGCTGCCAGCTCCCCGCGGTGCAGGGTGTGGAGGTGTCCCCGGGAGGTTGCACCCACCTGGTGTCCGGCCCGCCCGAAACGCTGCAGCGCACTCGACGTGGACAAGGGGGCGCTGATCTGGATCACCTGGTCGATGGCGCCCATGTCGATGCCCAGCTCCAAGGAGCTCGTGGCCACGACGGCCCGCAGCCGACCCCCCTTGAGTGCATCCTCGATCTCGGCCCGGACGTGTTTGCTGACCGAACCGTGGTGGGCGCGGGCCAGGTCCTCGCCGCTGCCGGTATCCAACCACAGCTCGTTGAGGCGAGCCGTCAGTTTCTCCGCTGCTCGGCGGGAGTTCGCGAACACCAGCGTAGACCGGGCCCTCAGGATCGCATCCAGGATCTCCTTCTCTACGTGGGGCCAGGGATCGTCCAGCGGGGGAGTGGCGACCTGGAGATCCCAACTCTTTCCGGTCCTGGGAGCCACCACGACCACATCCCGGTCGCCTCCGAGGAAGGCAGCCACCTTTTCGACGGGACGCACGGTGGCCGACAGGGCCACGCGCTGCACATCGCGTCCGGTCAGCAGATCCAGGCGTTCCAGGCTGAGGGCCAGATGGGTGCCGCGTTTGGAACCTGCGATGGCGTGGATCTCGTCGATTATCACCGTCTCGACGTCGCGGAGAGTGTCCCGTGCCGAGGAGGTGAGCATCAGGTACAGCGACTCGGGGGTTGTGATCAACACATCCGGTGGTCTGCGCCGCATTCGGTCCCGGTCGCGGGCCGGGGTGTCGCCCGAGCGCACGCCGATGGTGACCTCGGAAACACAGCTGCCCTGCCGCTCGGCCTCCTCGCGGATCCCGGCCAGTGGGACTCGCAGGTTGCGTTCCACATCCACACCGAGCGCCTTCAGGGGGGACACGTAGAGCACCCTCGTGCCCCGGGGACGGTCGCCGGGTCGCAGCAGGGAAGCGAGGGCGTGCAAGAAGGCCGCCAGGGTCTTTCCGGAGCCGGTCGGTGCCACCACCAGGACGTGACCTCCATCGGCGATGGCCCGCCACGCCCCTTCCTGCACGGGCGTCGGCACCCCGAAAGTGTTCACGAACCAGTCCCGGCTCGGGGCGGAGAAACGACTCATCGGCATGCCGGAAGTCTGCCACCCGGCCTCAGTGAACCACGGGAGCTAACCCGAAACTGGTCGAGCCAGCCTGTTCGCTCTGCGAGCTGGCCGGCTCGAAACCATCGTGCGTTTGTCCTGGAACGGATGGTCAGTCAGCGGCGACCTCCGTGCCGTCGGTCGACCAGTTGATGTGGAAGGCCCCCTCGTCGTCAATGCGGCGGTAAGTGTGCGCACCGAAGTAGTCGCGCAGTCCTTGCGTGAGTGCCGCGTTGAGACGTGGTGCCCGGGCCTGGTCGTAGTGGGCCAGTGCCGCCGAGAAGCCGGGTACCGGTACCCCGGCCCGCACGGCCTCGGCCACGACGGTGCGCCAGCCTTCCTGGGCCTCCGTGAGGCCTGCCACGATGGAGGGAGCCTCCAACAAGGTGATGAGGTTGCCGGCTGCGTATTCGGAACGAATCCGTTCCAGTAGGCGGGCGCGGATGATGCATCCGGCTCGCCAGATCCGCGCCACCTCCGCGATGTCGATGCTCCAGTCGTATTCGGCGGCTGCCATGCGGATCTCGTCCAGTCCCTGTGCGTAGGCCACCACCTTGCTGGCCCACAATGCTTGGCGGACCTGCTCGACGAAGACGTCACGATCGGCCACCCGGATGCCCCGATCCGGTCCGTGGAGTGCTGCTTGGGCGGCGGCGCGCAGCTCGGGGGCCGAGGAAATGGCACGGGCGAACACGGATTCGGCGATGGTGTTGACCGGGGTGCCCAGGTCGAGTGCCGACTGCACGGTCCAGGTGCCTGTTCCCTTCATGCCCGCGGCGTCCCGGATCACGTCCACCAGCGGAGCACCGGTGCGGGGATCGGTCTTGCGCAGCACATCGGCGGTGATCTCGATGAGGTAGGAGTCCAGGTCTCCGGTGTTCCAGGTGGCGAAGATGTCGGCCATCTCGGTGTGAGTGAGGCCCAGGGCTCGCAGCAGTTCATAGGCTTCGCCAATGAACTGCATGTCGGCGTACTCGATGCCGTTGTGGACCATCTTCACGAAATGCCCGGCGCCGTCGGCACCGATATGGGTGCAGCACGGCTCACCGTTCACATCGGCTGCGATTCGCTCCAGGATCGGGCCGAGCGCCTCGTAGGACTCCAGCGACCCGCCAGGCATGATCGACGGCCCCTCCAACGCGCCCACCTCCCCGCCGGAGATCCCTGCTCCCACGAAGTGCAACCCGAGGCCCCGGAGACGTTGCTCGCGTCGGCGGGTGTCCTGGAAGAAGGAATTGCCGCCGTCGACGACGATGTCTCCCTCCTCCAGGAGCGGGATGAGAGCATCGATGGTGGCGTCGGTCGGGCCACCGGCCTTGACCATGAGAATGATGCGGCGGGGCCGTTCCAGGGAAGCGACGAAATCCGCCAGAGCATGGGAGGGTACGAGATCCCCCTCGGAGCCGTGGAGTGCGATGACCTCGTCGGTGCGGGCGGCCGTTCGGTTGTGGATGGCGACCCGGAATCCTCTGCGTGCGAGATTACGGGCCAAGTTCGATCCCATCACCGCCATCCCGATCACTCCGACTTGGGCCAGTTGCTCGCTCATGTGACTCCTTGACTGCTCGGAAGTTCTTCACACCACATTCGTTCAGCCAGCTTAGAGGTTGTGGGCGCAGAGGGAGTCCGGACGCCACGGCCATTCCGTGATCCGTTGCGACGCGCAGGAACTTCCCGGGGTCGGTGGCAGGTGTCCGTTGTGTGACCCCGCAGGCGTGGGATGGGCAACGGGTTCTGTACATTAATCGTGCGCGGGAGAAAAAGCTGCGTGTCCTGTTCGGTTGGCATTTCCAGCTGCTGCGCCGTCGGGACCTCTCTTCTGTATGAAGCCGATGTAGAGGGAACAAAAATTCAATGCAGAGCAAGCGCTTGATGGCCGTCACGGGTCTGCTGTCAGCGACAGCCATCGTTCTTTCCGCATGCGGAACCGCGGCCGGCAGCGGCGGCTCCGAATCCGCGCAGGCGGGCAACAATGTGATCAGGATTGAATATGTGCACCGACTTCCTGATGGGCCGGGCATGATCCCGGTGACCGACATGGTCGAGAAATGGAATGCCGCACATCCGAACATCCAGGTCACCGCCACCAGGTTTACCGGTAAATCGTCGGAACTGATGACCAAGCTGAAGGCCGATGTGGCAAACAAGAGCGCCCCCTGCCTGGCCCAGGTCGGCTACGGCGAGGCCCCCGAGATGTTCGTGGGGAATCTGCTTGAGGACGTCTCGGGTGAGGCCTCCAAATACAAGGACAACTACAACGACTCCGCCTACTCCCAGATGTCGGTCGGCGGCAAGATGGTGGGACTACCCCAGGACACCGGGCCCTTGGTCTACCTGTACAACGAGGCCGAGTTCAACGCCCTGGGCATCGAGGTTCCCAAGACCTTCGACGAACTCCTGGAGGCCGCCAAGAAGGCCGCCGCCCAGGGCAAGTACATCCTCGACTTCGAACCTGACGAGGTCGGCTACTGGCTCTCCGCACAGGCCGCCGCCGCCGGTGCCGTGTGGTACTCGACGGTCGACAACAAGTGGAAGATCAACACCACCGACGAGAAGACGCAGGTGGTGGCCAAGTTCTGGCAGGACGCCTTGGACGCCCAGGCCGCGCTCACCCACAAACGCGCGGACGACTCCTACGAACAGGCCCTGACGAACGGTTCCCTGATCGGCAACATCGCCCCCGCCTGGGAGATCGGCTACGCCCTCGACAAGCTGGACGGCACCCCCTACGAGGGACAGTGGCGCGTCGCGAAACTGCCCACCTTCGGGGGAGCCCGGATGACCGGTCCCGACGGGGGTTCCGGGGTGGCCGTCATGAAGGGCTGCCAACACAAAACCGAGGCCATGGAGTTCAACAACTGGCTGAACACCCAGGTGACCGATCTGACCTCCCAGGGCCTCCTGCCAGCCGCCAAGGGCACGGTCACCACCCCGGAGAAAACCCTGCGCCAGTTCGGCAACCAGGACGTCTACCAGGTGCTGACCGAGGCCAACGGCGAGTTGTCCACGGAATGGGGTTACATTCCCGGCTTCTCCACCGTCGTCCAGAAAATGAAGGCGAAGGCCGACGAGGTGGCGGCGGGCGGCGCGAAGGTGACCGACATCTTCACCGTCACGGAGAGCACCTCGAAGGAGACCCTCA
>ERZ772799.144-NODE-144-length-29437-cov-6.000647_pt1 | contig 29437 bp, 19 predicted proteins | sample MGYA00511345_ERZ772799 | MGnify/ENA primary metagenome ERZ772799 (study PRJEB29015, sample SAMEA2738037) | human oral metagenome | biome: human oral; feature: human-associated habitat; material: saliva | place: China | collected 2238 ... | reverse complement strand
CAAATCTACACACAGGCTTTGAAATCTTTAGAAGCGAAAAGAAGGACTTTAAGCCGGGTAAGGATAACAAGATAGCAACGGTTGATAGAAACACGTTAAAATATACAGACGATAAGGCTGACAATACTAAGACGTACTACTATGTAGTAAGAGCCATAGAAGAAGGCGAGTATAACGGAACAAAGGTAATATACTTTGGAGTGCTCTCAAGCCCTGCTGTAGCAGCACCGCTACCTAAGGATAAAGGTGTGACTGCTACCGTAACAGGTAAGGGAGCAGTAAGTCTTGAGTTTAATAAGACTATAGCAGCAGCTAAGTACAAGGTTACGGTGACTGCGCCTTACGATAAGAAGTTTAAAGCTATAGAAAGATTTGTAGAAGCTGATAAGCTTGTAGCTGCAGGTGCAGATAAGGTTAAGGCAAGCGTAACAGGGCTTCCGATGGGTAAATTCCTAGCATTTAAGCTTGAAGCTCTGGAAGCTGATAACACTAAGCTGGTTGAGTACGGTAACAGCTTCGCATTCATGCTTGGAGCGGTTGAGAAGCTTAGCGCAAAGGTTAATAAGAAGAGCCGAGTACTTAACATCAAGTTCAAGGCTATGAAGGGTGTAAGTGGCTATGAAGCTAAGATAGTGATTGACGGCAAGGTGAAAACTATAAAGCTTAAAAAGGGCAAGAAGAAGCTTAAGGGCTTTGTGACAGGAAGTATCAAATTGCCTAAGAAGAAGGGCAATTACACGTTTACCATCCGTGCATTTAAGAAGATAGGTAAGCTTAAGTACTATGGACAAACGATAACCAAGGTGGTTAAATAGTAGAGGCGTGTTGCTTGCACCGGCAAGCGTAGCCTCTTAATATCGAAAATTGCATTTAGTCAAGTACATTTGGCAAAATAGATTAGGCAAGCATATTTGACCGATTCAATCCTAAACCTAAAGAAAGCTCCCTCACGGGAGCTTTCTTGTTTTCGCGCAAAACCGTGATTTTGGAATGCTTGACGGGGAGTGTTAATTTTGATAGAATGTACACTCATTAAGGTTTGAGAAAGGGCAGGTAGGCATCGTGAGTGTCATTGAAAAAATAGCGATCGATCTTGGCACACGTTCATCGTTTTGCTATGTAAACAGCCAAGATAAGTTCGTAAAAGAACCGAGCATTGTAGTGGTGAACAAGTCCACAGGATATATAGCGGCAGCCGGAAATAAAGCGAAAAAGAGCTATGACAAGTTATCTAAAGAGTATATACAAATAGAACCCTTCAAAAACGGTTCCATATCTGATTACGATGCCACTGAAAAGTTGCTGAATACCTTAATAAAGAATTCAAGTGAAAGAAGTAAATTCATAAGGCCTGACCTGTTTTTGTGTGTGCCCGGGATTTTGAGCGATGTAGAGGAAAAGGCCTTGTTTGAAGCGGCGAAGCAAGCAGGTGCAAGAAAGGTATACTTCATTCCGCAAAGTGTTGCAGTAGCACTGGCGATGGGCTTTGACGATCCATCATACGGTGCTGTGATGACGGTATGTATGGGAGCCGGGATAAGCGATGTATCGACGGTAATGGGAATGCGAACTATAACGGCGAAAGCGATTGACTTTGCAGGAACGGACATAGACAATGCCATCATAAGAAATTTACATGCAAAATACGGGTTTCTTGTGGATAATGAAACGGCGGAAGTTATAAAAAAGGATATAGGAAGCCTATATCCGTCAGGTAATGAGCAGATTCAGGTGGTTGGCTTGGATCAAAAGACGGATACTACGAGCAGGATGAATGTAACATCAAGGGACGTAGCTGAAGCTGTAAGCCCAGTGGTGAACGGGTTCGTAGAAATGATAAAAAAACATCTATGCGATTCGCCTCCCGATGTAGTGGCAGATATATATAAAAATGGTATAATACTAGCTGGTGGCACCGCCATGCTTAAGGGGCTTAGTGAATTTATCGAAAAGACGCTTGAGGTTAAAGTGCTGGGTACGACCGAACCCGAAAGATTAGCTATAGAAGGAATGCGAAAATACATCGGTAATAGAGGAAATTCAAAAAATTATGGTATATTAAATAGGTTGAAAAAGAAAGTCGGATAAGTAAAGAGGAAGGAAATTTCATGAAAAAGACATTGGTTTCAAAAGAAGGAAAAAGTGCAAACCTAACGTTTGAATGCACGAAGGATGAGTTTGCAAAGGCATGCATGGAAGCTTATGAAAAGAATAAAAGCAGGTATAGCGTTGACGGATTTAGAAAAGGCAAGGCACCTAAGAAAATAATAGAAGCTAAGTTCGGGAAGGATGTTTTTTTCGATGAAGCCGTGAATCTGTTAATAAAGGATGAATATCCAAAGGCGCTTGATGAATTTGAGCTGGATCCCGTTGATATGCCGAAGGTTGACTTTGAATACATAGATGCGGACAAGGGCTTTAAGGCGGATATTACAGTTGAAATCATGCCTGAAGTGACTTTGAAAAAATACAAGGACCTTGAAGTGGAAAAGGTAAACACAAAGATACTTAAGAAAAACGTGGACGAAGCAATAGAGCTTGAAAGAAAGAAAAACGCAAGAATTCAACCGGTAGACAGAAAAGCCAAAAACGGTGATATCGCCGTAATAGATTACGAAGGATTTAAAGACGGAGTGGCATTTGAAGGAGGAACCGCTAAAGGATTTTCTTTAAAACTCGGTTCCAAATCGTTCATAGACGGCTTTGAAGAAGGGCTTGTCGGCACCAAGGCGGGAGATGAAAAGGATTTAAACCTCACCTTCCCTAAGGAATATCATGCAGAGGATCTTGCAGGTGCCGATGTGGTATTTAAGGTTAAGGTGAATGAAATAAAGGAAGAAGAAATACCGAAGCTCGACGATGATTTTGTAAAAGAGATCAGCGAATACGATACGGTTAAAGAATATCGCGACGCAAAGAAGGAAGAATTGAAAAAAAGCGCTAAAGCTTCTGACGAAAACAAAATGAAAACTAAGGCGATAGAGATGCTGATAAAGGAAAACCCTTTGGATGTACCTGACGGATTGATAAAGATGGAAGTCGATTCCATGATCTCTGAAATGGCGCAGAATCTTCAAATGCAGGGTGTGTCGCTGGATGATTACGTAAAGATGATGGGTAGCAGCAAGGAAGATCTCAAGCTCAGTATGAAGCCCGATGCTGAATCCAGGGTGAAGACACGCATGCTCGTAGAGGCTGTTGTAAAGGCTGAAAATATTGAAGCTGAAGAAGATGAAGTAAAAGAAAAATACAAGCTTCTCGCTACTCAATATGGGGTGGAAGAAGATAAGATAGAAGACATCATAAAGGTTCAGGGAATAGAATATATAAAGAAGGATATAGCGATGCAAAAGGCGCTCGATTTCCTATATGAAAATGCAAAATTCATAGATGCGGTAAAGAAGGAAGAAAAGGAAGAGAATAACACTTGCTCATGTGGCTGCGAGCACGACCATGACCATGATCACAGTCACTAGAGTTAACGAAAAAGGTTGAGGCGGCATTTACACATATAGATACATGTGAAGATGCAGCAAACATGAGGAAGTAGTGAAAGGAGACGAAAGTGGCATTAACACCCATAGTAATAGAAAAGGATGGAAGCGGCGAGAGGTCGTTTGACATTTATTCAAGATTACTTAGAGACAGAATAATATTCATAGGAGAGCCGATAGAGAGCAATATGGCAAGTTCCATAATAGCTCAGCTCCTGTTCCTTGAGGCGGAAGACAGTTCGAAGGACATTTGCATATACATAAACAGCCCCGGAGGAGATGTTACATCAGGGCTTGCTATCTACGATACAATGCAGTTTATAAAACCGCAGGTACAGACAGTATGTGTGGGCATGGCAGCCAGCATGGCTGCAGTACTGCTTCTTGCGGGTGAGAAGGGAAAGCGTTTTGCATTGCCGAATTCTGAAATAATGATCCATCAGCCGATGGGAGGGGCTTCAGGACAGGCGAGCGAGATAAAAATTGCGGCGGAACACATAATAAAGACTAGAGACAAATTGAACAGACTCATATCAAAACATACCACAAAAAACCTCTCTACAATAGAAGAAGATACCGACAGAGACAAATATATGACAGCGAATGAGGCGCTTGATTATGGTATAATTGACAGCGTACTCAAGAGCCGAGACGAGGAGTAAAGATGGATAAATACGATGAAAACAACAATTTAGTATGCTCATTCTGCGGCAAACCCCAAGACAAGGTGAGCAGGCTCATAAGCGGGGACGGCGTGTGTATCTGTGATGAATGCATAGCTGCCTGTTTTCAGATAATAGAAAATGAAAACGATGCTAAGAATAAGGAAAAGGTAAGCGAAGAAAAAAATGAAAAACTGCCGACTCCAAGAGAAATCGATGCGATTTTAGGAGACTATGTAGTGGGGCAGGAACGTGCAAGGAAGGTGCTTGCGGTCGCCGTATACAATCATTACAAGCGAATACAAAAGGATAAGAAGGCGGAAGACAAGACTGTAGAAGTACAAAAGAGCAATGTGATAATGATAGGTCCTACAGGTTCCGGTAAAACGTTGCTTGCAGAGACGCTTGCTAAGATACTCAAGGTGCCGTTTGCAATAGCGGATGCTACCACGCTTACGGAAGCAGGTTACGTAGGAGATGATGTTGAAAATATACTGCTGCGTTTGATTCAGGCGGCGGACTACAACATCCCTAAGGCTGAAAAAGGCATTATATATATAGATGAAATAGATAAGATAGCCAGAATGTCTGAAAACAGATCAATCACAAGAGACGTAAGCGGTGAAGGCGTACAACAGGCATTGCTCAAAATCATAGAAGGTACTGTGGCAAATGTTCCCCAAACAGGAGGAAGAAAGCATCCCGGGCAGGAGATGATACCTTTCAATACGTCCGACGTACTGTTCATATGCGGAGGAGCATTTGACGGTCTAGATAAAATTATAAAAAGAAGACAGGGAGGCAGCGCCATCGGATTTAATGCATCCGATACAAAGGAGGAGAACGCCTACCTTGAAAATCTCTATGCGGATTTAAGACATGAAGACCTGCTTCACTACGGGTTGATCCCTGAGTTTATAGGTAGGGTTCCTGTGAAGGTATCGCTTGACAAGTTATCCGAAACCGATCTTGTGAAGATATTGACAGAGCCTAAAAATGCATTGGTAAAACAATATGAAAAGCTGTTTAAGATGGATGGTGTAAAGCTAGTGTTTGAAAATTCCGCTTTAATAGAAATAGCAAGAGAAGCGATTTCACGAAATACAGGTGCAAGAGGGCTCAGGAGCATAATGGAAGAGGCTTTAAGCGATGCTATGTTTGAAATTCCGAGTGCGAAAAACATTGAAAAATGCACGGTCAGCAGAAACATCATAGAGGGCAAGGGCATCAGCGTAAACATCGAGGAAAAGAAGCGTACGAGAAAGAAGAAGACAGCGAGCGCTTAAGCCCATGCAAACATCTAGCTTGTGCGTAGTTGGTGAGAATTTATGAATATAAATAATGTTTCGCTTGAGGCTGTGTGTGGCAGGGTAGATCAGTTCCCGGATGAAACCCTTCCCGAAATTGCTTTGGCAGGACGTTCAAACGTAGGTAAGTCATCGCTGTTAAACATGCTTACGGGCAGGAAGAGTCTTGCAAATATAAGTAGCAAACCGGGTAAAACCCGCACCATAAATTTTTATAATGTGGATGATGCTTTCAGAATTGTAGATTTACCGGGATATGGATTTGCAAGGGCGCCTCGAAGTGAGATGGAAAAATGGGCAAAACTGATAGAGACATACATAGAGACTAGGGCTAATCTTGTAGCAGTAACGTCGCTCATAGACATCAGGCATGATCCTACCGACTTAGACAGACAACTTTGCGAGTATCTTAAGGGAATGGATTTGCTAAAGACGGTTGTACTAACCAAGGCAGATAAAATACCTAAATCGCAGATAAACAAGAAGCTCGGCATAGTAAAAAAAATACTGTCAAATGAATATGATATAAATGGAGTAAGGTTCATACCGGTATCGGCGCTTAAGAGGCAAGGCAAGGAAGAACTCATGAATGAACTTATAAAAATAACTGATGCGCATGAATTGAAACATGAAATTTAATAAAAAACGACATGAGGAGAACGATTTAAATTTCTTTTGAAGATATAAAATGGAGGTGAGTGATGAGCGATGAGAAGGTACTCATTACTGAAGAACAAATTTTTAAAAAGGCAAAGGAAATAGGAGCGGAGATTACTGAGGACTTTCAAGGAAAAGACATAATACTTGTAGGAATACTCAAGGGATCCGTGATGTGGATGGCAGACCTCATGAAGAGGATAGACTTGGATCTTGCCATAGATTTTATGGCGATAAGCAGTTACGGCGATGAAAAACAATCGTCCGGCGTGGTTAAGATAATTAAAGACATCGATATAGCGATAGAGGACAAAGATGTCATAATAGTCGAAGATATAGTTGACTCCGGCACAACGCTCGCTTATCTTAAAAGCTATCTTAAAAACATGAATCCGAAATCCATAAGCATCTGCACGTTGCTTGATAAGCCGGAAGGCAGGAAAACTCCTGTGGATATTGATTATAAGGGCTTTGAAGTGGATGATGTATTCATAGTGGGTTACGGTCTTGATTATGCTCAAAAATATCGCAATCTTCCGTATATAAAAGAACTATAAATTAGGAGATATAATTTGCTTGACGATTACACCAGAGAGGAATATAACGATAACGAGGCTGAGGCCTACGAAAAAATACTGGAAATACAAAAGAAAATAAGGCTTAGAAAGGCAAGAGCCAAGAGGCGAAGGAAGATTTCCCTTGCCGTACTTCTTACGTTTGTGCTTGCCGTAGGTGTTTTTTTCTTTTTGCGCTCTTCAAAATTCTACATAAAAACCGTTAATTTTAAGGGCGGTTCTGTCATAAAGAAGGCTGATATCTGCAAAGCGGCAGGGATTACCGAGGGCACAAGCTTGGTTTTTCTAAAAAAGGAAGATTTTTTATCCGGATTTAAAAATGATGTGTATTTAAAAAGCATAGAGATAATAAAAAAATATCCGGATGAGCTCACCATCAAAATAAAGGAGAGGGAGCCGATATTGGCGCTACCTGAGAAAACAAATAGCAATTCTCTTCGAAGGAAGAAGAAGTACTACCTCATGGCGGAAGATGGGGTGATACTTGAGAAAAGTTCTCCCAGAAAGAATTTCACGGAGATTTCAAAGAGTCTTATAAATGACGATCAGAAAGTAGGAAGATATATAGGGCTTAAAGATAAGATAGAAAGGAAGGAGCTTTTGGATATCCTATCGAGCATGAAAAACGGAAATATCTTTTATAAGAAAATTGACTTGGATAAGGGAAACCTCATAGCCTACGTCAACGATAAACTCGTTATAAAAGGGGAAATCAAAGCTGTAGTCAAGGCGGCAAAAAGCAAAAAACTCTCCAAAATATTGTTTGACCTATACAAAAAGAAGAAGATGGAAGGGACCATAATCTTGAGTGATAATGAATATTCCGTTTACAGCCCGCAAACATATAAAGAAGTAAAGGTCAAAGAATAAAAACCGAAGCTTAACAAAAAACGCCCTCATTTTAAACAAAAGACGTTGAATTTGTGATATAATGATCGTCTGCGGAAAGATTATTTTAAAGAAGAGGGAGTATAAATATGCCAAAGCCAATAACTCTGGGAAGACGCGAAAGACAGACCTTTTCAAAGATTAACGAAAAGTCTGAAATGCCGAATTTGATACAAATCCAAACAGATTCGTATAAGTGGTTTTTGGAGAAGGGCTTACAAGAGATATTTGAGGACTTTTCTCCAATCGTAGATCATCCCGGCAATCTGGAATTATATTTTGATTCATACAGGATAGATAAAAATTCAAAATACGACGAGCAGGAATGCAAGGAAAGAGACAAAACTTATGAAGCCGCTATATATGTAAAGGTAAGGCTTGTAGATAAAAAGACAAATGAAATAATGGAGAAGGGCGAGGAAGTCTTCTTAGGCAACTTCCCTTTGATGACGGATAAAGGTACATTCATATACAATGGAGCGGAAAGAGTAGTTGTAACACAGCTTGTTAGAAGCCCCGGAGCGTATTTTGCATCGGAGCTCGATAAGTCAAATACCACGCTTTATAACTTGACGGTGATACCTAATAGAGGAGCTTGGCTTGAATATGTAACGGATTCTTCCAAGATATTGTACGTAAAGATAGACAGAAACAGGAAACTTCCTATGACTGCTCTTTTAAGGGCCATAGGTTATGAATCCGACAAGGAAATTCTCGGCATGTTTGGAGAGGATCAAAGGCTTTTAAACACGCTGGAAAAGGATGAAACAAGAAACAAGAACGAGGCAATCAAGGCTATATACAGAAAGATGAGGCCGGGAGAAGCTGCAACGGAAGAGAGTGCTACGAGTTTATTCGAGAGCACGTATTTCGACCCGAGCAGGTATGATCTTGCGAAGGTAGGAAGGTATAAGATAAACAAAAAGCTCGGCATTGCAGATAGAGTTGTAGGCACTATTGCACATGAGGATGTCATAGCGCCTGATACCGGAGAAATCTTGCTTGAAAGCGGTCAGGAGATAAGCAAGGAAAAGGCATTGGAGATTCAAAATGCAGGTGTGTTTTCCGTAAAGGTGAGTCTTCCTGACAGCGAAGATGTTGTAGCCGTTGTGGGAAATCAATTCGTAAATATTACGACTCATGTTGATATGACAGAAGAAGAGGCGGATGAACTCGGACTCGGAGAAGGTGTTTACTATCCTGCGTTTCAGGAGCTGGTAGAAGATGAGCTTAAGGGAATAAAATTAGATAACCTTACCAAGAAGAATAAAGAAAAGGTGTTTGAGATATTCAAAGACTACAAGAGGGTGCTCGCACCAAGGCAGCTTATGTCTGGTGATATCCTCGCATCCGTCAGCTATATACTAGGGCTTGATCACGGCATAGGAAAGCTCGACGACATAGACCATCTCGGAAACAGAAGGCTAAGGACGGTAGGCGAGCTTTTACAGAATCAGTTCAGAGTGGGAATTGCAAGAATGGAAAGAACTGTAAGAGAGCGTATGACTACGAGCGATGAAGATAAGATAAAGCCGAATAAGCTCATAAACATTAAACCTGTAACGGCTGTAATAAGAGAGTTTTTTGGAAGCTCACAGCTTTCGCAGTTTATGGATCAAAACAACCCGCTTGCTGAGATCACCCACAAGCGAAGGCTTTCAGCATTGGGGCCCGGGGGATTGTCGAGGGACAGAGCCGGATTTGAGGTGAGGGACGTTCACTATTCTCATTACGGGAGAATGTGTCCGATAGAAACGCCTGAAGGGCCAAACATCGGCCTTATAGGTTCGCTCACCACCTATGCGATAATCAACAAATACGGATTTATCGAAACTCCATATAGGGTTGTAAAAAAAGGCAAGGGCGAAGTAACGGACAAGATAGAGTATATATCGGCAGACCAGGAAGAAGAAGTAATCATAGCCCAAGCAAATGAACCGCTTGACAGCAAGGGTAAATTTGTAAATAAAAAGGTTGCGGCGAGGAGTGCAAACGGCGAAATAGACCTTGAGGATAGAGACAATGTAGATTACATGGACGTATCTCCAAAGCAGGTAGTGTCCGTGGCTACCGCTATGATACCCTTCCTTGAAAACGACGATGCAAACAGAGCACTTATGGGAGCAAACATGCAGAGGCAGGCTGTACCGCTTTTGATTACGGAAGCTCCTATAATCGGAACGGGAATGGAACACAAGGCCGCTAAAGATTCAGGTGTTGTAGTAATAGCAAAAGAACCCGGCGTGGTTGAATATGTGGATGCAGACAGGATAATCATAAAACGTAATAAAGGCAATGAGAAGGACGAATACAAGCTACTTAAGTTTAAAAGGTCAAACCAAGGCACCAGTATAAATCAAAAACCTATAGTAAAGGTTGGCGAAGAGGTAGAAGCGGGCGAAGTAATAGCCGACGGACCGTCTACGAGCAATGGTGAGATTTCTTTAGGGAAGAACCTCCTCATAGGATTTATGACTTGGGAAGGCTATAATTACGAGGACGCTATCATTTTAAATGAAAAATTGATAATGAATGATGTGCTTACATCCGTACATATAGAAAAGTATGAGGTTGAGGCACGGGATACCAAGCTCGGACCTCAGGAAATTACAAGAGATATACCGAATTGTTCGGAAGAAAAATTAAAGAGGCTGGATGAAAATGGAATTATACACGTAGGTGCGGAGGTTTCGTCTTCAGACATCCTGGTAGGTAGGGTAACGCCAAAGGGTGAAACCGAGCCTACGCCTATAGAGAATCTCATGAGGCACGTATTCAGTGAAAAAGCCAGAGATATCCGTGACGAGTCTAAAAAGGTACCTCACGGAGAAAACGGAATAGTTGTAGACGTAAGAACATTTGAGCGAGATAAGGATGAATTGGCACCCGGAATAAACAAGATGGTTCGCTGTTATGTGGCTACCAAGAGGAAGATAAGCGTTGGCGATAAAATGGCAGGCAGGCACGGTAACAAGGGTGTAATTTCCAAGATATTACCGGAAGAAGATATGCCTTTCCTTGAGGACGGTACTCCACTTCAGGTGATGCTCAATCCGCTGGGCGTACCTTCCCGTATGAACGTCGGACAGGTGCTTGAAGTGCATCTCGGGCTTGCCGCAAAGAAAAAAGGCTGGCATATAGCAACGCCGGTATTTGACGGAGCTACGGAAAACGATATCATCGAACTTCTAGGAAGCAACGGTTATGATGAAAGCGGCAAGGTATGGCTTAGAGACGGTAGAACCGGAGAAAGATTCCACAGCCCTGTAACAATAGGATATATGTATATGCTGAAGCTTCACCATCTCGTAGATGATAAGATTCATGCAAGAAGCATGGGACCTTATTCGCTTGTAACGCAGCAGCCGCTAGGCGGTAAGGCGCAGTTCGGCGGGCAAAGATTTGGAGAGATGGAAGTGTGGGCTCTTGAGGCCTACGGTGCGGCGCATTCATTGCAAGAGATACTTACCATTAAGAGTGACGATATGGAAGGAAGGGTGCGTACTCACGAGGCCATCGTTAAGGGAACCAACATTCCAAAACCGGGATTACCTGAGTCATTCAGAGTGCTTGTAAAAGAACTTCAGAGTCTCGGTATAGACGTAAAGGCGTATGATGAAATGGATAATGAAGTGTCCATAAGAGATGCCGGAAGCAGGAGTTCATTTACCTCTATAGAAAACAAGGTGGATAACGAAGCAAGAAAAAAGGCTGAAAAAGAAGCGGAAGAGCTATATGAAAAGGAAGAAGAGGATGTAGACGAAGCGGAAGCTACGGAGGAAGGCCTGGAAATAAAAGAATTACAAGAAGATGAAGATATTATCGAATAGTAGGGAGGAGATTTCAGTATGCCAAGATTTGAAAAGGAAAAAGAAACGGTAAAAGAATTCGAGTCCCTGCGAGTAGGACTTGCATCAAAGGAAAAAATATTGGAATGGTCAAGGGGTGAGGTTACAAAGCCCGAGACTATAAATTATAGAACGCTGAAACCGGAAAAAGACGGACTCTTTTGTGAAAAGATATTCGGACCTGCAAAGGACTTCGAATGTAGTTGCGGAAAGTTTAAAAAGAGAGAGCACAGAGGCATAGTCTGCGATAAGTGCGGTGTAGAAGTCACAAAAAAAGATGTAAGGCGTGAAAGAATGGGTCACATCAAGCTGGCGGGGCCGGTTTCACACATTTGGTACTTCAAAGGTGTTCCGTCCAGAATGAGTTTGCTACTCGATATACCGCCTAAGAACCTTGAGAAGGTGTTGTATTTTGCGAGTTATGTTGTACTTGAGCCCGGCGATTCAGGGCTCAACTATAAGGACGTTATAGGCGAGGAAGAATTCAGAGCGGCCAGCGAAACTGCTACAGGTTCAAAGTCTAAGAAAAAATTTAGAGCGGAGATGGGTGCAGCCGCGATTCAGGAATTGCTAAGGGATGTAGATCCTGAAAAAATAGTCAAGGAAATAAAGGGCGAGATAGAAGGCACCAGCGGTCAAAAGCATACGAAGCTTGCAAGAAGGCTTGAGGTTGCGGAAGCTTTCAGATCTTCAGGGAATAAACCTGAATGGATGATACTCGATGTTATACCTGTAATCCCACCGGATCTGAGACCGATGGTACAGCTCGACGGCGGCAGATTTGCAACCTCGGATTTAAATGATCTTTATAGAAGAGTTATAAACAGAAATAACAGATTGTCAAAATTCATAGATATGGGGGCGCCGGCTATCATTCAAAGGAATGAGCGCAGGATGCTTCAGGAGGCTGTGGATTCACTGATAGACAACGGCAGGAGAGGCAAAGCGGTATCGGGATCCGGAGGAAGACCTTTAAAATCGCTTTCAGACATGCTTAAAGGTAAACAGGGAAGGTTCAGGCAAAACCTGCTTGGAAAGCGTGTAGACTATTCAGGAAGATCGGTAATCGTGGTAGGCCCCGAGCTTAAATTTTATCAGTGCGGACTACCTAAAATGATGGCATTGGAGCTATTCAAAACATTTATAATGAAGAAGCTCACAGAGGAGGGACTCGCTATAAATATCAAATCTGCCAAGAAGATGGTGGAAGAATATGATGATGCGGTATGGGATGTGCTGGAAGATGTAATCAAAGAACATCCTGTTATGCTGAATAGAGCACCGACCCTTCACAGACTGGGTATACAGGCATTTGAGCCGGTTTTGGTAGAAGGTAAGGCTATAAAGCTTCATCCTCTCGTATGTACCGCATTTAATGCAGACTTTGACGGAGATCAGATGGCTGTGCATCTGCCGCTATCGCTTGAAGCACAGGCGGAAGCAAGATTTTTAATGCTTTCAACAAATAACATTCTCGCTCCGAAGGATGGCTCACCTATTACCGTTCCGACTCAGGATATGATTCTGGGTAGCTACTTCCTTACTCATGGAGGAATAGAATCAAGAGATACTGAAGCGGAAAAGGGTGACGGCAAGTGTTTCTCAGACCACGAAGAGATGCTCATGGCTTACATGGAGGGCATAGTGGGCATACATGCAAAGGTAAAGGTAAGACGTCATCTAAATAAGGATGATAAGAGCGGAAAGCTTGTAGAATCTACAGTAGGAAGGTTTATTTTAAACGAAAAGATTCCTCAGGATCTCGGATTTGTGAATCGCGAAGAAGATCCATATGCACTTGAAGTTGACTTCCTATGCGCTAAGGATAAGTTGAGAGAGATCATAGATAAGTGTTACAAGAAGCACGGAAATACTAAGACCGCTATAATGCTCGACTATATCAAGGAAATGGGCTTTAGGTATTCAACCCTTGGTGCAATTACGATAAGTATATCCGATATGGAAATACCTGAGGCTAAGAAGACCATAATAGATGCGGCGGAAGATGAAGTTGCCAAGTGTGACGAAGCATTCGAAAACGGTCTATATTCAAAGGAAGAGAGATATGGCAAGGTAATAAACATCTGGGATAAGGCTACCAACGATGTCGCAGATGCTCTTATGGATTCCCTCGGGACGCTGAACAACCTATACATAATGGCACACTCGGGAGCCCGTGGAAGCAAGAACCAGATAAGACAGATCGGTGGAATGCGTGGTTTGATGGCAAATGCTACAGGTAAAACCATAGAGATTCCTATAAAGGCAAACTTTAGAGAAGGGCTTTCAGTACTCGAGTACTTCATATCTACAAACGGAGCGAGGAAGGGTCTTGCAGATACGGCACTTAGAACGGCGGACTCAGGATACCTCACAAGAAGGCTTGTAGATGTTTCCCACAACGTAATCGTTACGGAGGAAGATTGTAATACGGATGAAGGCGTATATGTAGAAGCGTTCACAGAAGGCAAGCAGGTGATAGAGCCGCTCGCTCAGCGTATAACAGGAAGAACAGCCGCAGAAGATATTTTGGATAGCGACGGCAATATCATTACCTCTAAAAATGATGAAATAAGCGATGACGATGCGAAAAGGATAGAAAAGCTAGGAATAGAAAGAGTGAAAATAAGATCCGTTATGACCTGTGAATGCAAGACAGGCGTTTGTGCAAAATGCTATGGACGAAACCTTGCAACGGGAGAAGAGGTAAACAGAGGTGAAGCTGTAGGAATAATGGCTGCCCAATCTATCGGAGAGCCCGGAACGCAGCTTACAATGAGAACATTCCATACAGGAGGTGTAGCGGGTAGCGATATAACTCAGGGTCTTCCTAGGGTAGTGGAATTGTTTGAAGCAAGACAGCCTAAGGGACTTGCGGAGATCTGCAGAGCGGATGGAAAGGTTACCGACATATTAAGGCAGGGCGACGGCAAGTTTGAGGTGATCGTAAGCGGTGAAGAAGAACAGAGGTATGAAATTCCTTATGGCGCAAGGCTATCCGTAAAAAAAGACGATGAAGTAAAGGCCGGGCAAAACATTACGGAAGGTCCGCTCTATCCTGAAGATATTCTAGAGCATGTTGGCGTAACGGGTGTATATGATTATCTCGTTAAGGAAGTTCAAAAGGTTTACAAGCAGCAGGGTGTAGACATAAACGACAAGCATATAGAAGTGATCGTAAGCAAGATGCTATCAAAGGCAAGGGTAATTACTGCAGGAGATACGAATTTGATGCCGGGCGGTCTGTATGCACTTTCTGAAATAAACAACGCAAATAAAAAAGCGAAGGAAGAAGGAAAGAAAGCGGCTACATCAAAGAGAGTGCTTCTCGGAATTACAAAGGCATCCCTTGAAACGGATTCATTCCTTTCAGCGGCATCCTTCCAGGAAACCACAAGGATGCTTACGGATGCCGCAACCAAGGGAAAGAAGGATAGGCTTAAAGGCCTTAAGGAAAACGTTATCGTTGGAAAGCTCGTTCCTGCAGGTACAGGCATGAAGAGATACAAAAATATCGGCCTTGACTACGGAGTGAATGAAGTATTCATGGAAGCTTATGAAGAGCATAAGAGAAAGCTCGATGAAGAAAAGGAAAGCCTCTATTCTTTCGATGCAAATATAAAAATGGAAGATGAGGAAAGAAAAAATATCGTTACGGAAGTTGTAGATGAGGATGTGGAGATAGAGATCGTAAAAGAAGACAATATAGTGGTGGAAGATTAGATCTCATTACAGGATAGTAGTGTTTGACAGTAAAAATGTCAGATGTTATTATATACAGCGGTGCGCTAAGCCCAATGCGCACAGTTATTTGAAAAATCAGTACATTGGGGTAACTGATATGAGGCGGAAAGGAGAAGAAGATGCCTACAATCAATCAGCTGGTAAGAAAAGGAAGAACGAGCAGTAAAGCAAAATCGAATTCACCGGCGCTGCTAAAGAGTTTAAACACTATAAACAGGACTACAAGTGATGTAAAATCACCTCAAAAGCGCGGTGTTTGTACAGCTGTCAAAACCGTAACACCTAAGAAGCCTAATTCAGCGCTTAGAAAGGTAGCCAGGGTAAAGCTTACAAATGGAATTGAAGTAACTGCTTATATTCCGGGAATCGGACACAACTTACAAGAGCACAGTGTAGTACTTATACGTGGCGGCAAGGTAAAGGATCTGCCGGGTGTAAGATATCACATCGTAAGAGGAACTCTTGATACTGCGGGCGTAGATGACAGATCTCAAGGACGTTCGAAGTATGGTGCGAAGTTACCTAAGAAGAAATAGGTCCGGTTTTACGTGCCGATAATATTGGTTACCCGAATGTATGAGGGTACATTATCAGCACCACTGCATGAAAATGTAGAGTACCGAATTTATGGAATATTCCATAAAAGTAATCCCTAAGGGGTGAAGAAGTTATATTGCTGGGGGCAGTTGCCCTTATGGCAAAGGAGGGAAGAGAAGTGCCAAGGAAAGGAAATGTACCGAAGCGTGAAGTATTACCTGATCCGGTGTATCAAAGCGTTGATGTTGCAAAGCTTATCAACGGAATAATGCTTGATGGTAAAAAAGGTGTTGCACAGTCTATAGTGTATACAGCTTTTGATTATGTTGCGGATAAAACAGGCAAGGATGCATTGGACGTGTTTAAAGACGCTATGAAGAACATAATGCCCGAGCTCGAAGTAAAGGCAAGGCGTGTAGGTGGCGCAAATTATCAGGTTCCTGTAGAGGTAAGACCTGAAAGAAAGAAAACCTTAGGAATAAGGTGGTTAGTAAAATATACAAGGTTAAGGGGCGAGAAGACAATGTCTGAAAGGCTTGCTAAGGAGATTATGGATGCTGCAAATAATTCAGGAGCATCTGTAAAGAAGAAGGATGACACTCACAAGATGGCAGAAGCAAACAAGGCGTTCGCTCATTTCCGTTGGTAGTTAGAAAATAGGAAAGGAGGAAGATATAGTGGGAAGAGGTTATTCACTTCAAAAGACAAGAAATATCGGAATAATGGCTCATATCGATGCAGGTAAGACTACTACTACAGAGCGTATTTTGTTCTATACCGGAAAGACTCACAAACTGGGTGAAACTCATGAAGGTGCTGCTACCATGGACTATATGGATCAGGAGCAGGAAAGAGGAATCACGATCACTTCTGCAGCTACCACTGCATTTTGGAAGGATACCAGGATAAACATAATAGATACTCCGGGTCACGTAGACTTTACCGTAGAGGTGGAAAGATCGCTTAGAGTACTTGACGGTGCAGTTACGGTGTTATGTGCTAAGGGCGGTGTAGAGCCACAGTCTGAGACCGTGTGGAGACAGGCGGAAAAATACGGCGTACCTAGAATGGTATTCGTAAACAAGATGGATATCACGGGTGCGGACTATTACAATGTAGTATCTATGATAAAGGAAAGACTCAAGGCAAATGCCGTTCCAATCCAGCTTCCTATAGGTAAGGAAGGGGACTTCGTAGGAGTTATAGACCTGCTTACACAGAAGGCTCATATATATAAGGATGATCAGGGAAAACAAATTGAAGTTACCGATATTCCTGAAGAGCTTAAAGAAGAAGCTGAAAAATGGCGTGAAAAGATGCTCGAATCCATCGCAGAAACTGATGAAGAGCTCATGCTCAAGTTCTTAGACGGCGAGCCGCTTACTTTAGATGAGATGAAGGGGGCTATAAGAAAGGCCACGATTGCAAATGAGATGATACCTGTTATGTGCGGTTCTGCATATAAGAACAAGGGTGTTCAGCTTTTATTGGATGCAGTGGTTGATTACATGCCTTCACCGCTTGATGTACCTGCAATAAAGGGTGTTGATCCGGCTACAGGTGAAGAGATAGAAAAACCTGCAAGCGATGACGAACCGTTTTCAGCACTTGCGTTTAAGATAATTACAGACCCTTATGTAGGTAAGCTTGCATTCTTCAGGGTTTATTCAGGAAAGTTGGATTCAGGATCCTACGCTCTCAATGCTACCAAGGGTAAGAAGGAGAGAATAGGACGTATACTTCAGATGCATGCGGACAAACGTGAAGAGATAAGCACTGTTTATTCCGGTGATATTGCAGCTGCAGTAGGTCTTAAGGATACTACGACAGGGGATACGCTCTGTGATGAAAAGCACGAGGTAATCCTAGAATCCATGGAATTCCCGGACCCTGTAATAGAGATAGCTATTGAGCCTAAGACAAAGGCAGGTCAGGACAAGATGGGTGTTGCGCTAGCAAAGCTTGCGGAAGAAGACCCTACGTTTAAGACCTACACAAACAGCGACACGGGACAGACCATAATAGCCGGCATGGGCGAGCTTCATTTGGAAATTATCGTAGACAGGCTCATGAGAGAATTTAACGTTGAGGCGAATGTCGGTAAGCCGCAGGTTTCATATAAGGAAACAATCACTGCAAGCTCTGATGTAGACCACAAGTATGCAAAGCAGAGCGGTGGTAGAGGTCAGTATGGTCACGTCAAGATCAAGATGTACCCTAGAGAACCGGGAGAAGGCTTTGAATTTAAGAGTACCATCGTCGGTGGTGCCATACCTAAGGAATATATACCTAAGGTTGAAGACGGTATCAAGGAGGCTATGCAGGTAGGGCCGCTTGCGGGATATCCTGTAGTGGACTTCGGTGTGGAGCTTTACGACGGTTCGTATCATGAAGTGGATTCATCCGAAATGGCGTTTAAGACCGCTGCAAGTATGGCATTTAGAGAGGCTGTAAAGCAGGCAAAACCGGTTTTACTAGAGCCTACGTTTAAGATAGAAGTGAATGTTCCGGAAGAATATATGGGTGATGTAATCGGAGACCTTAACTCAAGAAGAGGAAGGATAGAAGGTTCAGAACTTAAGAACGGAATGTCCACTATAAGGGGATTTGTTCCGCTTGCTGAGATGTTCGGATACGCTACGGCACTTCGTTCAAAAACTCAGGGTAGAGGTATCTATGTTATGCAGTTTGATCATTTTGAAAAGCTGCCTGACAGTATGGTAGAAAATGTAGTAAGTAACAAAAAATAAGGAGGAAAGAAGAGATGGCAAAGGAAAAATTTGAGAGAACCAAACCGCATATCAACATAGGAACGATAGGTCACGTAGACCACGGAAAGACAACGCTGACAGCGGCAATCACAAAGACGTTGCAGGAGAGGTATCAGCTGGGATCATCAGTAGCATTTGATCAGATAGATAAGGCGCCTGAAGAGAAGGAAAGAGGAATCACAATAGCGACCTCACACGTAGAATACGAAACACCTAACAGGCACTATGCACACGTAGACTGTCCGGGACACGCAGACTATGTAAAGAACATGATCACGGGAGCAGCGCAGATGGACGGAGCCATCTTGGTAGTAGCAGCTACAGACGGACCTATGCCACAGACAAGAGAGCACATCCTGCTTTCAAGACAGGTAGGCGTACCGTACATCGTAGTATTCCTAAATAAGTGCGACATGGTAGATGATGAAGAGCTACTCGATCTAGTGGAGATGGAAGTGAGAGAACTACTCGACCAGTACGACTTTCCTGGAGATGACACACCGATAATAAGAGGGTCAGCGCTTGGCGCATTGGAAGATCCAAGCGGCAAATGGGGAGATAAGATAGTAGAGCTGTTTGAAAAGATAGACGAATACATTCCTGAGCCTGAAAGAGATAATGACAAGCCGTTCATAATGCCTATAGAGGATATCTTCTCAATCACAGGAAGAGGAACAGTAGCAACAGGAAGAGTAGAGAGAGGAACACTCGAGGTAGGAGCAGAGGTAGAGCTTATTGGTCTTACAGAAGAGAGAAGAAAGGTAGTAGTAACAGGAATAGAGATGTTCAGGAAGCTACTCGACAAGGCGGAGACAGGAGACAACATAGGAGCGCTACTAAGAGGTGTGCAAAGAGAAGAGATCAAGAGAGGTCAGGTATTGGCAGCAACAGGTACTATCAACCCACACACTAAGTTTAAGGGAGAGGTATACGTGCTAAAGAAGGAAGAAGGCGGAAGACATACGCCGTTCTTTAACGGATACAGACCGCAGTTCTACTTCAGAACAACAGACGTAACAGGAGATCTAAAGTTACCTGAAGGTACGGAGATGTGCATGCCGGGAGATAACGTACAGATGGAAATAGAGCTGATCACACCGATAGCGATAGAAGAAGGATTAAGATTTGCGATAAGAGAAGGTGGAAGAACGGTAGGTTCCGGAGTAGTAGCAAGTATTATCGAATAGGGCTTTACAGCTACGGTAAAATTTGTTATATTAAATTTGCAACAGACATTAATTCTTCCGTATGTTGACTGCAAAACAGGAGGCGAAAGCCTCCTGTTTTGTTTCCGAGTAGATACATTGTAAAGGATTTGGAGCAAAAAAAAGAAACAAAGATAGAATTTGATGAAATTTATCGAGAACAAGAGAACCGTGGATCATATTTTGAAAATTATTTGAATTAAGGCATGGGCGAAAACCGTAGACTTTGATCGGATGAAAATATTTTTTGAAATAACTGGTTAAGCGGAGTTTCAGTGTTGTATAATGTAACGTAGAGAGTTTAGTTTTCAGTGAATTTCCTTGGGCTAAACTATTTTATTTTTTAGGAGCTGATTATGGATGATTTTTCACATTATAAAAAGATTCATTGTATAGGAATAGGTGGTATTGGAATGTCTGCGATAGCGGAGATTTTAATAGATAGGGGATACAATGTCAGCGGCTCTGATATGAGAGAGAGTGACAGCACGGATAAGCTTATATCGATGGGAGCTAAGGTAGCTCTGGGGCACATGGCCAAAAATGTGAAAGAAGACATAGACCTGGTTATATATACAGCGGCAATAGCGGATGATAATCCGGAACTTCTAAAGGCAAAGAGCCTTGGAATAAAACTGCTTACAAGGGCCGAAGCACTTGGGATGCTGATGAGTGAATATAACACCAGCATAGCGATTTCAGGTACACACGGGAAAACCACCACGACATCAATGGTTTCGTTGATATTAAACAACGCAAAGAAAGACCCTACAATTTTGGTGGGCGGGAACTTAAGTGATATCAACGGTAATTTGAAGATAGGCAAGAGCGAGTACTTTGTCACGGAGGCATGCGAATATATGGACAGTTTTTTAAGTCTTCGCCCAAAGGTGGAGCTTATCTTAAATATCGACTCCGATCACCTCGATTACTTCGATGACATTGAACATATAGCAAAATCCTTTAGGGCATTTGCAGAACTCGTACCGAAGGACGGGCTTGTAATAGGGTATGACGCAAATCCGTTCGTCAAGGCGGCGCTAAAAAACGTATCCAATGTGGTTACATTTGGGTTTAGCAGGGGCAGCGACTATGTGGCGGAAGACATAGAATTCGACCATCAAGGTCTGCCTTCATTTAAAATATGCAATGGAGAAAATGTAGTAGCCAACGTGAAACTTAAGATCCCCGGCGAACATAACATCCAAAACGCACTTGCGGCGGCAGCTTGCACGCATACATTGGGAGTGGACGGTAGCGATATAGAGAATACGTTAAACGAGTTTAGCGGAATAAACCGAAGATTTGACATAGTCGGTATGATAGGTGGTAGCGTGAAGCTTGTGGATGACTATGCGCACCATCCTACAGAGATTGAGGCTACTTTAGATGCCGCAAAGAAGATGAAACACAATAGGCTATGGTGTTTATTTCAGCCCCATACATACACGAGAACCAAGGCGCTCTTCAGCGATTTTGCGCCTGCACTTTCAAAGGCCGACATCATCGTAATGAATGAAATATATGCAGCACGTGAGATAAATATAAACAAATTAAGCGCAAAGTCCATAGTAGAGGACATAAAAAAAAGATTTCCTGAGAAGGAAGTTTATTTTTTTGAAGATATGGAAGATATGGCGGGATTTGTATATGAAAATTTAAAGATAAACGATTTAGTTATAACCATGGGTGCAGGGGATATTTTCAAGGCGGGAGAGTTGCTCATGGAATATGACAGAGAATTATTTTAGTGGGTGGAGGTAAAAGGCGACATGTACAGCAGAAAAAAGTGTGAACAATTAATTGAGCAAGGAGTAATTATAGACGATGTAGATACAACATACATAGATGAAGAAAGTAGCGTAGAAAAGGGAGCAAGGATAAGACCTAACACCATAATTGAAAAGAGCAAGATCTCGGGAAGTACAGTTATCGGCCCGAATTCACGAGTGGAAAACTCAAAGATAACAGGAGCAAGTATAGATAATTCCGTAGTACTCGAAAGTGAAGTTGCGGAAGGCACTAACGTAGGCCCGTTTGCCTACATAAGGCCGGGCAGCAGCATCGGGAAAAATTGTAAGATAGGCGATTTTGTGGAGATTAAAAATTCCAATATAGGAGAGGGCACCAAAACTTCTCATCTTGCGTATATCGGAGACAGCGATGTAGGTGAGAATGTAAATATAGGCTGCGGAGTCGTGTTTGTAAACTATGACGGCATAAAAAAATATAGGAGCAGAATCATGGATGGAGCCTTTGTAGGGTGTAATGTAAATTTAGTTTCGCCTGTAGTGGTAGGAAGCAGAGCATATATTGCGGCAGGTTCTACGGTGGTTAAGGATGTGCAGGAGGGTGCTTTGTATGTGGAGCGTACAAAGGGCACGGTAATAGAAGGCTTTTCGGATAAGAAGGGACTTAAGAAATAATTTAAAGAGAAAGGGGCAAATCATGTCTTGTGAAGAATTTAAGGTATTTTCGTGTAACGCTAATATGGATCTTTCAAAGGAAGTTGTAGCCTGCCTCGGTAAAACATTAGGGAAGGGCAGGATTACAAAGTTTAGCGACGGAGAGATACAGGTAGCTTTAGAAGAAGGAGTAAGAGGTTATGATTGCTTTGTGGTACAGTCTACAAGCTCGCCCGTTAATTCTAATTTAATGGAACTTTTGATAATGATAGACGCAATGAGAAGGGCTTCGGCAGGGAGAATAAATGCCGTTATACCATACTATGGTTATGCGAGGCAGGATAGGAAGGCAAGGGCGAGAGACCCGATTACAGCTAAGCTCGTCGCAAACCTTATCACAGCAGCAGGAGCAGACAGAGTGGTCACTATGGATCTTCACGCATCCCAAATACAGGGATTCTTCGATCTTCCCGTAGACCATCTTGAAGGGCTTCCCGTGCTTGCAAAGCATTTTTTAAATAAAAAAATGGAAAATGTCGTAGTAGTATCGCCCGATCACGGTAGCGTAAGAAGGACGAGAAACCTGGCACAAAAGATCAATGCACCTATAGCGATTATAGATAAAAGAAGGCCTGAAGCTAATAAATGTGAAGTCATGAATATAATAGGTGATGTTGCGGGTAAGGATTGCATATTGATAGATGACATGATAGATACCGCAGGTACCATAGTGAGCGCAATAGATGCATTGAGAGAAAAGGGTTGCAAGAAGGTGTACGTATGCGCTACGCATCCGGTGTTATCGGGACCTGCTATAGATAGACTTAAAAATGCAGACATAGAAGAAATCGTAGTTTTAAATACCATAGAATTGCCTGAAGAAAAGATGCTCGATAATTTAACGCAGCTTTCCGTTGCTCCGCTATTTGCAGAGGCTATAAGCAGGGTGCATAATAATGAATCTTTAAGTGAACTTTTCGAATAAAAAATGAAGGTAATAGTAGGACTCGGTAATCCCGGTAAGGATTATGAAAAAACACGTCATAATGTAGGCTTTATGGTGATAGATGAAATCGCAAATAAACTCGGTATCTCGGGCGGTAAAGAAAAGTTTGATTCGTTATTGCTTGAGGATTTTGTCGGGCGTGAAAAGGTGGTACTTGTAAAGCCTCTTACGTTTATGAATGATAGTGGCAGGGCTGTGAGGCGCATCATGGATTTTTATAGCCTAGATCCCGGCGATATCATAGTAATCTACGACGATGTAGACATTGATCTTGGGAAGCTGAGGATAAGAAAAAACGGAAGCGCAGGCACCCATAACGGGATGAAGTCCATCATCTATGAGCTTAAGAGCGATGATTTCCCAAGGGTAAGGCTAGGTATCAATAAAGAAAAACGAGGAGATTTAAAACGTTTCGTGCTTAAAAATTTTTCAAAGGATGAAGTCCCTCTGCTCATAGATGTGGTAAAAAGAGCTGCCGATGCAGCGCTCTCAATGGTGGATGATGATATAGACAAAGTAATGAATCAATTTAATATTAGATAGCGAAAAAATATGAGCACCGTAGAACGTATTGAAGTGATAGGAGTGGAGGCGTCGGCTTCCGCTCGGTACATAAGTAAAAATATAAGGAATCATGATAGGGTCTTTTTAGTTGCCGCTACTGCAGAAGAATGCATGCAGCTTGCTGCTGCGCTCAAGTACTTTACAAAAAAAGAAACCATAGTATTGAGCAAGGATTTATTCTTCGGGTATGAGAGCAGGGACAGGCAGCAGGAGATAAGTTTTTTAAGAGCCGTAAAAAAAATTGCTTCGCAAGAAAGATGCATGGTAATAGTCACGCCTTTTATGATAAATACCAAGGTGTCGTCGGCTGTATTTAAGAGCGCCTTGACGTTAGTCTCGGGGCAGGACATTTCGAGAGAGGACGTTGAGGTCCGGCTTACAGAGCTTGGATATGAGAGAAGACAAAATGCATACGAAGATGGAGAATATGCCGTAAGAGGCGGGATCATCGATGTTATGCAGGATGGTGAAAACGGTGTAAGGATAGAATTCTTTGGAGATTGTATAGACGGTATCAGAAAGTTTGATATCAAAACTCAAAGGAGCAGCGAGTCTCTTGAGAGCATAGATATTGAACCTGTAAGTTTTGCAAATGGTGATGAGGATTCTGAGGTTGATATCATTGATATCGTAAGTCCCGATGCCATTTTTATCGAACAACCTGATGTAGTGGCAAAAAGCTGCACAGACGAAGAACAAAAATTTCAAAAAAACATATTAAATCTTAGAGAAAGTAAACAAATCTCGGAAGAAGATATTTTAGACCACATGGCTCTTGTGGACATGAAGCGTATGGAACAAAGGTTGGGTATATGGCAAGAATGTGATAAACCGAAAAATAAGGCGATTTACTATATGAGCGCCTTTGATATTCCAAAGGGTTCGTTTTACTATGAAAAACCTGCTGAAGTCGTCAGGAAAAATGCGGGAGTTATCAGAAATGTCATAGACAGCAAGGAACTTAAGACCTTCATTGAGCGCCATGAAGATGAAGGTTTTACCGTAAGGGTAATGGCAAAGGATGAGTATTCAAAAGCTAGGCTGCAGGAGCATTTCGGAATACTCGGTATTACTGCGGATATTTTTACGTTTGGAAGAGCGGATGAGTTTAGAGGATTTATAGATAACGATGAGCATTCGTGTTTGCTCACTGAAAAGGATATTTTCGGCGTAAGGGTATATAGAGCTAAGCGTAATACAAACGAAAGTATAGGTGAAAGGCTCAGCGGTTATCAAAATATTGAAGAGGGCGATTACCTTGTGCATAAGACAAAGGGAATAGGTAGATATACCGGCATAAAAACCATGAAATTAAGCGGCAGGAGTAAGGATTACATCTGCCTCGTTTATGCGCAGGATGATAAGTTATATGTGCCGGTTGAGAATGCGAACGTCTTATCTAAATACTCAGGTGCAAGCGATGCGACTCCGAAGCTAAGTAAGTTATTTACAAACGAATGGAGTGTCACCAAGAAGAAGGCGTGGTTATCCGTTTTAGAGCTTGCAAAGAAGATACTTGAAGATGAAGCCAAGCGCAAGGCTAAAAAGGGGTATGCTTTTTCACCGGATGATGAGGAAAGCAAAAAATTTGATGCGGATTTCAGTTACATCCCGACAGATGATCAGCTCAGAGCCATAGATGAGGTAAAGGCGGATATGGAAAGCCCTTCGCCTATGGACAGATTGTTGTGCGGAGATGTAGGTTATGGTAAAACAGAGGTTGCCGCAAGGGCGATGTATAAGTGTATAGCTGCGGGTAAGCAGGTGGCATTCCTTGCGCCTACGACCATTCTTGTGAACCAGCATTATAAAACATTGGTGAAGAGATTTGAAAAAACGGCAGCGATAATAGGGGAATTATCGAGGTTCAGAATCGATGTGCAGCAGAAAAAAATCATAGAGGATGCGAAGGCGGGGAAGGTGGATATTTTAATAGGTACGCATAGGATGCTTTCTCAGGATATAGGATTTCAGGATTTAGGGCTTCTTATCATAGATGAAGAACAAAGGTTTGGCGTTGTTCAGAAGGAAAAAATTCGAAGGCTTCGCCAAAATGTGGATGTACTTACGCTCAGCGCCACTCCTATACCTCGTACAATGCATATGGCGATATCAGGAGCCAGGGATTTGAGCTTGATAACGCATCCGCCGCTTGAAAGGATGCCCGTCAACACTTTTGTATATATAAAGGGTGATGAAGTTATGAGAGAGGCAATTGAAAGGGAAGTCGCTAGGAAGGGACAGGTATATGTGGTTTGCAGGCGAATTTCGCATATGCAGGATGTAAAGGAAAAAATAGAAAGGCTCGTAAAAGGCATCAGAGTAGATACCGTGAACGGGCAGATGAACGAAAAACATATTGAGGATACCCTGTCTTCATTTATAGCAGGCGAGATAGATGTTTTGGTATGTACTAAGATAATAGAGACGGGCATAGATATTAAAAATGCGAATACGATCATTATTTTAGATGCCGACATGATGGGAATAGCCGAGCTATATCAGCTCAGAGGAAGAGTAGGAAGGGGCAACAGATCATCGTTTGCCTATCTTTTGCATAATGATTATAAAAAGCTTTCGGATGAACAAAAGAGCAGACTCACTGCGATAAAGGAGTTTGCGAAGTTCGGATCGTCGCTCACGCTCGCTATGAAGGATATGCAGATAAGGGGCGCCGGAGATATAATAGGCAAACAACAGCACGGACATATGATAAGCATTGGCTATGAAATGTATATAAAGCTTATAGAGGATGCGGTTAAAGCTTTAAATGAAGGGCGGGAGATTGAGATAGAGGATGAAGTCGAGTGCGAGATGAGCCTTGATATAGAGGCATATATACCGAAATCATACATTCATGACACACAGTCAAAGCTTATGGTATATAGAAAGATAGCCGGTATACAGACAGATGAGGAATTTCAAGATGTGAAGGAATATATAGAGGATATGTTCGGTAGAAGTCCTGAGAACGTAAGGAAGCTTATGGAATTGTCGTTTGTGAAAAACAAAGCGGCAAGGTGCGGCATATCAAAGGTAAGGAGCAATGAATTCGATATAATTGTGGAATATATAAGCGCAAAAAGTCTTCAGCCGCATGACTATTCTGCGCTTACCGGTAAGTTTAAAGACGTGATTAAGATCGGTGGATACAAGCATCCAATATTGAGGTTTAATAAGGCGCAGTATTTATATAAGTACAATATAGACCTGAATGAAGAACCCTTAGATGTAGTCGAGAGGATAATATCAATGCACACCGCTTAACAAAGGGACTAATGTTAAGTTGGGGAATTTTCATTTGTGGTATGCTAAGACATTATCATTTTTGGTTCAGAAAATAACATGGTTGTATTGGGCAAATAATTGACATGAGTATAAATTATTGTTATACTAGCATGGTATTTTTGAAAGTTAGCTATTGCAGAGGGCATAGCACGGAAGGAGAAATGACATGTTAAAAAAGATGGGAGCCGTGAGTATTGCATTGGTGTTATCAGTAGCAGTGCTATTCACAGGATGCGGTGGTAAAAAGGCATCGGATGCGGTTGATGTACCGGGTTACAAGGGCATTGAAGTAGAGAAGGAAAAGGTAGAGAAGGTTACAGACAAGGCGCTTAATGATGCAGTGCAAAATAGAATTAAAGGACAGATGCAATACAAAGAAGTAAAGGGCGCTGTTAAGGATAACTATAGAGTAAATATAGACTATGCAGGCAAGAAGGACGGCAAGAGCTTTGCCGGAGGTACTGCGAAGGGATATACGCTAACGTTAGGTTCCAACCAGTTTATTAAAGATCTTGAAAACGGTATAGTTGGGATGAAAAAAGGTCAGAAGAAGACTATCAATGCGACCTTCCCTAAAACATATCATTCAAAGGAACTTGCGGGTAAAAAGGTTACATTTGATGTAAAGGTAAACAGAGTGGAAGAGCCTGTAAAGTCTAAGAACGATGCGGCATATTACAAAAAATTATCTCAAAACAAAGCTAAAAATATGGATGAGCTTAAGAAGGTAATTAAGAAGGAATTGGAAAAGGCAAATGAAAATCGTGCAGAAGAAATGATGAAATCAAATGCATGGTCAAAGGTAATGGCAAAGGTAAAGGTAAAGAAGTTACCTGAGGATGATGTTAAGGCGGCAGAAGACATAATCAAAGGCAGAAACGAACAGCTTCGTAAGCAGCAAAAACAATCTATGGCGCAGTACTTAAAGCAAAGAGGCATAGATGAAAAGGCATATAATAAGGAAGTAACTACTCAGGCGGAAAACGAAGTGAAGACTAAGATGGCGTATATGTTTGTTTGTGAAGCTGAAAAAATTGAACCTAGTTCCGATGACATCAAGAAGAGGGTTGAAGAATACAAGAAGATGGGTTATGACGATAAGTCCATCAAGAAGTACACAGGAAAGAACCTCGAAGACACTGTAAAGGATGAGCTTTACCAAAAGGCTGCTAAGGACTTCGTTTACAAGCACGCTAAGAAGGTAGAGAAGAAGAAGCCAACACCTAAGAAAAACGAAAAGAAAAACGAGAAGAAGAAGGACAGTTCAAAGAAAAAAGGCGATAAATAGATGCAATTTGGTATTAAAGCGTAGGGGCGAACTTAAGCCCCTATGCTAAACTTTAAAAGTTCAGCCGGAAATTTACAGCAATAGAAAAAATTTGCACATGCTGTGAAATCCTGTATAGAGTTTTAAAAGTTTAGCAGGAAGTTTAAAGGAAAAACTGCAGCAAATTTGGAAACGTGAGCTATAGGCTATTGATTTGGGTACAGGTAGAAAAAGATTTTTTAAAATGGCTTATGGACTGTTTAATAATTACGAACATTTACAAAAAAACTAAAAAAGGCTATTGACAATAAGTGAAGCAATAGATATAATGATTAGGCATGCTGGAAACAGCATCCACGAGAGAAGATTGTGGGCGCATAGCTCAGCTGGGAGAGCACCTGCCTTACAAGCAGGGGGTCATAGGTTCGAGCCCTATTGCGCCCACCATTTTGGTCCGGTAGTTCAGTTGGTTAGAATGCCAGCCTGTCACGCTGGAGGTCGTCGGTTCGAACCCGATCCGGATCGCCATTTTCTTTCGCTGGCGTGGCTCAATGGTAGAGCAGCTGATTTGTAATCAGCAGGTTGTGGGTTCGATTCCCTCCGCCAGCTCCATCTGGAGGAGTTCCCGAGTTGGCCAAAGGGGACGGACTGTAACTCCGTTAGCTTAGCTTTCAGTGGTTCGAATCCACTCTCCTCCACCAATTTTTGTTTAGGGATCGATTTTTGACAACGTTTTAGCCATTAGGCTAACCTCGATATTTTGCGGAAGTGGCTCAGGGGTAGAGCATCGCCTTGCCAAGGCGAGGGTCGCGAGTTCGAATCTCGTCTTCCGCTCCATTGTGCGGATGTAGTTCAATGGTAGAACTCCAGCCTTCCAAGCTGGTAGCGTGAGTTCGATTCTCATCATCCGCTCCACTATTTGGGCCCATAGCTCAGTAGGATAGAGCAACGGCCTTCTAAGCCGTGCGTCCGGGGTTCGAATCCCTGTGGGCTCACCACATTGGGGTATAGCCAAGTGGTAAGGCAACGGACTTTGACTCCGTTATTCGTAGGTTCGAGTCCTGCTACCCCAGCCACTATGACCCATTAGCTCAGTCGGCAGAGCACTTGACTTTTAATCAAGGTGTCCCGCGTTCGAATCGCGGATGGGTCACCATTTTGGAAAGGTGTCCGAGTGGTTTAAGGAGCTGGTCTTGAAAACCAGTGATTCCGAAAGGGA
>ERZ772799.142-NODE-142-length-29534-cov-7.647003_pt1 | contig 29534 bp, 17 predicted proteins | sample MGYA00511345_ERZ772799 | MGnify/ENA primary metagenome ERZ772799 (study PRJEB29015, sample SAMEA2738037) | human oral metagenome | biome: human oral; feature: human-associated habitat; material: saliva | place: China | collected 2238 ... | reverse complement strand
TGCGGCGGCGAGTGCTGCGCGGCGGGTGAGGCGTGCGGGCTTCTTGGTGGCCATGATGTGCCTTTCAGGGTCGGTGTTTCTGTGAAGTGACATGGTGTGTGCACGGCGTGCGGCTGTGCATCGACCATTTCTTATTGTAAACCTCAACGTTAATGTTTTTGCGTGCAGAGTGCACCTTCTAGTTGAGGGTTAGGGTGTGGGTGCTGGTCGGCGTTTTTTCGGCAGAAAAATTGCGGAAATATTGGTTGAGAAACACACCGGGTGCGAGCTAAATACGGGATAAATACGGACTGAATCGCGGGCTACATGTCTACTTCGGCGAGGCCGGTGATTTCCTTGTCCTTAATGAGCGGGATGGTGGAGCTCCAGTTCATCCACGCCTTGACCTGGGCGGCTTCTTCGGGGTTATTCATGTCTGGCCAGCGGTCGTTTTCCATCTTGAATCGGGTCATTGCGAGGAGGGGGTAGCCCCCATAGATGGGCCCAAAACGCGCGATACGCTCACCCGATTTCGTGTCGAAGGAGACGGAGTCTGGAATTTCACTGTCGGAACTCTCCCTATACGCGACCTTATCGATCGCATTGAGCGGGTAGAAGGTTTTCTTGCCGTGCCCGTCGTCTTCTTCAACTCCTTCCGGCGAAATTTTGGTGTAAGAACCAGTCACATCATTGAAGTAGTACAGAAGAGCACACGTGATAAGGAAAGCTACGACATCCATAAGATGGATTCCTACGTCGCCCAGCAAATGAGCTATAAACATCAGAGCAGGCATCATAGGAAGCACAACGACAAGCGCAATTATTTCAAGGCGGTCGCCTCGAGTAATGTAAATGTTTTTGGCGTACAGCTTCTTGTCTCGGCGTCGGTTGATTTCGTAGACAATGATGGACCGGACCATCTTGTACATCTGTAGGACATTTACTACGCCCCAGAGGGCAATCATGGTGTAGTTCATCATCATGGTGGTCAACTACCCTTTCTATCTATCGGTGACCTGCAGCTTTCCAGCAACGGTGCGGAGAGTGCAGGTTCGTTCTCAGAGTAGCTAACGAAATCGGGTGGTTAGGCACGGATTCGGGCTGTCTGCGAAGTGGTTGCCGAGTCTTCATCTGACCCTTGCACACAGTTAACCTTCTGGTCAGATACCGTGCGATAGGCTAAGAATGTGCCCGCCACCACCGGGGCAGGCGCGATTCACCAACCACCGCACAAGGACGTACACACCATGAGCACAACCGAAGTAAGCATCGAAGCGCACAAGGCAACGAAAGCCTAGAAACCTAGCACGGAATAACAGCCCGCAGCTCAGAAAGAAGGTGAAGAGCAATGAAGAAAAACTCCCCGAGGAAAAAGAACGTTTCAAAGAAAAGGAACACCTCGAAGAACAAGAGTTACCCAGAGGCAAATTACATTGCCGAAACTGGGGCTATAAAGAAGATCAATAAAAAGAGATACACCAGGAAAAAGAAGAATAAAGTCGACTTCAAAGAGTATCTTCGCAAAATAGCAAAAGATATTTGGCGTAACCGTGAAGTCATCATAACCGCAGCAGTCATTCTAGGGGTCTTTGCGTCCATACATTTCATGACTCACTACAACCCGGGCAATGAATCCGCTATCTGCACTGTCACCTCCGTCGAAATCATTGAGCATGAGGACCCCTACTCAATCTCCGGCGAATTCGAAACGGAAGAGTGCGGAATCATCACAATGTGGCACGCACCCGATGGAGAACGTATCTACCCCTATCTCCAGAACTTTAAGACGGGCAAGAAATATAGGGCGTACAAGTCCTTCGATTCCCGCAACGATGAATTCGACTTCACTGTCATCCGCTTTGAAGAGATCAAAGAATAACCCCACCCCCGCAGAAAGGATCCCACCGTGAGCTTTATCGGCGAATTTATTATCGACTTTATTGGAGAGGCCCTCGCATCCTCACCAACCCTGCAGCGAATCTTTCTGTGGATTCTTTTCTCTATATCCATTCTTCTCATGCTTATCCCCGTCGTGACGGGTGAATACGCGTGGAGCATCCTATCCATCTCGATAATGCTGTTTTCTGTCGTGACGATTGACGGCACTCATGAGCACTGCGTGAAAAACACCAAGAACGGCGGCGCGTACCATTACTTTCTGCTGACGGTGGGCACGCTCTGCGTTGCCGCGATTGTTCTGCTCGCTGCTCTCTCCCTGGCGGGTGTCCCGCAGGTTGCTTTCACCCCGCAGGCGGACGGCATCAATTTTGCGCCCTGGTATGTGGCGGCGTCCGCGCTGGTTCTACTGCTGTTCTTCTACAACGCCGCGCAGCCGAGCGACGAGATCCCCAACCTGCGCCGTATGGAGCGCATCAACCGGTACGTGCGCGCGGTGGTGCTGGGTGTGAGCGCCCTGATGGTGCTCTTCTGCCTGGTTATTCCGGTGGCTTCGTTCGCCACCGCCGGTTATGAGCCCGTGGGTGTTTCGGTGGTGCTGTGCCTGGTGCCGGTCTTCCTGATTTTTGTGCGCCGCGCCCTGTTCAAGCTGTGGGCGTCGACCTTTGAGGAGGGCACTGCCGGGTATGGTGTGTTGCGTGGCTTCTGCGTCGCCCTGGTGGGTTTGGGTGGATGTTTGGCGGCGGTTCGTCTTGCCGCTGATGTTGTGCAGTCCGGTAGCGGGTTGTCGTTGGTGTACGTGGTGCCGATTATCGCCTCGTACCTGCTGGTGAAGAGGTACGTGACCGTGGGTATCGCTATCCTCGAGAAGGAAGATGACGAGGAGGACCCGGAGGCAGAACCTACAGCAAGCTAAACCGTGGAACCCCGCGGGTTGAGGGATATTCATTCCCCACTGTAGAACCATACTGTTTTATCGAATCTATAGGCCTAGTACATATATCAGCCAAGAGAATTACTTGAGTGATAAAAGGAGGAGTTGATTTAACTATCACCTCAAGGTTGAATCGAATCTCCTAATGAGGCGCCGACTAGGACGAAATATTATCGGTCCTCTCAGATTAGGCTGATAAAGTGGTACCGGGTTCTATCTTTTTGACTGGGCTCAAATCTTCACCTATATCCTGCAGACATCGCATGGTCACGTTCCGGATACGCCACTATCCATTGTTTGCATGACACATAACTCAACGAAAAGATCATCATGACCGACCACACCACTACACGTCAGCGCTTGCTCCGCTTCCCTTTGATTTTGGGTGTCACGACGGCGCTTATTTTCTCTTCCTGCTCCACGGGTAGCAACAATAACAACCCGTCCCCCGATAAGGGCACTGTTACTTCTCAGAGCCCCCGCCAGGTAGAGAACGCTACTAATGTTCTGCAGAACGTGAATATTCAGATGGGTCGTGACGGCGAGGTTTCGTCAATTGAGTCGACCAACATTTACGTCAATGACAAGGATCGTACGAGCTCCTCGAGCAATGTGCAGTTCAAACCCAAAGACGTCGTCAATGACCTTCCTGTACGTGTGAGCCTGCAGTATTCTACCGAGCGCGGTAGCGGCACTAATCTGAATGATTTGAATGGCTACAGCGGCGAAATCACGATTAAGGTTACGGTCGAGAACCTGACGGTGAAGACCGAGGACGTCACCTATGATGCATCCGGTACTAGCCGTACTAGCCCTGCACCGGTTGGTACTCCGTTCTCTATTGCTGCGTCTACTGTTCTTTCGGGTTCTCCTACTCAGGTTATTACGACCCCTGATGCTGCTGATTCGTCGACGAATGGTGTGGTGAGCACCAATGATGAAGGTAAGGCTGTTGTTCAGTGGGGTGCTATTTCGGCCCCTCCGGTAACTGGTAGTGCCTCTTCTTTTGTGTTGAAGGTCAAGGCGAAGGATTTTAGTGCGCCTACTTTCAACATTTCGGTGCAGCCTGGTTTTGCTTCTGATTTGTCTGGTGCGGGAATCATTACTAACGGTTTCACCTCTCAGGATGCGTCTCAGGTGGCGCTCCTGCAACGCACTATTGATACGGTCAACGAGGTTAATACGACGTTGACTAGCGCTAGTTCGCAGGTTGCTCAGGTGCGTCAGAGCCTGGATGATACGTCTGCGACCTTGGGTAAGGACACTGCCGAGCATCTGAAGACTCAGAATGAATCGTTGACGAAGACTATGCAGGGTCTGCAGGCGAATATTGAGAGCCTGCAGAAGGATCTTTCTGAGGCTTCGCGTACTAATAATTCTCAGCTGATTTCTCAGTTGGAGCGTACTGTTGCTGCTCTTCACTCGATGCTGGGTGATACGACGGCGCACCCCAATGTGTCTGTTTCACATAGCGGCGGTCGTTGTGTTGTGCATCGTGAGGAGGGTGCGAGTAGCCGTAGCGTGTACGGTAATTTGGTTCAGCTGTCTGCTGTTCTGAGTGCGTATGCGGAGGCAAGTTCGGATTGCCAGCAGGATCTTACGGCTTCGATTCGTGAGATTGTCGGCCCGGAACACCCGACCGCTGAGACTTGTTCTTCTAACGGTTCGGTGACCTGCGCCCTGTTCGGTGCGTCGGTGACGGTGCAGAGCTCTCTGATTGCACTGGTTGCTACCGGTGAGAAGATTGTGGATCACCTTCAGCCGGAGTATTTGAAGGGTGCGAACAACAACTATTCGGCGTTGAAGCGTCAGATGGATGAGCTTGTTGAGCAGGTGGAGAAGGACCCGTCTTCTCTTGATGCTGATGCTGTGCGTTCTTTGAGTGAGAAGGTTAGTGCGGCTCGTCAGAGTGTGAATCAGATGAAGGAAACGTCGAGCCGTCTGATTGAGAGCATCAAGAACGTTCATTCTCGTGCGGCTTCTGCTCGTGCGGAGCTGGTGGACGGTTCTGGTTCTATGAGCGCTCAGAATAAGGAACTGGCGGAGCAGCTTTGTGCTCTGTCTACTGAGCGTGGCGGTTCTCTGTCTGCTGAGCAGGTGGAGCATCTGCGTGGATACCTGACGGCTTCTTCTTGTGGTGGCGCGGCTTCGCCGTCTGAGTCTGCTTCTGTGGCTCCTTCTGAGGAGCCGTCGAAGAAGGTTGAGGCTCCTTCCGCAGCTCCCTCTTCTGAGGCGCCTTCCGCCGAGCCTACTGCTACGGAGGGTAATACTCGCGTCATTACGGTGGAGAACGCGAATGAGCGTACCTACACTTCGAACACCCCTACCGCACGTACTCCGATGGAGGAGCGTATTGCTGCCGCGGCAGCTGCGTGGGATGAGGTTCTTGCCGCTACTTCGATGGATGACCCCAAGGAGGGTCTGGCTCGCGATGCCAAGGACCTTAACGACGCTGTGAACGCGGTAGATGGTGCCCTGGGCGAGGTTGAGAAGACCCTGAACGATGCCGCAAACGCGCAGAACCAGGACGCGGAGAAGAAGGAAGAGCCTACTGAGGAGGCTAAGGTTTCTCTGCGTGATCGTATCCATTCAGCTTCGGATGCTGTCAATGCTTTGGGTAAGAACCTGGAGGATATGACGAACATGCAGTCTGACCTCTCCACCGCTATTAAGGAAGCGTTCAAGGAGTCTGCCGATGAGACTCGTGAGAGCCTGACGAGCATGATTAGCGAGGAGATTCGTAAGGTTTCGAGCGATGGTTCTTCTAGCGCTTCGGCTGTTAAGGCGGCGTTCTCTGCTTCGATTGCTGGCATTACTGATACCGCGAATACTGTGGTTCAGGTGGCTGGCGATTCTATCGAGGTTCAGCACAAGGATATGAATGATCGTATTGAGGGTCTGCGTCAGTCTCTGGATTCGGTGACTGAGCGTTCTCTGGTTGCTCTGAGCACCCGCGCTGAGAACGCTACCCGAGATTTGGCTGGTGCGTCCGTTCAGCTGAATAACGACCTGTCGAAGCTCATGCTCGATTTGGGCGATAGCAACGCTGAGGGCGCCGGCCTCTTGGGCGCGCTCAAGAGCAATAGCGCAAAGGCTGGTGCAGCTGATTACCAGCTTGCTTTGGCGATGCAGAATGCTCAGGGGTACACGAACCTCCGTTCTGAGGATATTGCTGCTCTGCAGAAGCGTCAGGCGCAGTTCAAGGCGTCCCTGCAGCGTCTGCGTTCGTTGCCGACCTTCCATCTGTCGAATGCTGGCAGTGCAGAGGTGAAGACGGTGTACACCTTCCAGATTGGTGATTAGCCGTGGGGTTTTCCCCTCATTTGGGTTCTGATTCAGGTCCTCACCGCCGCGAGGGCAGGCGGCTCACTCAGCGCACCTTGGTGTGGTGTGTCAGTCTGTGTGTGCTGTTTAGCCTTGCGGCGGTGGGGATCTGGTATGGCGTGCGCGCTGTGACTCCTCAGCCTTTGCCGCTTGGTACGGGTACGAACCCTGCGTCTGCGGTGACGGTTCAGCAGGCTATTTCTCTTCCTGCGTCTGGTCATGAGCCTGTTATTGGTGTTGTCGCTACTTTTGGTGATGATGCTGAGGGGTCTGCGTGGCGTCTGAATGCTCAGGGTGCTCGTGTTGCCCAGTACCGTCTGGCTCTGGGTAATTCTTCTGTAAAGGTTCTTTATGCGAACGATAAGGGAACGGAGCAGGGGGCCCGTGAGGCGGTAGAGAAGCTCTCGTCTGAGGGCGCTTTGGGTATTGTGCTTGCCTCTCGGGGTGAGCATCTTCGGGGTGCTACGGCTGCCGCTAAGGAACGCAATGTTGCGGTGATTGAGGCGTATGACCGGGTAGATACTGGCGGTGGGGTGTGGAGTTTTGCCCTGGACCCTGAGCAGGAGAAGCAGGCCTACACGGCTGCTATTCGTTCGCTTGCCGGTGTGTCTAGCACGGGTTCTTCGCAGCAGCTTGATGGTGTGCGCACCATCCTGCTGGATGCGGGTGAGGGCTCCGCACCGGACCTTCCCTATACGAACCGCGTTCAGATTTCTGCTGATGAAGACGCCATGAAGGACGCTCTTAAGGAGCTGACGCGCCTTCTGGGGGACAAGTCTTCGGGCTCTTCTCCTGTTCTGGTTTTGACGGGTTCAGCGTCGACTCAGGCGAAGGTGCTTCGTTCTCTTCAGAGGGCGGGTATTACGTCTCCTGTAATTGCGGGTGAGGAAGCTTTGACGGAGCCTTTTATGCGCCTTCTTCTGGAGAACGGCGGTTCCTTGACTGACAATATTCGCGTTGTGGGGCGTGTGCAGGCACGTGCTGCGGCGTTGAGTGCTGATGACACCGGTCGTGCTTCTTCGGCGTTTGTCTCGACGGTTGAGCGTATGAAGAACGATTCTTCACTCAAGGATTTGTCAGGCGAACAGTCGTTCTCGAAATCGGCAGCGTGGGCGGATGCTCCCTCCCATAACGCGCTCTTGGCTTTTGCGTATGCCACGAGTCAGGTTCGTGAATACACTCCCGAGGCGGTTCGACGGGTTCTAGGAACCCTTCGTTTGGACGCTAAAGATTCTACGGTCGCGTATCCGTTGGATTTCTCATCTTCTTACGCCGCGGGCGGGCAGGTGGGTCTTCTTTACCCGACCGCGGAAGCTTCGATGATTCAGGGCGGATCTTCCTCAACGGATGTGGTGAATCCGCCGGTGTGGATGCTTCGCACGTTCACCTCAGAATCTCGCGACTAGCTTTTCCGAGCAAAGCCTAATCCGTACAGAGCCAGCCCATCACACCCCGGCTTTCGGGTATTACTTCTAGTCCGTCCACCAGCGGGGCTCACGATTTATCTATTTTGGAGAACACCTTATGCGCTTTTTCCTTGATCTTGAAGAGCATAACGGGAGCTATGAACTAGACTCCTGGCAGCCTGAGACGACCATCGCTGATCTCATCCAGGCGACCGGTGGTCCCTCCCTGCCCGCCGACGAGCCGCTGTATTGCGATAACCGCCCGGTGACGGCATCCTCCGCCCTGGCGGAGGTCAAGCCGATGGAAGGTATGCGCATCTCCAGAGCACCGCTCTCCTACCCTTCCCTGGTACAGGGCTGGAGCGTCTGCTTGAGCGGCGGTTCGACGGTTACCCTGCCGCGCCCTATCCCTTCTTCGCGTCCTCTGGTGGCGGGTCGTTCCCCGTACGCCGATATTGTGCTGCCCACGGCGAGCGCGTCCTGGGAGCATCTGCACCTGCAGGTGGTTCATGATGAGTCGACAAACACTCAGAAGGTGCGCATCACTGACCCCGGTTCTACGAACGGTAGTTTTGTGAACGGCCAGAAAATCCCTGAGGAGGGTCTGACTGTTTCTGAGAGCACCACGATCCATGTTGGGGATTGTGTTCTGACTCTGCAACCTGCTCCTCAGGAGAAGGCTGCGCCTCGCCCCGGTAGCGCCCCGAATGTGAGCGCATCGGGTACTGCACCGTTTAACCGTCCACCGCGTCAGGGTGCGTTGAGCGCCCCGGATAAGGTGGAGGCACCTACCCGCAAGAATATTTCTGACCCGCCAAAGTTCAATATTGCGATGGCGATAGGCCCGCTTATTATGGCGGCGGCAATGGTCGCCATTATGCAGGAGATTCGTTATGCTCTTTTCGCGATGCTCAGCCCCGTCCTGAGTATCGGCATGTGGGTGGAGCAGAAACGTCGTCACGCCAAGGACAAGGTGAAGGAGCGTGTGCGTTTTGAGCAGGAAATGGAGAAGTTTAAGGAACGTGTCGCTCTAAGCAACCGTGAGGAAATTGAGCGTCTTCGTGATCTTGCCCCGGCACCGGATGCCGTTCAGTTGCGGGCGCTTCTTCCTGCGATGACGCTGTGGCGTCGCCGGAGCACCAGCCCTGACCTATTGACTTTCCATGTGGGTACTGGGCATATTCATTGGACTCCTGAGCTGACGAAGCCGAGCAATCCTGAGCCTGAGGTTCAGCATATTCTTGAGCACAATACCCTGTGGGATGCCCCGCTGGTTGCTAACCTGCGTGAGGGTGGCGCTATCGGTATTGTGGGTCCGCGTGAGCAGTCTCTTGCCCTGGCACGTAGCCTGGTGCTGCAGGCGGCAACCCACACGGGTCCTGCGGATATGACGATTGCGGTCTGCGCTGATTCGGCACGTTCGCAGGACTGGGTGTGGACGTCGTGGCTTCCGCATATCCGCATGGCGCAGAACCAGCAGATGCGTTGGTTTGCTTCTGGTAAGGAGCAATCGGATCAGATGTTGCGTTCTCTTTACCATGATATTGAGGCTCTTCCGACCCGTGGCCTGTGCGTGGTCGTTGATTCGGATACCCTCACTGAGGGCCGCGAGTCGCCGGCACGCGACCTTTTGGCGTACGGCGATGAAGTGCGTCTGATGGCGAATAAGACTGCTGCTGCGGGCGCTCGCCGTGTTGCCGGTATTGTGTTGGCTTCTTCCGTTGACCGTCTTCCGGCGTCTTGTACTTCGGTCGTGGAGATCGGTGAGGAGGCTTCTATGACCTATTCGGAGCCTCGCCGCCGTTACACGGTCACTGACGGTGTGCTCGCCGGTGTGAGCGCTGAGGATGCTCTTCATGTGGCGCGTACTTTGGCGCATCATGAGGACCCTGAGCGTCTGCTTCTGGGTGGCGGTTTGCCTCAGCTGGTGAAGCTGCCTGAGCTGGTTGGTTTGCCGACCCCTCCGGGTGCTGAGGATATTGAGGCGTTTTGGTCGCAGGCTAATGGTTTCAGCACCGAGATTGGTGTGGGCGATTCTGGCGCGTTCACGCTGGACTTGGTGAAGGACGGTCCTCACGGTCTGGTGGGTGGTACCACTGGTTCGGGTAAGAGTGAGTTTTTGCGTTCGTTGGTGGCGGGTTTGGCTGCGCACCACGATCCGAGCCGTTTGAACTTTATTCTGGTTGACTTTAAGGGTGGTGCGGCGTTTAAGACGTGTGAGCGTCTGCCGCATACGATTGGTACTTTGAGCAACTTGGATGCTCAGTTGGCTCACCGCGCTATTGAGTCGTTGGAGGCGGAGATGGATCGTCGTCAGCGCCTGTTTGCGGCTGCTGGCGAGGGTGTGGATAACATTAAGGATTATTTGGCGACGAACCCTCCGGAGCCGATGCCTCGCTTGTTGCTGGTGATTGACGAGTTCGCGATGCTGGCGAAGGACTTCCCGGATGTCCTGTCGTCGCTGGTGAGTATTGGTGCGGTGGGTCGTACCCTGGGTGTGCACATGATTTTGGCGACTCAGCGTCCTGCCGGCGTGGTGAATGATGACATTCTGGCGAATACGAACTTGCGTGTGGCGTTGCGTGTGCAGAGCCGTGAGGATTCTTCGAACGTGATTGGTGTTCCGGATGCTTCAGAGATTTCGCGTTCGCAGATGGGTCGCGCCTATGTGAAGCTGGGCCAGAACGATATTTCGCCGGTGCAGACTGCCCTGGTTACGGGTCAGAGCGGCACTGAGGTGGTGACTTCTCTGGAGGTTCGTGCGACCGATAGTATCGGCACTCCTCGTTCGGAGCGTGCACGTCCGAAGGTGTCGTCAAGTGATGCGAATGACCTGGATCTGCTGATTGACGCTGTTGTGGCGGCTCATGCGGCTCGTGGTGCGGTTGCTCCTCGTAAGGTGTGGCCTGAGCCGTTGGGTTCGTATGTTGATTTGGCTGATTTTGGTGTGCGTGGCTTCCCCGACCCGGATCTTCCCACTGTGGGTGGTGTCCAGGACGGTGTTCTGATGTGCACTTTGGGTGATGAGCCTGAGCTGCAGCGTCAGGTGCCTATGGGCTGGAATATTGAGATGAGCAACCTGCTGTTGGTGGGTGTTGCCGGTAGTGGTACGACCACGACGATTCAGTCTGTGGTGCTGGGTTTGGCTCAGCATTATTCGCCGGAGGACATCGATATCGTTCTGGTGGACATGGGCGCTGATGGTTTGTTGCCTCTACACTCCCTGCCGCATGTTGTTTCTGCTGTGGGTACCGGTCAGGGCGCTAGGGAGCGTCAGGCTCGTTTCTTGCGTTTTGTGAAGTCGGAGCTTGATGCTCGCCGTGCTGATGCGTCACGCCGTAAGCCTCTTTTCATTGTTTTGGATGGTTTTGCGACGCTACGTGATGAGTTCTCTGATGCTGTGAGCATGGATTTGTTGGCGAATTTCTACCGCGTGTATGCGGACGGCCCTGCTGTTGGTATTCACTGCGTGGTGTCGACGAGTCGCGCAAAAAATATCCCCTCGCAGATTCTTGATGCTTCGTTGCAGACGTGGTTCTTCCAGCTGAGCGATATTCACGATTATTCGTCGTACGGTATTCGCGGTACAAATGTGCCAGCCGCCATTCCCGGTCGTTGCGTTGATCCGAAGCATCTGCGTCAGATGCAGGTGGCTACTCCCGCTGTTGGTGTGGAGGAGGCTGTCTCTATGATTTGTGAGCGCTTCCCGCAGGCTCCTGCTAAGCGTGATGTGATTGGTCAGCTGCCGACGTGGGTTTCGTGGGAGAGCATGCCTGCCGCTGAGTTTTCTCCGAGCCTGTGGCGTATCCCTGTAGGTATTGCGGAGGCTACGTTGGAGGCTTGTGCTTTCGAGCTGTATGAGGGTGAGCACGCCATGGTTGCGGGTAATCCGCGTTCGGGTAAGTCTTCTCTGCTGGTTGCGTTCGCTCGTCTGGTTTCTCGGGCGAGGGTTGCGGCGGAGCAGGCGGTGTCTGCGGCGTTGGCCTCTGGTGACGCTACCGCAGCGGAGAACGCACGCATGGATGCCGCGGAGGTTCCGGAGGTTTGGGCTGTCTTTGATCAGCGTTCCGGTCTGGTGAATGCGCCGGAGGGCGTTTTTGACCGCGTGTTTGAGAGCAAGAACGCTTCTGCTCAGGTGCAGGCAGCTTTGCAGGATGCCGCGGGCCCGGTGCTGTTGCTGATTGATGACGGTGACCGCGTGGATGACCCGATGAACGTTTTTGATGCCATTGTGAAGGGTGACTTCCCGGACGTCCACATTATTGCTACGGGTAAGCCGACTGATTTGCGTCCTTTGTATAGCCATTGGACGAAGGCTATTCGTAAGTTCCGTACGGGTGCCGTGGTTCAGCCGAATGTTGATATGGATATGGACATGTTCGGCACTATTCCGAGGCGCGCCCCGGTTCAGCTGAGCGTTGGTCGTGGCTATGCGTTCTTGGCTGGATCGCCGGTTCTGGTGCAGCTGATGAGCCCGGAGGATTCTCAGCACCGTGGCGGGCTGTAGGGCTTGTCTGGTGTGTGGTGAGGTATCGTGTAACTTTACCGGCCGTTTTGCTGTAGGGGTCGCCCCATCTGGGGAGTCTTCCTGCTTGTTGTGAAGTTGATGTTAAGGAGTTAGCCCGTGACTGTACCTGCTGGTTCGCCGCAGCACTCCGGCTCGGAGCGTCGTGATGCTCATCCTGCCCAGCAGGCTGCTGGGCAGCCTGCTGGGGGCTTGGTTGCGGGCGCTCCCCTTGGCTCTTCGTATCGTTTGCTGCGCCGGGTGGGTTCTGGTGCGGTCGGTGAGGTGTGGGCTGCTACGATGAGCGGCTCATGGGCTCTGTATGCGGCGAAAATTCTGCGCCCGGAGCTTGCGGAGAACCCTGTGGTTCTTGAGTCTTTTGTGCGTGAGCGTTCGGTGTTGTTGGCGCTGGCGCATCCTCATATTGTGCCGTTGACGGACATGGTGGTTGAGGGTGGCGTGCTGGCCCTGGTGATGGAGTTTCAGCATGGCGGTTCGCTGCGTCAGAAGTTGGATTCTGAGGGTCCGTTGCCGGTTCGTTTGGCGTTGAGTCTGATGGTGCAGGTTCTGAATGCGGTGGAGTTTGCTCACCGTCAGGGCGTGATGCACCTGGATATTAAGCCGGAGAATGTTCTTCTGAGCGGTGTTTTGGGGGAGTCTCTGGATCAGCAGGTTCGTGTTGCTGATTTCGGTATTGCTTCTTTTACTGGTTCTGCGGGTTCGGGTTCTTCTCGTTCGTTTTCTGGTACTCCGGGGTATATGGCTCCGGAGCGTTCTGCGCATGGTGTGGCTACTCCGGCGGTGGATGTTTATGCGTGCGCGGTGACTCTTCATGAGTTGTTGGTGGCGGCGCGTCCTCTTCCAGCGCGTGGTGGTGCGGTGCAGGTGTCGCCGCAGATCCCGGTTGAGGTTGCTGAGGTGCTTCACGGGATGTTGGCGGAGAACCCGGTTCAGCGTCCTGGTGCGGCTGAGGCTGCCGCTAAGTTGCGTCTTTTGGCTGAGGGTTTCGCTGCTGATACGGTGCTTCCTCGCTGGGTTGAGGCATCTTTGGGTGCTGTGGGCTATACACCTACGGTGGTTCATGGTGCTGAGCCTGCTGTTTCTGCGGTGTCCGGGCAGAATGTTACGGAGCTGTATGGTGCGGGCATGCCGTCGCTGGGTCAGGCGCAGAATGAGACGATTATCCGCGCTCCTTTTGTGGTGGAGCAGCCGGTATATGTGCCTGATGAGGTTGTTGAGGAAGAGGAGCCGGCCCGTTCGCCGTTGCGCCGCCCGCTGGTGTGGGGTGCTATCCTGGGTTCTCTAATCCTTGTGGGTGTGCTCGCTTTTGTGGGTTTGAACGGCGGTAAGGGTTCACCTAAGACGGCTGAGTCGTGGTCTGCGTCGAGCCGTAGTTCGGCATCTTTGCCGAGTGGTTTGGGTACCCGTATTGAGGGTACGTATAACCCGCGGGATAAGAGTGCCCGCCTGACTTTTGAGTTTTCCTCGCAGAAGTCGGCTCTTCGGGGCGATATTTTGCAGGTGCTTCCTGGTGTTGAGGGCGGTTCGTGTGCTTCGGTGACGTGGGATGCCGGTCAGGTGTCTTCTGGTGTGTCGAAGAATCAGTCGAGTGTGACTGCGGTGGATGTTCCGTGTTCGTGGAATCTGTCTGGGGTGAGTATCCCGGCTAATGGTGTGGTGCAGGTTCGGGCGAATGTGTCTGCTGAGTTTAAGGATTCGCGTGCTTTTGAGGAGTGGGTGAACCGTATTGATTCTGAGACGTCGAAGGCTATTTCTGATCGGGAGGTTCGTTCGACGGCGTACCCGATTCAGCGTTTGCGGTCGATTGAGTTGCGGGTTCCTTCTCGTGTGGTGAATCAGAGTGTTTTGCCGGTGACGGTGGTTCCGGTGTGGCCCAGTGGTGCGGATGAGTTGAACCCGTTGATGGTTTTGCCGCGTACGGGTGAGTTTTCGACGCTGGTTCAGGCGATCTCTCCGGATGCGCAGTTGATTAGTTTTTCGGATGGTTGTTCGGGGCATGTGTTGGTGTCTGAGGATCAGCGGGTGGTGACGGCTCTGTCGGTGACGTCTAAGTGCCGCCTGAACGCGCAGATTGGTAATTTCACGAACCTGTCCAGCAGCGACTTCGCGATTATCACCCGCTAACGGTGGCACTCTAGGGTAGCTGTCCCTGGTACGTAGAAAGTCCCTGGGCTGAGATGATATCTCAGCCCAGGGACTTTCTCTATATGGTGCTACATGTCGACGTCGGCGAGGCCGGTTACCTTCTTCCGCTCCCTAAAATAGGGGACTGTCTCACGACCATCATCTAGCTCATCCACCCGAGCAACATCACTCGGATTATTCATATCAGGCCAGCGGTCATTATCAATCCTGAACCGTACAATCGCCATCAGACGATAATTCTTATGAATAATCGGAGAGAAAGCAGCAATCAGCTTCCCAGACTTGCTATAGAAAGAGACGAGGTCCTGACTATCTACAGCAAGTGCCTTATAGTATTCGATTCCATCAATAGCATTGACCGGATACACGGTTGTACGTGCCGACCACATACGTTGCTCAATACCTTCAGGGGAGATCTTCACATAGGCAACATGGACATACCAGGCGTACAGCATGAACATAATTGACATAAGTATCCCACCCAGTTCATACCAAAAACCTGGAGACCCCTCCTCAACAAGATGGAGAAAGAAACCAAGACACGGGAACCCAGGGGTAAATATTGTTAGAAGAGCCTCTGCCTGATTAACTCGTCGGATGTACGCGCCTTGGCGGCGGCGTGCTATATCCTTCCATCGCTGAATCTCGTAATTGATGATGATGTAGAGCGTCCCGGTTACCGAGATGAAAGCCAGGATACCCCAGATAATAATCAGGAAAATGCGCATCCTGTTTAATTACCTCCATTCTCGTTAGCAGCTGCGGCATCTTTCACTGCTTTCGTCTCAAGAGCATCATTACGCGACTTCGGAACACCTGCCATAGACTTCAAATTACTCTTCGGGTTACCCATAAAGGAATCGCCTACATCCTTCAAATAAGCATCCCTCGTCTCCTGCGACGAAAGTACCCGTGGTGTTTTCAAAGAATCATTCAACAAAGCGCGCTGAACTGCTTTATCCATCGGATCAAAAGCGGTATTTGAGACACGCGAAATGATATCATTCACCGCCGTCTGCTTTAACGCACCCTTCAACGTTTCAGCGTTAATCTTCTCAGAGATACCAACCTTAAGACCCTTAGTCAACCCACTCTTATGGAACCCAAAGATTGTTGCTGACATAGTACTCACTGCGGCATCCTTAATATTAAAATTCTCCGCATTCTTCGTGTAGTCCATGAAACCACCCACACCCGCAGATAAAGTATCGCCTATAATTTCCGGAGAGTGCTCGCCAAATACGTTTTTCATCCTATTCCAAGCGACGTCTTTACCCTTCCAGGTAGCTTGCCAAATATTCTTCCCATTCCTCTCGACTGCGGTTGCAATACCCTCCTTACGGGCGCCGATAAACGACGATGCCTTCTCGGCAGAATTTCGCACCCATGTGCCCACCTTGCCATCGGATGTCACCTTCGAAGCAATCTTCGACATCCAGCCTTCAGTCCTGCCATTCATAAAAGGTCGAGCGAACACCTTGGCGTGCGTGAAAGCCTTAGCAACCGTACCTGTCACGGCACCCTTAACTCCACCCCAAAGTGCCTCTTTGAATACGTTCCACCCATCAATTTCGCCGTTTTGGGTCTTCTCCAAAGCACTAGCAGCACCATCCATAGCACCCGCAACAGCACCGGCAACGATACCACCCACAGGACCAAGGAAAATGGTGGCAGCAACCGTCAGCGCGATAGAACCTATCTGCAAGGCACGAGCCCACAAGATTGCACCCTGGTTGCGGATACGCTCCTCACGGTACTTATCGAAGTCCTCCACCGACACCGGCGACAAACCCCACGGATCCACCAAAGAAACCGGATTACCACCCACCAACGAGAACGGGTCAGCACCCCACGCGGCACCCACAGGAGCCGCCAAAGGATCAGGCGCAGTAAAACGAGCCACACGCGAATCCACCACGCGGGCACCCAACACCTCAAAACCGGTAGAACCCAGCACCAGGCCCGAAGCCGCAGACACGCCAACCAGCGAATCCGGCAACACAGGCACACCACCAGCACCCTGAGCAGAAGGCACAGCAGGCGCGGCAACACCCAAAGAAGCCCAACCATACGGATCCAACAAACCAGCACCAGAACCAGCACCAGGAACCAGCGAACCCACAGAAGGCATCGACGAACCGCCCACACCCAGCACACGCGGAACAAACGAATTCTCATCCCACACCAGCGGGTGCATCACCGAAGCATCAAAACCAGCCACAGAACCAGCATTAGCGCGAGCATCGATTGAAGGAACACCAAACTCAGGTACACCAACAGGCGCACCACCGGCAGCAAGCACACGACCATCAGCAGAAGCACACAACAGCGAGAAGCACACAGCCGAATCCTCAGCAGAACCCCACGACGCCACCGAGCTCACAAACCCAGCCGCACCATAGTTCAGCGACGAGCCGGAACCATCCGAAGAAACCTGCAAAAGACGCGAATCATTACCGTCATACGAGAACACGCTCGTCGAAACCGGCACCAAGGTAACGCCCTCAAGCTCCACGGACTCCGGGCACTGCGGAAGCCACGCCTGAGCATCCTCAACAGCAGAAGCAAACTCAGCCAACTGGGAGTCGGCCTTCGCCTCATCCTGCACGCTGTAGAGGCATACTGCACGAACGCGAGCACCCTCATCCGTAACCAGCACCTTCACCCAAGCATTCTGCGGCTGAGCGCTATCAAAGTACTCAACACGCACCAGCGCGCCAGCAGCATCATAGGTCCAACGCAGAGTCTCCGTACCGCGAACAGCAGAAGAGAGCATCTGGGCGTCAGTGTAGGTGTACATGACCAGACCAGCGGGCGAATCCACGCCGCTAATACGGCCCAAATCATCACGAATAATCTCAGTGTGCAGAGCCTCAGAAGAGTCTGCCTCAGCGGGCTGCTCGGTCACAGAGGTCATGTGCGCGCCACGGTAACCAAACTCACGAACCCAAGTACCCGCCAAATCAGACACCTGCGCACGCACCAGCGCATCTACCGCGTTGTACTCGAAGGAAGACTCCACACGAGACTCAGAGGTAACGGCGGTTCCATCCATGCGGTACGTGGTGATGTCAGTCTGCTTGACCATGCGGCCAGCAGCATCATACGCATAAGCGCTCGAACCCAGAGGGTGCACAAACTCAGTGCGCAGACCGTCAGCGTCATAAGCGTAGGACAGCTCATAGCCGCCAGTCTCGTCCATGTACGCAGTACGGAAAGACTCCGGAATCTGAGCACCAAACTCACGGCGCTGACGGACCAGACGACCCAAGCGGTCATAAGACTCGACCGTTACCACGGGAGTACCAAACGCATCAACGCCCGCGTGATCATAAGTCGTCATCGTACGGCGCGCAGAATCACGCTCCATACGGTACAGCAGAGAACCATTCACCGAATGGGAACAGGGAACACCGTCACGGTCATAGCCGAAGGAATGTACAGCACCATTACCGTCAGTGCTGGTCAGCAGACGACCGGCAGCATCATAGGTAGAGGTAGTGCGCACACCCAGCGGGTTGGTTACCGCCAGAACATTGCCCATCAGGTCATACTCGTAGCTGGTAATACGACCGGCAGGGTCCATCACGGAGGTAACGTTACCCGCCTCGTCATAACGGTAATGGGTCACGCCACCGGCACCATTAGTCACCGCAACCACCTGGGAAGCGGCATCATAGGTGAACGAACGAGTACCCCACTTGTTATCACGGATGCTCTTCACGCGGCCACAAGAATCCCAGGTGTAGAACACCGGAGAAGCCACACCAGAACCAGTAATGGACAGCACACGACCGCACGCGTCATAGCGAACGCGTGCCTCAGAACCGTCACCGTACACCTGGCGAATCAGACGGGAATCAGCATCGTACTCGTAACGAGTCACAGACTGCTCAGCAGTACCGGCAGCATCATAGGTTGCAGCCAATCGACCGCACACATCATAGCTGTACTCGGTCACACGACCCGCGGGGGAAACCATGCGTGCCATCTGGTTCGAACCGTTGTACTCGTAACGGCTCAGACCGCCCTCCGCGTCCAGAACCTGCACGGGGTTACCCGCGCCGTCATAAACCATCGTGGAGACAGTCGGGTCGTCAGCATCTGCACTAACCTGCGGACCAGGATCCTCGGGGAGAACTTCTGTACGCACGGGGCGGCCCAGGTGGTCACACGAGATACGCACGCGGTCAACACCATCGTTGGTGGTGATGGTCTTACGTGAGGAATCAACCGAAGTACGTACACTCACACCGGTCGGGTCAATCAACGCAGTCAGGGTGCTTGCGGCATCGTACTCGCGAGTCCACACGCCACCGGCGGGGTCAATGGTGCGGACCAGGCGCATCAAACCATCGTAGGCGTAGCTGAACTGCGCGCCACCCGGCAGGGTAATGCGGTCAATATTGCCGTTCGTGTCAAAGGAACGCTCCATGCGGCGACCCAGCGGGTCAACCACGGCCACAATGTCACCGCTCGGACCGTACTCATACTCGGTGCGGGCACCGGCAGGATCCACCGAAGCCACCAAGCGACCGCCAGCAGCGTACTCAAAACGCCAGCGGGAGCCATCCGGGTCCTGACGGGACACCATGTGACCGGCAGAATCATAGGTGAACTTAGTTTCATGACCAAGAGCAGAAACAATCTTCACCAGGTGACCTGCAGCAGAATACTCGCAACGGGTCAGCTGCTGCTCAGCATTACGAATACCGGTCAGCAGACCGAACTCGTCATACTCAAAGGAGACGGTAACGCCCTCAGGGCTCACCACACGCTGCAGCAGGCCATCAGCCCACTCAAAACGGGTCACATGACCGTTGCCGTCGGTCATAGAAGAAGGGTTACGCTCAAAATCATTCGCGTACTCGTAAGTCACCGTAGTCATCGAGCTTACGGCAGGGCTCTGAGCAGACTCCTGCCCCGAAACATCAAAAGTGCTGCCCTGGGCTTCAGCCTCCAGGCGGGCACGACGAGCCAGACGAGCGGCACGGCGAGCGCGTGGGTCCGTCTCAATAGCGCTCATTGCCACAGAGACTACGCGGTCATGCTCGTCATAGGCGAAGAGGGTTTCAGCGCCCTCATCAGTGACCTCACGAATAATGCGGCCACGCTCATCACTGTAGCGAGTAGTACGGGAACCATCACGGTCCACCACACTCACACGGTTGCCAAAGTCATCGTAGGCATAGCTAGTACGCCCACCTTCCGCATCAACAATAGCGGTCAGACGTGCGTACTGATCATTAACCCACAGGTTAGTGTAGGAGGCATCCTCACTCGAAATATCAGTGATGCCGTTCGGCAGGTAGCGGTAGCGAACACGACGACCGTATTCGGTGTCCTGCTCGGTAATGCGACCGGTCGGGTCGTAGTAGTTGGTCACCTCAACAGTGCCGGTGCTAGCCACCACACGGTAAATCAGACCGGCAGCATCATGTTCATAACGGCGGGTACCGGCATCGCCGTGCACAGCGCACAGGTGAGTACGACCATCAAGGGTGACGTACTCGTAACGCACAGACTGACCGCGTGAAGAATGGATAGCACCGACAAGGCCACCTTCGGTGTACTCCACCTCGATACGTGCACCGCGCTGATGCACGATGGAGCTAACGCGCCCCTCTTCATCACGCAGGTATGCGACAGCTGTACCTGCTCCAGCACTCATACCCAGGTAAACACCGGTGAGGCTAAAAATGTACTGGGTGCCAGAGTTGTCGGAGATACGCAGCAGGGACGAGGCATCATAGCCCGTAGCGTGCAAAATATAACGCAGAGAGGGGTCAGCAATAGAACCCTCTTCACCCATCAGCTGGGTGAGGGGCAGCTCTTCAAGCCACCAAGCTTCACGCGGAGCGCGAGCATAGCCGTGGGTGCCGTCCTCACGAATCATTCGGTCGAAGGTAACCTCACGACCTTCAGGCATCATCCAGACAGCATTCTCAGTGTTCAGCTGCACGCGGCTCTCAATATTCGAGGACCAGCCAGCACCGAACACGCCGGATACAGCATGCTGACCGAAGACAGCCACGCTGTTGTACATACGGGTTACAGCGCAGGCAGAAACCACTCCGGAGAATGCCATATCGGTCTCTTCTTCGATGAAGTTACCGGTCGCAACGTTTACGGGGTCATTCGCATAACCGCTGGTGGCAGGCTTACCCACAACAGCCGGTGCAGGAACTTCCAAATCAGGTCGTTCGGTACTGACATTCGCTGCAGCAATCGCATTGTTCAATGTCTCATTCGAGACGGTGCTAATCTCACCATCGCCGCCGGCCTGTTCGAAGGTATCGGCTACAATACCCAGCCAGGTCTTATCGTCGGCGTTCGATTGATTCCACTTTTCGAAGGTGGCGATCAGACTTTCAGCATCAATGGTTCCCCACTGACATTTATCCGCAAAGTCAGAAGCAAGGTCACGAATATTGCCGGGCTCAGAGCCAAACTCAGTACCGAGATTTTCCAAGGTCTTAGAGAGGTCCCGAACAGTCGAAGGGCGCGCCGAAGACACAGCCATACCCGACGAACGGGTTTCAGTATTCTCACGGGTACCCAGTGACTTAGTATCAATCGTTGTATCTGGAATATACGGCTCTGCCTTAGCCGGAGCATTCCCCCAGAAGTCATCCCACGCTTTGTGGAAACCAAACCACTCGTTCTCGTAGTCACGTGCCTTCTGACGGTTCGCCTGCTCTTTGTGAGCCGCTTCCTTCAGCTGATCAACAACACTTGCCAACTGACAGAACATATTGGCGATGTCACGACCATCACTGACTGCAGTGTCAATATTAGAGGCGGTGACCTCCGCATAGTGCCCTTCAAAGTCCTCAAGAGCAGTTGTCAAGGAGGACTTGAGCCCAGGCATAGCATTATCGATGTTTTGCGCTACTTTGCGGCACGCATTAGCAAGATTATCGGAGACCTCATTATTAAAAACAACGTCCTCTTTGTTAGCGTAGGGGGGGGTCGGGCCGGAAGACATGATAGAACCTCTGAAAAGTATCTAAGTGCGGAAGTGGGGTGATTAAACACGTTAAGACAGGCACGTGTAGCATGCCTGAAAGTAACATGTGTTGAAGCAGAATGACAGAAAACGCCGCCTACCGCACACCGCCCCATAACTGGGGATCGGGGCGGTAAACGGCGTTCACCAGGGGAGGCTTAGGCGCCGCCACCTGCCTGGAAAATATCGGTAGAAATCTGGTTGAGCTGCTCACGCAGGTCGGTCAGTTCCTGAGTCAGGTTACGCAGGGTGTTTTCTACGCCGGGCCAGGTATCATTACGGAAACGCTCAGCCAGGGGGCCGTCCCAGTTGTTGGGGTCCTTCAGCTGGTTACCCTGCTGGTTGAGGTTATTAATCTCGTTCTGCAGGCCGCCGTTGATGATGTTCTGCAGAGCAGTAATAGCATCCTTGGCTGCCTGCGATGAGAGTACGCGATCAGACACGGTGATCCTCTTTCGTCGATGAATTGCCGGAAGATGTGCATTAGACACGCGAATATCAAATACGCACCTTTAGTGCTTCGCACTACTTTGAACACTACACCATCTCATATAAAAAAGCGCCCAAACATCCCCCTGTAGGAAAAATTTCCAACAGTGGAGACCGCATCTTAGTAGATAGACAAGCTTGTTCCCACCTCGTCAAGAACCTTCCTTGTGTACGGTATGCTGTGAGATATATGCCACTCCACTGGAGGGCACACATTCAAGCAACTCATAACCACATACGAAACGAGGACTTTCATGTCTGAAAACACCCCGCAGCCGGCTGCACCGCAGCAGCCGCAGTTCACCCAGCAGGCACCCGCCGCACAGCCCGCATACGGCGCACCCGTCGAGGCTCCGAAAAAGAAGTGGGCGGCAGTAACCGCACTAGTCCTGGGCATTATTTCCGCCCTGACCGGCATCTTTGTCATTGGTTCGTTCCTGACCATCCCGACCATTATTTTCGCTGTGATCGCTCTGGTCATGGTCAAGAACGGCACCGGCAAGGGTAAGGGCATGGCGATTGCCGCTCTCGTGCTGGTTCTGGTGGCGTATATTGCGACCTTTGCTTTCTTCCAGATTCGTGCCGCGAACCTTGAAAAGTCTAACCGAGAGGCCCGTGAGGTTATCCAGAAGTGCGAGAACCACGAGCCCGGCTACTACATCATTGAGAAGGACGGTAAGCGTTACTGCAACGCTGGCGGCTGGGTCTACGAGATGGATAAGTAAACCGGTTTATTTGGTTCCATGATTAGCCGTCGCTGATGGAGGGGCGTTCGTTCACGCGGCAGTCGCCGTGCCTGCGAGCGCCCCTCAACCGTATCTCCCGTGGGTGCTTCAGCATCTGGCGGCGAGTATGCCCCAGAGCACCTGCAGCGCATCCTTGATGCGCACTCCACTACCATCACCGACTCCAACCCGACCGAAGGAGCGAATAGCTAAAATGATGTCTCAAGAATCTGCTATTACCTTTTGGGGCGTATGCTCCATCATCACAACTATTTTCACGATTCTCACCCTTGCCGCTTACATCATCAATCGACGCCGCGACGAGAAGAAGAAGCGTGAAGGCATCTACATTAGTCGTCTGCAAGCGCTACTGGCGTACATTATTGTCTTTACCCCGGGCTTCCCGCTTGTATGCTATTCCCTGTCATTAGAAAGGGAAGAGACGAGCGCTTTCATGGACGTTGCATGCATACTCATGGCTGCTTTCCTCTTGTTCTACCTGTGGCACGTCAACGCCACGTACATGAAGATTTCTTCTGAGGGTATTAATATGCACACCCCTGTTCTCGGGTCGAGGATCTGCCCCATCGGCTCGATTGATAGCGTTGTTTATAGTGAGTCCAAGGATGAAGATACCGCTAGCCGGATGTGGTTCCTCACTAAGTCGCGTGCACGTATTAACCCGTTGAGCGAAAATTATGATGAGTACTATCTCTTGGTCATTACTCGGTTCAGGATTGAGTATGGCCGCTGGCCTGATCTGGATAATCCGGCTGACGTGGATAAGGTGAACCAGCTGGATAACCGCGATGAAGTCATTTCGTACTTTAAGCGCAAAAAAGAGATTTCGGGCCTTGCTGAGGTCGACATGTAGCCTACCGGTTTGTGGGCTAAAGGCTCCCGGGGATGCGTAGCTCACCCCCACGCTACTCCGGGGATTTCGGGGCTCATGCCCTGGTATCCTCAGCACGTAGGTACCGCCGCCTAGCCCAGACGGGGCGTGTGCTCTTCCTATTCACCAACCACACGAAACGAGAACCCGCCATGCGCACTTTCCTGACTATCTTCTGGGGTATCTTTGCTACGTTCACAACAGTTGCGACGTTTTACGTCCTCATTAATTACGAGGTGCAGCGCTGGAAAGATAAGCAACGGCTACGTGAGGGTATTTATATCCGACGGGTTACTCGGCTCGAAGTTCTCATTACGATATTTACCCCCGTTTTTCCGTGTGCTATGTTTGCAGGTCATATATTTTTTGACCCTGAATCAGCAAGTATAACGATTGACATAACGGCCTTGTTAGTATCAGCGATATTTGCCGCATACTTGCGGTATGTGCACGTTGCCTACGTGAAGATTTCTTCCGAAGGCGTCGAGCAGCGCATTTGGTTCTCCAACCCGACCCGCTACCCTTTCACCGCGATTAACCGCGTCGTGTTCTACAAGGCATCGAATTATGAAGACGATGACATGGTGGGGTTCTACGCCAAGTCAGGCACCCAGATTGCCCTGTTTAGCCCGTTGCCTTATAAAAATTACCGGCTTTTGGCGATTGTGCGGTTCAGGATTGAGAACGAGCGTTGGCCTGACATGGACAACCCGGATGATGTGGCTCAGGTGAACCGTTTGGATTGTGCCGGGAAGACGATGCGCTACTTTGAGAATCTGGGGAAGGTTACTGGCCTTGCCGACGTCTACATGTAGCCCGCTCGATAAGCGCCGACTACCCCCTACATCCGAAGAGCCGTAACCGGCGCGAACACCACCAACACCGCGAAAGAGGAGCACGCATCATGCACACCTTTTTCCTTCTGCTCTGGGGCACCTGCACCCTCACATCAATCATCGGCGCCATCACCATCATTGTTCTGCATGATAGGCACCGACGTCAGGACAAGAAGCTCCGCGACGAGGGTATCTACATTACGCGCGTGCCCCGCCGTGAAGCACTCATAAGCCTTCTCACGCCCACACTCCCGGCAGGTTTCTTCGCTCTCTACCTCTACACGCAGGTTGAGCTCGGCATCCTCTTCAACCTCCTGATGTTCATCCTGCTGCTGGTCTTCCTCTACCATCTTCTGCACGTTCACCTGGTGTACACGAAAATCACGCCCGACACTGTGGAGCAGAAGCTCTCACCGTTCGCTACCGTGACCCCCTACCCGATTAGGGCTATCGACCAGGTTTTCTACTTCCAAGGTAAGACGGAGGCGGAAGATTGGGATGGGGAAGCGACCGACAGCGCCACCTTCTACACCAAGAAAGGCAAGCAAATCGCCAAGCTAGACCCCGTTGGAAGGAACCACCGGCTGCTGGCAATCGTACGGTTCAGGCTCGAGTTCGACCGCTGGCCCGATATGCGGGACCCACAGGATCTGGCGTGGGTTGATACGTGGGATAACCTCGAGTGGACCCGACCCCTGTTCAGGAAGCTGTACAGAAGACGCAACAAAATCACCGGCCTAGCGGATATCAAGATGTAGCGCCGCGCGGCAGCCGATACGATAGACCCAAACACCGAACCATATTCACCAACCACACGAAACGAGAAACCACCACCATGCGCATTTTCCTGATTATTATCTGGGGCATTATGGCCTTCATCTCGGTAACCGGGACGCTCTACATCATCATCAATTACGAGATTCAGCGATGGAAGGATAGAGCGCGCCGCCGCCAAGGCGCGTACATCCGACGAGTCAATCAAGCAGAGGCTCTTCTAACAATATTTACCCCTGGATTTCCGTGCCTCTATCTCTTTGCTCATCTTATAGACGAGGGGTCTCCAGGTGCCTTTTATGAACTCCTTGGGATATTTCTATCAATCGTGCTCATGATGTATGCCTGGTATGTGCACGTTGCCTATGTGAAGATCTCCCCTGAAGGTATTGAGCAGCGCATGTGGTCAGCACGCACGACCGTCTATCCCTTCAACGCTATTGACGGCATCGAATACTACGAGGCAACCTCAACAGACGACCAGGATCTTGTGTCTTTCTACAGTAAATCCGGAAAACTAATTGCCGCCTTCTGCCCGATTATTCACAAGAATTATCGTCTAATGGCGATTGTGCGGTTCAGGATTGAGCAAGAGCGTTGGCCTGAGATGAATAATCCCGCTGATGTAGCTCAGGTAGATAAGCTGGACAATGGCTATATGACCATTCCTTATTTCAGGAGTCGCGAGAAGGTCACCGGTCTTGCCGACGTCGACATGTAAATCGATCAAGAAATGAGGGAATCAATGGAAGTTAATTATAAATTGCGGGAAAGAATTCTAGTAATTGCTTTAACTCTGCTGAGCGCATATATACTTTTTGTCATTCCTCAAAATGCACGCGATGACAGCGACGGTATCACTGCCACCTGCACCGTAACGAAGGCATATGCGCAAGAGCGTCGCGGCACGGATGTTAGTGGAATGACTGACACCGGGTTAAAAGGCGTCTTCGAGACGGAGGAATGCGGCACTCTCACGATGTACGCAGCTCCCGAGGGCTGGAAGATTTCCGAATATGTTAAAACCGCACAGCCTGGAAAAAAGTACCTATTCCACGTATTAAACTTATCCACTAAAAAAGATCGGGATTTTGATACGACCCGCTTTGAAGAAATCAAAGAATAACAACCTCATAAACTAAAAATAAAGCCCCCGCGGCCGAGAGTTCACTCTCTCAGCCGCGGGGGCTATATCGTATCAGCGTGTCCTCACGCGGCGAGCGCTAAGAAGCGCGGCGGCGGGAACGCAGCACCATCACAGTGCCGGCACCGAGCACCAGTGCGCCGCCCACAGCCACAGACACCGCACCAAAACCAGTACGCGCCAGGCCGCCCTGCTGGGAGCTCACGCCACCCGACGCAGCAGACACACCAGACTGACCCAAAGAGCCGCCACCAGTACCGCCGCCGGAGACACCACCCGGGTACACGCCGCCAGCAGAACCATCAGCCGAACCGTCAGAGGAGCCCTGCGCGTTCACGTCACCGGCAGCACCAGAAGCACCAGCCTGACCGGACTGACCACCCTGCGCGGCACCAGACTGCGCGGAGCCGGGCTGGTTGGCACCAGCGGTACCGCCCGGGGTTGCCGAATCCACACGGCGCACACCACTAAAGTCGTCCTTAGCCGCGTTCGGGTCCTTCGGCACGGCAGTCTCAAACGAGCACGCATCCGACGCCTTCTTACCCACAGCAACCGCAAGCTGCTGCACAGGGCTGTTCACCTCAGTACCATCAGCCAGGGTCGCAGAATAGTGCACGTCAAACATGTACTGGCCGGGCTCAGAGAACACCCAGTTCGCGTGCGCGTGCGTCGCGTAATCAATGTCGATCGTGGTCTTGCCGGTCGTCGAATCCAGCAGCACGTCCGCACCATTCAGCGACTCGGTAAACATGCCGAAGCGCGCGCCCTCAGGCATGACCTTCGGCACCACGTGCAGGCGCACGGGGCCGCGCAGCTGCGAGTAGTCAATGTCCTGCGTGTTGTAGCCGGGCCAGGGCAGGCCGCTCTGCTGGGTCTGCGGCAGGCCGTAGAAGGCGGTGCCGACCGGGCCCATGAAGTTCAGCTTCTCGTCAGCCATACGTTCGGTGCGCACACGGCGGGCGTTCTCGCTGACGGTCCACACGACCGAATCGAGCGGGCGCACGGTCGAATCAGCGTCAATGATGCCGCTGTCGTCGCGCAGACCCACGGACAGCTGGCGGTCCTTCAAAGTCGCCTGGATGTCCAGGTGGCCGTGCGAAATCTTGGTGCGGCCGTCAATCTGGCCGGGCACGCACTGGTTACCGGGGGTTCCGGGGGTGGACGGCTGCGCAGACGGTGCCGGGCTAGTCGGAGCAGGGGCGCTCGGGGTCGGGTTCGCGGGCGCGGGGCTAGACGGTGCCGGAGTGGAGGGCGCCGGAGCAGGTACGCTCGGTTCTGCGGAGGCGGTCGGCACCGCAGGCACGGTCGGAACCTCGCTGGGGGACACCGACGGTACGGTGCTCGGCTCAGCGGAAGGAGCCTCGCTGGGTGCCTCGGAGGGAGCCTCGCTCGGCTCAGCAGAAGGCTCGGCAGAGGGCGCGACGGTAGGCTCAGCGCTCGGCGACGGATCCACCGGAGCAGGCTTCGGCGCATCGCTAATGGGCGCGCTATCGGGAGCCAAAGCACCGTGCGCGGTGTACTTGGTGCCCGGCTCGTAGTTCGCCGCAACCTCAGTGGTGGAGGCGGAAGCGTTCATATCCGGGTGGGTCAGCATCTTCACGCGCAGAGCCGTGCCCTTGTAGAACGACTCGTCACGGAAGGTAAAGCGCGCCACGCCATCCTCAACGGAGCCTTCCAGGTCGAGGTACGGGTAGACCGGGTCATCCTGGGCGTAGAAGCCGCCGCGCATGAAGCCGCGCACCTTCGGGTCCTTGAAGCGGACCTCAACGGTGCTGAAGCCGTTGCCGTTCGGGGTGACGGTCACGTCGTAGTCCATGCTGGTCGGCGTGTACTGCTGGGTGCTGAGTACGGTGTTCGCCTGATCCGGGATTTCTTCGGGCCAGGAGCCGTTACCGTCGTCGCTGTACACGCTCTCAGCCTTGCCGGGCTCGTAGGTGAGCTTGTGCGAGATCCAGCGGGACGCCTCCGCGCTGTCCGCATCGGAGGTGTCGGGGGTGAAGACCGCCTGTAGCTGAGAACCCTCGCTACCGAGCATTTCAGACCAGGTGGCGGTACCGTTCACGACCGGCAGGTCGGTCAGGAAGTAGCCGTTGTTGTACAGGGTCAGGGTGCCCTTGAGGTTCTTGTTCGCGGCGGTGAAGGTGATGTCGCTGAGCTTGTCGTCGGCGTCCTTGTTCTTAGCCGGGTCAGCGTCCAGGCGGTGCGGTGCCACGGACAGCACGTACTTTGCAGCGTCCAGGTCACCGACGGGTGCCGCGTTGTAGCGGTCAACCGTGGGCACGGCGGTGGGGGTACCGTCACCGAGCACGGGCTGCATGCCGCCAACCTGCCAGACCAGCTTCGACGGCTTGGAGCTAATGATGCGGCCGTCGGTGGAGCGCGCCACGGTGCGGTAGGTGACCACGTAGCGGCCGGGGCGGGTGAAGGTCGTGGTGTTGTGGGTGTGGCTACCCTTGTCGAGCAGCCAGGAGTGCCAGCCGGTGGAGCTGCTGGAGAGCATGCGGTACACGTCGGCGGGGGCGTCGTCCGGGTTGTAGCGGAAGAGCTCCATACGGCCGGGGCCCTCAACGGAGAGAATGTCGGTAGCGAACACGCCGTCACGGAAACGCTCGGTGGGCACCTTCGTGGAAGCGCCCAGGCCAGCCCAGATGGGGTCCTGGTTGCCGTAGGTCAGGTGCGGTGCCATGTAGAGGGTCTGGCCGGGTTCGCCGAGGAACGCCAGGGAGGGCGAGTCGCCCAGGGTCATGGTGTACTGCGACTTGCCGTCCCTGGTGCTGTAGCCCTTGCCGACCCAGTTGACGGTCTTGTCCAGTTCGTAGGTGTCTGCGCCGGTCTTGTAGGGGTTCGCCTCGTTCATGAGGACGAAGGTGCCGTTCTGCTCGTCCCAGTATGCCTTGGGGGCGTCAACGTGGCCCTTGGTGGTGACGATTTTGCCGTCGTCGGGGCCTGCTGCGGCGGGCAGGGAGGGGGCAGCGCCGGCGAGCGCGAGCAGCGCTGCGGCGGAAAGGAATGCGGCTGCGCGGCGGAGGGCGGGCTTGCCGCCGGGGATGAAGAGTGCGGGGGTGTGTGTGGTGACCCGTCGTTGGGTCTGCTTCTGAGAGCTCATGACAACCTTTCTCATTTTTCTATTTCCTAGGGTAGCTCTTTTGCAAATAATTGTCATTTAGAACCTAAGTGAGTATAGTGATTCTCAGAAACACGTGTGCGCCGAGGCGCGCCCAAAAACGCACACCACGTACATCCACAAAGAGAAAAACACGGCAGAGCGCACCCCGGACGCAGGGGAGAAACCGGCAACAGGCCGCCGGACCCAGCACCGGGCAAGCCCCGAAAGCATCGGGCAACGCGCCAGCCAACGAGCAGTCATCCAAGGAGCCACCATGCAAGGACGCACCAAACCTCTGAGCCTACTCAGCGCAACCACCCTCGGATGCACCCTCGCACTCGGGGCACCCC
>ERZ772799.136-NODE-136-length-30752-cov-11.059778_pt1 | contig 30752 bp, 27 predicted proteins | sample MGYA00511345_ERZ772799 | MGnify/ENA primary metagenome ERZ772799 (study PRJEB29015, sample SAMEA2738037) | human oral metagenome | biome: human oral; feature: human-associated habitat; material: saliva | place: China | collected 2238 ... | reverse complement strand
AAACTGCACCTTGTGAGTTGGAGGGGATGTCCAACTTTTGGGGTGCAGTTCAAACTCGTATTTAATTTTCAGACGGCCTTTTGACTTTTTTCAATTCAAACCAATCAAACGGTTTTATTTCTTCATCGCGTCGGTCAAGGCTTTGACGTTGTAGCGGTACATGCCGATATAGCTGTTGGCGGGTGCACCGCCGAGTGCGTCGGAGTAGAGTTTGCCGCTGACGTTGACGCCGGTTTCTTTGGCGATGCGGTCAACCATGCGCGTGTCTTTGATGTTTTCGGTGAACACGGCTTTGATGCCTTCGCGTTTGATTTGGCGGATGATGGAAGCGACTTGTTTGGCGGACGGCTCGGCTTCGCTGCTCACGCCTTGCGGGGCGATGAACTCGATATTGTAGCGTTTGCCCATGTAGGAGAAAGCGTCATGTCCGGTCAGGACTTTGCGCTTGGCGGCGGGAACGGCGTTAAAGGCGGTTTGAGCGTCGCTGTGCAGTTTTTTCAGTTGCACTTGGTAGTTGCCCAAACGTTGTTGGTAATAGGTTTTGCCTTCGGGGTCTGCCTGAATCAGGGCGTTGGCGACGTTTTGGGCGTAGGTCGTCATCAAGACGGGGTCGTTCCAGACGTGCGGGTCGAATTCGCCGTGGTCGTGGTGGTGGCCTTCGTGGCCGTGGTCATGATGATGGTGGCCGCCTTCTTCGGCTTTAAGCGCCTGTATGCCTTTGGTTGCTTCGGCGAAAGGGACTTTGCTTTGTTTGACGGCGCGCTGAACATCAGCCGCTTCCAAACCCAAGCCGTTGAGCAGGATTAATTTTGCACCACGGATTTTTTTGATGTCGCCGCTGGTCATGTGGTAGGCGTGGGAGTCTTGGTTGGCACCGACCAAATTTTGTACGGCAACACGGTCACCGCCGATTTGTTTGGCAACATCGCCCAAAATGCTGAAGCTGGTAACGACGTTCATCGGTGCTGCGTAAACTGCGCCGGACATTAATGCAGCGATGACGCTGAGTTTCCAATGTTTCATGTTTTTCTCTCTGTAATTGATATAACGTAACAATCCTTCATTTTAAAACAGCAAAACGGAATCTTCAAGCAGCTCCACTTATAGATAGTTCCCTAGCCTAAAAGTTTTTAGATACTGCAATTTTAAATTTTCAGACGACCTTTGAGCCTATTGTTTTCGTGGACGGAGTCCACGCTACGGCACTTGTGTTGCCAACAGACCGCGTGGCGTGGGCTTTGCCCACGAGCCACTCAAAAGATTTCAGACGACCTGTCCGACAATTATTTTCGTGGGTAAAACCCACGCTACGGCTTTTACGTTATAAACAACTCTTGTAGCGCGGGCTACTCCCGCGAACCATTAAAGATTTCAACAAACAACCCACCAAAAATCTCAGAAACAAAAAAGCAGACCCATCAGGTCTGCTTTCAATCTTTCCGATTAATCCAGATTCAAAACCGCGGAGGTGTAAACGTCCTGTACGTCGTCCAAATCTTCCAGCGCGTCAATCAGTTTCTGCATTTTGACGGCGTCTTCGCCGGAGAGTTCGGTTTCGTTTTGGGCGCGCATGGTGACGTCGCCGTCAACGGATTTGTAGCCTGCGGCTTCCAATGCCGCTTTCACGCCCGCCCAATCGTTCGGGGCAGTGATGACTTCGATGGAGCCGTCGTCGTTGGCAATCACGTCTTCCGCACCGGCTTCCAGAGCGGCTTCCATCAGCGCGTCTTCGTCAACGCCGGGTTCGAACACCAAATAACCTTGATGCACGAAGTTGAACGCGACGCAGCCGTCGGTGCCCAAGTTGCCGCCGTTTTTGGTGAACGCATGGCGCACGTCGGCGACGGTGCGGGTTTTGTTGTCGGTCAGGCAGTCCACCATCAGTGCTGCGCCGCCGATGCCGTAGCCTTCGTAGCGCAACTCGATGTATTCCACGCCTTCCAAGTTGCCCGTACCTTTGTCGATGGCGCGTTGCACGTTGTCTTTGGGCATATTGTTTTCGGCGGCTTTTTCCAAAGCCAGGCGCAGGCGCGGGTTGGCGCCGGGATCGCCGCCACCCATGCGGGCTGCGACGGTGATTTCTTTAATCAGACGGGTGAAGATTTTGCCGCGTTTGGCATCTTGACGGGCTTTTTTATGCTGGATATTCGCCCACTTGCTATGACCTGCCATATATGGATTCCTTTCGATTTTCCGCCTTATCCGGCGGGCTCTTGCTCATTTTCAAAGGGCGCATTTTAACATAGGTTGAATATACCTAAAATATTCAGACGACCCTGCATTCTGCCCAAAGGGTCGTCTGAAAACGCCGATAGCGCCCGACAAACGCAAAAATCTTGTCTTTGCCCAAACCTGGCCCTTTTTTTCGTTTGCCTCACAAAAGGTTTACGGTATCATGCAGGCCTGCTTCAGGATTGTTGACAACTTGGGGCGAAACGGACGAAACCGGCCTGCTCGCCGCGCCGTCCGACACAACGGCATTCAACGGAGTAACCGCCGCCGGATGCCGTCATCTGTTCATTTTTCAATATAAGGTTTGTAATTATGGAAAAAACATTGTCTGCACTGGTGGGCGCAGTCAATCTGATTCTGTGGGACTACCTGCTGATTTACGCCCTTTTGGGCATCGGCCTGTTTTTCACACTCTATCTGGGTGCGCCGCAGATTACCAAATTTGGCGAAGGTCTCAAATCCGTCTTTGGCGGCTTGTTTTCCAAAAAAGACAAAGACGATAAATCTTTGTCGCAATTCCAAGCACTCGCCGTTGCCGTCTCCGCCCAAATCGGCACGGGCAACGTCGCCGGCGTGGCAACCGCCATTACCGCAGGCGGGCCGGGCGCGATTTTTTGGATGTGGCTTTCCGCCGTTTTGGGGATGTCCACGATTTTTGCCGAAGCCCTGCTCGCGCAAAAATACCGCGTCGTCAGCCACGGCAAATACATCGGCGGCCCCGCGTTCTACATCACACACGGCCTGACCCCGAAAATCGGGCGCGGCGCGGCGCGTTTCTTATCGGGCTTCTTCTCCATCGCCCTGATTATCGCGCTGGGTTTTATCGGTAACGCCACGCAGGCAAACTCCATCGCCTCCTCTGTTACCATCGCCTTTAACGTACCGGCATTGGCAGTGGGCATCACCCTCGCCATCCTTGCGGGCATGATTATCGTCGGCGGCGTAAACCGCATCGCCAACATCGCCCAATTCGTCGTGCCGTTTATGGCGATTATCTATATTTTGTGCGCGGTCGTTATCCTGTTTGAATTCTCCGACCACATCGTACCGATGTTCAACCACATCTTTACCGCCGCCTTCAATCCTGAAGCCGTTTTAGGCGGCGCAGCGGGTATCGGTATGCGCGAAGCCGTCCGTTACGGCGTGGCACGCGGGCTGTTTTCCAACGAAGCGGGTATGGGTTCGACGCCGCACGCACACGCAACCGCCGACGTGAACCACCCTGTTCAACAAGGCTTGGCAGCATTTATCGGCGTGTTCATCGACACCATCTTGGTCTGCACCGCCACCGCACTGATTATCCTCCTGACCGATGCCAACCTTTCCGGCGAACAAGGCGCGGCGGTGACCCAATTCGCCTTCAGCAAAGCCTTCCCCGGCTTCGGTTCGCAACTGCTCGCCGTCTGCCTGACCTTCTTCGCCTTCACCACCATCATCGGCTGGTACTACTTCGGCGAGTCCAACATCCGCTTCCTCTTCAGAGGCAAACACTTGGGCATCTACCGCGCGCTCGTGCTGCTGGCTATCGTGTTGGGCACGCTGGGCAAAGTCGATTTGGTTTGGAGCCTGTCGGATATGTTCAACGGCTTCATGGTCATCCCCAACTTAATCGCCCTATTCCTCTTGCGCAAAGAAATCCGCACCGTTTACGACGATTATCTGGCGCAGAAAAAAGCAGGCAAAAACTTGTCCTACCAATATGAATTCCACGAATTCCACGACAAGGCTTAATCCGCAATCGTGAAAATATGACTTAGCATCATATTGAGATTAAATGTAGTTATTTTTTTCTTGATACTTGTTTATTGCTGTTTTACCAGCTATGCCAATCTGCGGCTGCTTTTGCAGCCGTTTTTCTTTGTATATTCATATTAAATAGTATTGTAATAATGTAGATCCTCAAAGACTGTTAATGAGCTTGGTATTTCTGAAAGATTTTTGAAATAGCAAAACAACAAAGGGCCTCTGAAACCTGCTTTTCAGACGCCCCCCTCTAAAAACTACTATCCATCAATCAATAATTCCCAATTCAACCAAAGCCCTGTACACACCATCTTCATCTACACTCGGCGCAATAAATTTCGCCGCAGCCTTCGCCACCTCCTCACCATTTCCCATGGCCACGCCGAAACCGACGGATGAGAGCATTTCCAAATCATTAAAGCTGTCGCCGAAAGCCATAACATCTTCCATGCCTATGCCCAACTTTTCTACTGCATGTGCAATGCCTCTTGCTTTTGAACCTTCGCGGCGCAGCATATCCAGCGCAGACTCGTGCCAACGCACGGATTTGAAGCCTTCGGATTGGATTTTTCCGATAATTTCCTGCTCTTGGGCTTTATCTGCAAACACCAGCATCTGATAAACCGATTGTTTGCGGAAATATTCTTTATCCACTTCAAAAGCAGGCAGGATGTGCGACAAGGCTTCTTTCACCCTTTCGCCGGCAGCCGATGCGACAATTTCGGCATCATTTACGAAAGCATAATCAATATACTGACTGTCAAAAAATGCACACATCCGCTCCACTTCGGCTTCAATCATCGGATAAGCCTGCAACACCTCCCCGTGAAACGTCGTATATTGCCCGTTAATCGTAACCAGCATATCAATACCGCTGTCGCGTATCAGGGTTTTAACCTTACCCGGAATGGCCACCGGCGGTCTCCCCGTCGCAATCGCCGTCAAAATACCCCGCGCTTTCAATGCCTCCATCGCTTTAGCAACAGACGGGCGCAGCGTATCGGTATATTTTCGGTATAACGTGTCATCAATATCGAAAAAAATAATTTTTGGCGTATTCATTATCAGGCATACAATCGGTTTCAGACGACCTATATTGTAACGTGCAATGACGGGAACAATGCACAATTTCTACATGCAATGATGTAAACAAGCTGTGTATAAATCCGACTTCATATTGATTCCCAAGAGAAAAACAAACCTGATTAAAAGATAAGCAGGTTATCAGAGGTCGTCTGAAACCTGCTTATTCCATTTTCGCCATTATTACATTAAGCAATAATTTTGACGCTTTCCCGCTCCCGCCTGAATTTCATTTTCAGCAACGCGGGCAGACTGTCATCAAAGTACCAGCAGCCGTCCGGCATAGCAATCGCCCCGCCGGCACAACGCAAAGTGATGCTTTTTCCGGATAAGCCGTCCGTCTCCGTAATCTCTACCTCATGCGCTCTCCCCCAGTCTGCAACGGGCAACAAATGCGCCAATTCGCGGACACGTCCGTTTTGCGCTTCTATCCCATCCTCGGTACGGCAGGCACAGTCGCATTGCCCGAGTGCCTGTATAGGACACGGCACACCTTTTCCATTTGCAACAGGCAGGATATTCAAGGCATCAGGACAAAGTCTGTTTTCCAGCGCCCAACTATTAAGCGCGCGTTTGGCGGCTTTTTTATGGATGAACAACCCATACGGGCGGACAGCACGACTGCCATTATCCAAAGGCACAATCCTTGCCTGCAATACACCGTGTTCGTCGGGAGAAAAACGAACAGTAGAAAATGCAGTAGGCTTGGAAACGACTCGTTCAGGCGGGCGGATACCATATTCCCTCATCGCCTGAGCCTTCAGCCACACCGAATGCAGACTGCCCAACGCAGGAATAAAACGCACGGAAGCCGCAGCCTTCAAATAAAGCGGAACTTTTTTACCGTGCAGCATTTCTGCCGTTTCACTATACGCCTTCTCCAATGCAACTACCGCCTGCGCCTTGCCGAATGCGTCAAACCAGACCAACACACCTTCGCTGTCCGGCAACGCATAAATCTGCGCTGCCAAAGCATCCGTTACCCAATTTGGCAGCATTTTCGGATTCATCAAAGACCGGCAGTAATTATCCCAATCTTCTGTATTCTTTTCGCGCAAGCTGTGTTCCAAATAATCGCTCAAAGCCAAGACATCGGTCATCGCACGATGACGGTTTTCCACTGCAATTGCGTTCCGTTCGATAATGCTGTCCAAATTGTGTTTGTAAAACTCAGGATAAAGGCGGCGCGACAACTGGACGGTACACAAAGCAGGCGCAGCAAAATCAATACCGGCACGGCGAAACTCATGGCGCAGGAAGGTATAGTCGAAACGGCTGTTATGCGCCACCACCACGGCTCCCCGTAAAAGCGGCAACAACTGTAAAGCAATTTCCGCAAACAACGGAGCCGTTCTCACCATCTCATTGCTGATACCCGTCAGTTGCGCGACAAATTCAGGAATCGACTTACACGGATTCACCAGCCATTCATAACGGCATACGCTTTGCCCGTCGAAACGCAATAAAGCAACTTCCGTTACCCTGTCTTGATACAGATTCCCGCCGGTAGTTTCCAAATCCACCACAACCACAGGCCTCCCGAAACGGGCAAACGCCTTCTGCAACAACGGCCAGCGAGAAACGCTCTCCATTTTATTTTCCTGTAAATTCAACCAATAGCCGCGCATTTTACACTTTCCCTGTTTATTTTCCAACAACACCCTTGACAGAATTCCACCCCCTCCCTATAATCCCAATCTTTCTTACATCGCACCCGTAGCTCAGTTGGATAGAGTATCTGGCTACGAACCAGAGGGTCGGGCGTTCGAATCGCTCCGGGTGCGCCAAAAATCTATTTATCCGCGCCCATCGTCTAGCGGTTAGGACATCGCCCTTTCACGGCGGTAACCGGGGTTCGATTCCCCGTGGGCGTGCCAGTTGTTGATTAAAGCCTTGTTAATACAGCAAGGCTTTAGTTTTTTATTTTATATTGAAACATATCAATATCATTATTCAACCTAGCCTTAAAAAACAAAAGGCCGTCTGTAACCAAGATTTGTTTTTTCAGACGACCTTAACTTATCTTTATCCTTTTATCCTAGCCCCGCCTTTGCCTTTCGCGTACACTTTCTACATCTAAAGAAATGAGAACTACTCTTATGTATCACGGTGAACGCTTCAATGCGTACAGCCATTTGGCAGGCTCGATGCTGGCCGTGGCGGCATTAGTGCTGATGACAGTCAAGGCAAACGGTCCCTACCAACTTGCCTCCGCACTCACCTACGGCATCTGCCTGATCCTGCTCTATCTTGGCTCCACGCTTTACCACAGCATTCCCCAGCCCAAAATTAAAGCAATTTTGCAAAAAGTGGACCACTGCATGATTTACCTGCTGATTGCGGGCAGCTATACCCCGTTTACGCTGATACCCCTTAAAGGCGGCTGGGGGTGGTCATTGTTCGGCATATCCTGGGGCTTGGCACTCTTCGGCATTATTCAAGAACTGACTATCGGCAGGAAAAGCGAAAAACGGCTGTTCTCCATGATGATTTACGTCATTATGGGTTGGCTGATTTTGGTTGCCGTATCGCCATTGGTACGCACCCTTCCCTTTGCCGGACTGTTTTGGCTGGCGTTGGGCGGTATTTTATACAGCGCAGGCATTTATTGGTTTGTTAACGATGCCAAAATCAAACACGGGCACGGCATCTGGCACCTATTCGTCCTAGGCGGCAGCATAGCACAGTTTCTCTGTATTTATTTCTATGTTCTTTAATCCGTCAAAAGGTCGCCTGAAAACAAGATATGCTTTTCAGACGACCTTTTTTAATATAGTGGATTAACTTTAAATCAGGACAAGGCGACGAAGCCGCAGACAGTACAGATAGTACGGCAAGGCGAGGCAACGCCGTACTGGTTTAAAGTTAATCCACTATATTTATTCCCCAAAGACCCCTACATCATTATAATGAACGCCACATCTATCCATTAATATCGAAATGAACCAAACCGCGAATAAGGATCCGCTCGGTTCCGCATGGATTATCATCGCCACCCTCGGTTTTACCGTCATGAACCTCTACATCAAAGCGGCAGCGGGAAAATTCGGCTTCAGCAGCGGCGAATTGGTTTTCTGGCGCATGAGCTTTGCAGCCATCATGCTCGCCGCCATAGCGAAAATGAGGGGAGACACATTTGCCACACGGTATTGGAAAATCCACCTCAACCGCAGCGTCATCGGCACAGCGGCGATGTTGTGCCTGTTTTATGCCGTTACCCACCTGCCGCTGGCAACAGGCGTAACCTTAAGCTACACCTCGTCGATTTTTTTGGCCGTGTTCTCATTTTTGATTTTAAAAGAACGGATTGCATTTTATACGCAGGCAATATTGGTATTCGGCTTCGTCGGTGTCATCCTACTGCTAAACCCTTCGTTCAAAGGCGGGCAAGAAATTGCCGCATTGGCAGGCTTGGCAGGCGGAGCGATGTCGGGTTGGGCGTATTTGCAGGTACGCGAGTTGTCCCTGCTTGGCGAACCGGGCTGGCGGGTCGTGTTTTACCTGTCGGTAACCGGCGTCGCCATGTCGGCGGTTTGGGCAACGCTGACCGGCTGGCATCCCTTGTCTGCCGAGGCATTACCCTACTTGGCAGGTATCGGGCTGTCCGCGACCATCGCCCAACTCTGCATGACCCGCGCTTATAAAGTCGGCAACAAATTCACTGTCGCCTCACTCTCCTACCTGACTGTCGTTTTCTCCGCATTGGCAGGCGTAATGTTTTTAGGAGATACCGTTACTTGGCAGGAAACCTTTGGTATGATTATTATTGTAGCAAGCGGCGTATTGAGCGGTATCCGGCCGGTTGCGATTAAAAAATGGTTTTCCGGACATTAACGTCCTCAAACAAGGAGAGCATGATGATTTCCATCCGAGAGCAGTCTTATGGTTTGAATGTAGCGTTGTACAACGAGTTTACGCTGGACGACTTCCGCCAACTCGAATCCGCCCTGTTGGAAAGCAAACAAAAAATCCACCTGCCCGACATACTCTTGGATTTGTCCATGCTGAAAGACTTCACCATCGATATGGCGGTGGAACAAATAAAATTCCTCAATCAACACGAAAACGACTTCGGCCGTGTTGCCGTCATTACAGATGACATCTGGATCAAACTCGGCGCACGCCTCTCCAGCCTCTTGACCAACCAACACCCCAAATATTTTGATGATGCTACAAAGGCTCAAGAATGGCTGCTGGCAAGCAACCTCAAACCTTAATCTCAAAAATAAACGGCACGCCAAGGTGTGCCGTTTATTTTTTGCATTTTCAATTTCTTAAAACCTGAAACTGTTTTTACTTGCCCCCCAAATGGCGGCGGTAAAACCGGTCAATATCCGCTATCGCCTTTTCATCATTCGGCCTCAAATCGATTTTCAAATCGGCAAGCCGTATCAGCATCAGGTCTTCTTGTTCCGCCACCGTGCAGCTGACTTCCCCGCTGCTACGCAGATGCGCGATGAGTTCGTCCAACTGCCGCAGGGCGTTTTCGTAGGCGGCATTTTGTTTGTCTTCTGCCATATGGATTCCGTTTCTCATAGACAATAAAAAATGGCGGGGAATCAATCCCGCCATTATTCTACGGCATAAGCCGCACGTTTAATTAAGCAGCCTGAATGTTAGCAGCTTGTTTGCCTTTAGGGCCGGTGGTTACGTCGAAAGACACACGTTGGCCTTCTTTCAGGGTTTTGAAACCTTCCATGTTGATCGCTGAGAAGTGAGCGAACAGATCTTCGCCGCCTTCGTCAGGAGTGATGAAACCAAAACCTTTAGCGTCGTTAAACCATTTTACGATACCGGTTGCCATTAGAAACTTCCTATACTTAAAAATTAACAAAATCAGCAAAATAAGGCATACAGCAAACTTAAACGTTCAGCGTTTCTCCCTAGCTTTATATACTTGGTCGAGTGCCAGCTTCTGCTTAACCGTCTTTTTACATTTGTTAAGCCAAAACGTCAAGCCATACAAGGGAAAAAGTGCGAAAATGGCGGAAACCGACCAAAATACAACAGAAATCGAAATAAACCTTATAATCACTATATTTATAGATTCATTTGGTATCAAACCTTCCACAAGGTCGTCTGAAAACAAGCCCTCTTCCACAAAGCCAAAATATTTATGAACAACCCAAACACACATCACGAATCCGATACACTTTTAAGCGACCAAAAAACCGCCCCGCCGAAACGTTACGGCGTATTTTTGCTGAACGACGATTACACCACGATGGAATTTGTCGTCGAAATCCTGACCGAAATCTTCATGCTCGGACAGGAGCAGGCGGTGGCGGTGATGCTGTTGGTTCATCACGAAGGCAAAGGCTTGTGCGGCACGTACACACGGGACATCGCCCAAACCAAGCAGCAGCAGGTCATGCAGCGGGCAAAAGCCGAAGGGCATCCGCTGCAATGTATTGTCGAGGAGATTTAATATGCTTTCACCCGAATTGGAACAGATTTTGCAGCAGCTTTACCGCGAGGCGCGTAAGGCTCATTATGAATTTATCAGCCTCGAGCATCTGCTTTTGGTGTTAATCGAAGAAGACGCCTCCGTCCCCAACGTCCTCAAGCTCTGCGGCGCGGATTTGAAAGTGTTATCCGAACAACTCGCCGCCAGCGTTGCCGAAAATACCCCGCAGATTCCCGACCATCTTTTAGACACGGTCGAAACCCAGCCCACGCTCGGTTTCCAGCGCGTCATCCAGCGAGCGATGGTGCATACCCAATCCGCAGGCAAAGGCTTGGTCGAGCCTTTGGACGTTTTGGTGGCACTGATGAGCGAAACCGACAGCCACGCCGTCTATTTCCTCAAGCTGCAATCGGTTACGCGTTTTGAAGTTTTGCGCTGTATTGCCCACGGTGCAACCGAAGACGACGAACACAAAGGCTTTTCAGACGACCCCGACAATGATTCAGACGACCCCGTCGAATCGAAAAGCGGCTCGCTGTCGGACTACACTGTAAACCTCAACGCCGAAGTCAAAGCCGGCCGCATCGACCCCTTAATCGGCAGAAAACACGAAATGGAACGGCTGGTACAAATCCTGTGCCGCCGCCGCAAAAACAATCCGCTTTTGGTCGGTGAAGCAGGCGTGGGCAAAACCGCGCTGGCAGAAGGCTTGGCGCATCAAATCGTCAACGGCGACATTCCCGACGCGCTTAAAGATGCCGAAGTGTACGCGCTGGATATGGGTTCGCTTTTGGCGGGTACGAAATACCGCGGTGACTTTGAAGCGCGGGTCAAATCCGTCTTGAAACAGCTCGAAAAAATCCCGCACGCCATTTTGTTTATCGACGAAATCCACACCATCATCGGCGCGGGCAGCACCAGCGGCGGCACGATGGACGCGTCCAACCTGCTCAAACCCGCGCTGGCAAAAGGTTCGCTGCGCTGCATCGGCGCGACCACTTACGACGAATACCGCACCATTTTCGACAAAGACCACGCCCTAAGCCGCCGCTTCCAAAAAATCGACGTGGTCGAACCCACCGTCGCCGAAACTGTGCAAATCCTGCGCGGCTTGAAACCGATGTTCGAAGGCTTCCACCAAGTGCGCTACACGCAAGGCGCACTCGAAGCCGCCGCCGAACTCTCCGCCCGCTACATCAACGAGCGTTTCCTGCCTGACAAAGCCATCGACGTAATGGACGAAGCAGGCGCGGCGCAACGGATTTTGCCCAAATCCAAACAGAAAAAAGTCATCGGCAAAGCGCAAATCGAAACCGTCATCGCCAAAGTCGCGCGGATTCCCGAAAAAACCGTGTCGCACGACGACAAACAAGTGCTGCAATTCCTTGGCCGCGATTTGAAAAACATGGTTTACGGTCAGGAAAACGCCATCGACGCGCTGGTTGCCGCCGTCAAAATGTCGCGCTCCGGCCTAGCCCTGCCCGACAAACCGATAGGCAGCTTCCTCTTCTCCGGCCCGACCGGCGTCGGCAAAACCGAAGTCGCCAAACAGCTTGCCTACTCGATGGGCGTACCGCTGCAACGCTTTGATATGTCCGAATACATGGAACGCCACGCCGTATCGCGCCTCATCGGCGCGCCGCCGGGCTATGTCGGCTTCGACCAGGGCGGCCTTTTGACCGAAGCCGCCAACAAACATCCGCACTGCGTGTTGCTTTTGGACGAAATCGAAAAAGCCCATCCCGACATTTTCAACGTCCTCCTGCAAGTCATGGACGCAGGCAAACTGACCGACAACAACGGCAAGAGCGCGGATTTCCGCAACGTCATCCTGATCATGACCACCAACGCAGGCGCGGAAAGCCTCAGCCGCCCCAGCCTCGGCTTTACCGCCAAGCGCGAACGCGGCGACGAAATGCAGGCGATCAACAAACTCTTCACGCCCGAGTTCCGCAACCGCTTGGACGCAATTATCCCGTTTGCGCCCTTGTCCGAACCCGTCATCGCCAAAGTCGTGGACAAATTCCTGCTCCAGCTCGAACACCAGCTCCTCGACAAAAAAGTCGAAGCCGAATTCACGCCGGCATTGCGCAAGTATTTGGCGGAAAAAGGTTTCGACCCGCAAATGGGCGCGCGCCCGATGCACCGCCTGATTCAGGAAAAAATCCGCAAACCGCTCGCCGACGAACTCCTGTTCGGCAAACTCGCCGACGGCGGCTTCGTGCGGATAGACTGGGATGCGGCGAAAGAAGAAGCCGTGTTGAAATTCAAGAAAAACAAAGCCAAACCTGAAGCAGCCGCGGTTTGACGGATAAAGGCAAAAGGTCGTCTGAAAACGAGATTTCTGTTTTCAGACGACCTTTTTGTAATGAAAACTCAATCCTCCGCTTTATGAAGCAAAGTAATCAACGCCTCCTGCTTTTCCGGCGACAGCGCGCGGAAATATTTCAACAACAACGCCTCTTGCGGAGAAACTGCCCCACCCTCTTCCAACATTCGTCCGTGCCGCAGCCATTCTCCGCTGGTATCCAGCCATTTCGCCAGCGTTTCGATTTTATCGGGCGTCGGAATCGAACGTCCGACCAACCAATGATGGAAAGCCTGCGTACTGACGGATTGATTGGGATGGCGCAGATTAAAGCGGTTGGCAAGGCTGGCGTTGGAAAGATTATCCAAACCCGCCAGCCTGATTGCGGTTTTCAAGCGTTCGCTGAAATCAATTTTGTCTTGTTCGGTATGCATAATCGAGAATTATGAATAGCCGACTGTTGCAAAATTTAACAGTTCTGTTGTTTTTGTAAATTATTTACTTGATATTTTCAAATGACTGGTTGATAATACACCTGCATTTCAATTATCAACCCACTCATTGCAAAGGAAACATCTATGTCTTTAAAAAAAGTAAGTGCAGCAACTATTATCGCCCTGAGCTTGGCGGCTTGTAGCAGCGGCAGTGATTCTCCCAACAGCACACTGCCCAACACTAACCCAACTGTTACTAATCCGTCCAACGGCAGCCAAACGAACAACGGCAATGCCGCTGCCAACAATGAAAATAATGCCGCTAGCAATGGCAACACTGCTGCAAATGCGAATAACCCTGCCAACAGTGGCAACACTACCGCCAATAATCCGCCACCGCACGTTGATTTTTCAGTTTCATACGAAGGTATAAAAAATACCGCCGATAAAGATATCCGAGAACTTGCAGAGGATAAGAAAATTGATGGGGCAGTTATTCTCAAATCTTATAAGGTAAATTTAGGAAACCAATCCAGCAGTGGTAATAATTTTGATTTATCCAGTATTCCACTTAAAACGTTAGACAGCCAAAACTATCAGGAAACTGTCGTTGCACGGGCAGAAGGTCAGAACCATACCATTACCCGAAACGGTGTTGCTCATATTTACCGTCAAAACTATTCCCTGATTGCAGGTATTACGCCCACTGGCTTAACACTTAATGGTGAATCAGAAAAGCTGGATGCTGACGATGACGATACCAATATCCTGATTAAAGGTTATACCACCCAAAACCTGCCTACTGCGGGGAAATTCGACTATTCCGGTATTGCAAGCGATGGAGATAAGAAAGGAAAATTGGCTTATTCTGTTGACTTCGACAGCAGAAAAGGTAGTGGCAAAATTACAGGTCTTGACAGCGACATTCATCTGAATGAAGCAGAAATTAAAAAAATGAGCTACACCAATAAAGAAACTGACGGAACCACAATTAAGGGACACGGCATCGAAGGCTCTTCCAACCGTGGCAGCTACCGACTCGGCTTCTTTGGTCCAAATGCGGAAGAAATCGTCGGAACTGTCGATGATCGCCAAAATGGTGAAATTGGTTTCGCCGGTTCTCGCTAATTTATAGTTGATAATAGTACAGAGGTCGTCTGAAAATGTTTCAGACGACCTTTCGACCATTTTCACCGCGTTATCCGTATAATGACAGGATACTCCGGCAATCCATATCCTACTGAATAAAATGAATAAAAATCACCTCGTCTTACTGATGCTCTCTTTCCCAATAGCCGCCCTTGCCGATACACCCGTTGTCCGTGTACCTGCGCCTGTATTTTTTGACAAGCAGCCTAACAGCGAAACACCCTCAAAAGATTTTACCGACGACAAACCCGCAGAACAGAGGCTTTCAGACGACCTTTCTGCCGATTCCTCATTGGAAGCACAAATCAACCGCGCATTAATCGGACGGGACTGGAAGACGCTGGAAGGCTTGTTGGCGCAATATAAAGCTGCACCCGACCGGGATGCCGTTTTATACGATTATGCTTTAGGCGCGTTGCGGCGCAGTCAGTTGCGGCATGGTGAGGCTGTATCTCTCTATCGCGGCATTTTGGCGAAACATCCCGATTTGGCGTATCCGCGTTTCGATTTGGGCGTAATGATGTTTGAAAACAAACAGTACCATGAGGCAAAAGCTGAATTGAAACGGGCAAAACCGGATTTGCAGCCGCCCATGCAGCAACTTGCTGACCGCTATCTTGCTTCCATTGAATCGGCGCAAAGCTGGCAGCCCGATGTTTCACTGCAATACGAGCAGACCGATAATGTGAACAATGCCTCATCCGAGCGCGTTATAGAATGGAACGGCAGACGCTGGAATAAAACCGCTGACAGCCTGCCGCAAAAGGCGCACGGTATCCGCTACGGCGCAGGCGTATCGCGCGAAATCAATGTAGGCGGACATCATTTTGTTTACGGCAGCCTGAGCGGCGACGGCGTGCATTATTGGGACAATCAGGATTTTAACGAGCAAAGCCTGCGCTTGGCGGCAGGCTATAAAAACCGTTCGGCGGTACAATCTTTCGGCGTTGTACCGTTTGCCGAGCAAAACTGGCTGGGCGGCAAACGCTATAATCGCGAAACCGGTATCCATACCGATTTTTCACGTCGTCTGAACGAAAAATGGCGGCTCTCGCTCAATGCAGGCTATATCAAAAAATACTATCGGAACAGCGGCTCGGCAGCGCGTTACAACAGCCATATGCCGCTGGCGGGGGCAACGCTGGCATACTCTGCACCGAAAAACTGGCTGCTCTACGGCGGCGCAGACTGGTCGCACGACATAACCAAAGAAGCGGAGCAGGCATCCGTGCGCAAGGGCATACGCTTCGGCGCGGCGAAAGCGTTTGAGAACGGATTCGGCATCCGCACCAACCTGCGCTACGCCCGCCGTACCTTTGATGCGCCGGGAAGCCTGGTGTACCGTCTGACCCGTAAAGACCATGAATATCAGGCAAATGCCTCTGTTTGGCACAATAAAATTTCATGGAAAGGCTTAGTGCCGCATTTGAATTTCCGTTATCTCAAAATCGACAGCAATATGAGCGGCTTCTATTCCCGCAAAAGTATGCAGACATTCGTCAGTGTGGAGAAACAGTTTTGAAGCAGCAGGGATAAGGGGTCTGAAAAACACTCTGCCCGCCATCCGCCGAGATTCCCGCATCGGCAGGAATCCGTCGAAAATCTTGAGAAATAGGTATTTGAAAAACGGTTGTCAAAATTAAAAGTGAATCTCCACCTATGCGGAAATGACGCCGATTGAAGCGTTTCTGTTTGAATAACAACAAATCGGTTTCGAAAATCCGAGCGGTAAACCCGATAAAAAGGTCGTCTGAAAGCCCAAGCAGCTTTTCAGACGACCTTTTTTGATTTTCAGCTTGCACAACTGCCCTTCACAAGGCCTTGTGCTTGCGACGCTTGAACCATTTGCCCAATATACCGCCTTCGCGCCCGAACACCAGCGATACGGCATACAGCACGCCGCAGCACAAGATAATCGCAGGTCCGGACGGAATTTCGACGTGATAGGAAAACAGCAGTCCGGCAAAACCGCAGACCAGCGCGATAAAAACGGACAAAGCCATCAGCGCACCCATGCTTTTCGCCCAGAGCCGCGCGGTAATCGACGGCAGCATCATCAGACCGACCGACATCAGCGTACCAAGTGCCTGAAAGCCTGCAACAAGGTTCATCACTACCAAAATCAGGAAGACGACGTGCCAAAAGCCGCCCTTCCCGCCGACAGCTTTCAGAAACAGCGGGTCTATGCTTTCCAAAACCAGCGGGCGGTAAATAATCGCCAATGCCGTTACCGTAACGCTTGCCGAGGCGGCAATCAGTTGCAGCGCGGGAATATCCACCGACAAGACCGACCCGAACAAGAGATGCAGTAAATCGACGCTGCTGCCGTTTTTACTGACCAAAACCACGCCGATTGCCAGACTACTCAGATAAAAGGCGGCAAAGTTGGCATCTTCCTTCAACGATGTAAAACGGCTCGCCAAACCCGCCAAGAGCGCCATCAGCAAGCCTGCTGCAAACCCGCCGACGCTCATTGCAGGCAGGCTCAGCCCGGCAAACATATAGCCGATTGCCGCACCGGGCAGGACGGCATGGCTCAAAGCATCGCCTACCAGGCTCATGCGCCGCATGACCAGGAACACGCCGACCGGAGCGGCACTCAAAGCCAGACAGAATACCGACGCAAGCGCATAGCGCATAAAGTCGAATTCCGCAAAAGGGGAAATCAGCAAATCGTATAAATTCATGGTATCCGGTCAATAAGGGAAAACTTCTGAAAATGGGAAACGTCGTCTGAAAATCCTTAGCCGCGTCTTTCAGACGACGTATGGCTTTACAAGGGGGGGCGGCGCAAACTATACGTCGCACCAGTCCTCAGACTCCTGCCGCTGCATCAGCATATTCGCGCGGGCAAGGTTGTCATCGGTCAGGACGGACGGCGTCCTGCCCGCCGCAACCTTTTCCCGAGCCAGCAACAGCGTGTCCGAAAAATAATCGCGTACCTGCGCATAATCGTGCAACACCGCGATAACTGCCTGCCCTTCCTCATTGCATTGGCACAATACGTCCAAGAGCGCGTAGGTTGTACGTGCATCGACGGCGTTGAAAGGTTCGTCCAAAAGCAGGAATTTCGCCCCCTGCGCCAGCATACGCGCAAATAAAACGCGCTGAAACTGACCGTTGGACAAATGGGCGATCTGCCTGTCGGCAAAATCCCGCATACCGACGCGTGCAAGCGCATCCAAAACGCGTGTACGCTGCGCCGCGTCAACCCGTCCGAAAAAGCCGATTTCGTACCACAAACCCATCGCCGCCAGTTCGAAAACCGTCATCGGCTGGCCGCGGTCGATGTCCGACTGCTGCGGCAGATAGGCAATGTCTTTGCGTTGCAGGTTTTGCAGGAGGACGCGTCCCGTATCGACTTGCTGCAAACCCATGACCGCTTTTAAAAAAGTTGATTTGCCCGCACCGTTCGGCCCGCAGACCGCCCACATCGAATGCTCGGCAAATTCGATGCCGACATGGTGTACGGCAGGCCGCGTCCGGTAGCTGACCGTCAGATTTTCAACAACGATACTCATGCAACCGCCCAAAAATACATGCCCCAAACCGCCGCCAAAGCGAAAAGTGCAATCAGCAGGCGTTGGAACAATCCGGTGAGTAAAATGGAATTCATAACAATATCGGAATTAAAGACGATGTGTTCAAAATGAAACAAAAGTAAAGATGATACTTTATAACATTATGATTGTAAACATAAAGACAGTATCAGGATATAGGCACGATTCTTGAGGACAAGGCATCTGCCGTTTTCAGACGACTTTTTTCAAAGCCGGCGCAGGCGGTTTGCCCGTATAAGCAGCGTGTACCTTGCCCATGAAGAAACGACCCGGCTTATCGTCCGATTCAGGAGTCAGTAGGCCAGATATGAGTATCCAACGTTGCCAACATTCAAACCCTAATTAGGCAATGTGGAAAATTTCAAGCAGTTGTCGGATACAAGTATCCTACCTACATCAGCAAGCAATGAAGCCAATTACAAAAGGTCGTCTGAAAACCCATATTCAGGTTTTCAGACGACCTTTTATGCTTCAAATCCCGCGTTATTGCAGGCTGTGTTCCAGCGAAATGCCTGCCGCCCAGCCGGTTTTGGGGTCTTTGCTTTCTTTGACTACGCCGGAGTTGAATGAGAGGGTCGTGCGTTTGGAGAATTTGTATTCGGTGTTAAACGCGAGCTGTTTGTAGTTCTTGCCGGTATCGGAGCGACCGTAGGCGACGCCGAGTTTGGGGGTGATGTTGCCCATGGTGTAGCCGGCGGTCACTTGGAAATCGCGGGTGTTGGTATTGGTTTTGGTTTCGTCTTCCCAGTGGAATTTGTCGGCAACATTGCGGGCGTACATCATACCGGCGGCGAGGTAGAGATTGTCTTTGTCGTAGCCGACTTTCATGGAATGAACCTGTCTGTCTTTGGTATCGTCAGGCGAGCCGTTGCGGGCGTATTCGAGGGCGTAGTGGGCGTTGAAACCGTTGGTCGGGTGTTTGTAGTGCAAACCTAAGCCCGCCATCCAGTCGCTGTTACGTTTCCTGTCTTTGTATTTGTTGGCACCGGGCGCGATTTGGACGCGGTAGTTGAAGCCGTTGTCAAAGGTTTTGGATTCGTAGTTCAGGGCGATTTCACGGCCGCCGAAACGGGTCATGCGCCCCATGGTTTGGGTGTGGTTGTTGCCGTTGAACGCGTCTTGTTCGCCGGTCAGGTAGTGCATGGGGGTACTGAGCCAGCCGGCGCGGACGGTACCGAAATCGCCGCGCAGACCGATGTAGGAGTCGTCCGTACTCCAGCCGTTGTAGTCGAAGGCGACGAATGAATTGACGCCGTAGATGAGCTTGAGGTCTTTGTCGAGTTTTTCACTGCCCATAATCCAGATGCGGCTGTTGTTGTCGGATATATCGGTAGCGGATTGCCCTTTGCCGTTGCGTTCGTGTTCGATAGAAGTAAATATCCGTCCGCCGATTTTGGCTTCGTTATCGGATGCCAATGCGGGGGCGGCAAGCGGGACGGCAACCGCAATCATTAATAACTTCTTCATTTTCTTCTCCTTTTGCTTGATTTTTCTGAGGCTGCGTTTAAACAGGGTTTTATACTATTTGAGGCGTGCAAAAAAATCAATATTTTTGTAATCACTTGTAACTTTTATTTCAAAAAATGTTTTTTACGGCGTTTTTTTGTGTTATCTTGCAAACCGTTTCCCAAAACAGGCGGATTTTTTCAAATATCCATAGAGAATAAATCTTTTTATCCGCCAAAAATCAGAATATTTCCCTACCATGTAGTCATATGTAGTTTTTTATTTTTTGCAAAACGCAGGATGGAGGGAGAGATAGCGAGAAGAGGAGAAAAAACGTGCTGCCGAACAAACCTTATTCCATATCGGCTTTATCGCTTGCCATAGTGCTTGCGCTGTCGGCGTGTCATCGCGAAGTCAAGCCCGCGCCCGAATTCAAGCGCAGCGAATACAATAAAATCGTCATCAGCAACGCGGTCGAACCGAGTACGCTCGACCCGCAAAAAAGCTCGGATATGGCGGCGGGCGCGATTATCCGTCAGATGATGGACGGCTTGGTCAGTACGGATGCCGAAGGCAAAACCATTCCCGCCTTGGCGTTGAAATGGGAGCCGTCGGACGAAGGGCGCGTTTGGACGTTCCACCTTCGCGATGCGAAGTGGAGCAACGGCGACCCGATTACCGCCGAAGATTTCGTTTACAGCTTCCGCCGCCTCGCCGATCCTGCAACCGCCGCGCCTAACAGCAGCTATTTGGAAGACGCGAAAATACAGGGTGCGGCGGAAATCCTGCAAGGCAAGGCGAAGCCGGATACTTTGGGCGTCAAGGCTTTGGACAAGAAAACGCTGCAATTCACGCTCACCGCGCCCGTGCCGTATTTCCCCGATATGCTGATTCAGCAGTTCACCTACCCCGTCCACCGCGCCACGGTCGAAAAATTCGGCGAAAAATGGACGCAGCCGGGCAATTATGTTTCCAGCGGCGCATACATCCTCAAAGAATGGCGTGTCAACAGCCACATCACCATGGATAAAAACCCTACTTATTACGACAGCAAAAAAGTATCCATCCCGCAGGCGGTGTTCCTCGCCATCGGCAAAGAATACGACCGCTACCGTGCCGACGAAGTGGACGTTACCTACGGCATCCCTTCCGATCAAATTAAGATTGCCGAGAAAGAATTTCCCGGGCAGGTGAGGCGCGCGACTTTGCTGTGTTCTTGGTTTTTAGAGCCGAACTTGGAATCCGCCGAATTTAAAAATCCCAAAGTCCGCCGCGCGCTCAACCTCCTGACCGACCGCGCCATCATTACCAAAGTTGCCGGACGCGGCGACAAGGAAGCGTTCCAGCTTACCCCGCCGAATATGCAGGGCGGCGGCGAGTCTGCGCCTGCGTGGAAGCCGCTCAAGCGCGAAGCGCGCATTGCCGAAGCGGAAAAACTCTTGCGCGAAGCGGGTTACAGCGAAGAGAAACCGCTTGAGTTCCAAATCGTCTATACCACCAGCGAGGCCGCCAAGAAACAGATTACCGCGCTGCAATCCATTTGGAAGGCGACCGTGCCGTTTGTGCGCCCCACGCTGATGAACGAAGAATGGAAAACCTTTTTGGATAAGCGCCTGCAAGGCAATTTCAGTATGGCGTTTGCCGGCTGGTGTTCCGACTACAACGACCCTGCGGGCATGCTCAATATTTTCAAATCCAACAATCCGAACAACGCCTTCCATTACAAGAATCCCGAGTTTGACAAGCTGATGAACAGCACGCTCGAAGCGGGCATTTCCGCCGAAGAGCGCGCCCGCCGCTACGTCAGCGCCGAGGCGATGCTGCAACGCGACGACGCCTTTATCCCGCTGTATCACCAAGTCAGCATCAATCTGGTGAAACCCGACATCCAAGGCTACTCCGACCGCGACCCGCTGAAAAACTACACAATCAAGAATTGGTCGTTTGCACCCAAGAAGTGATTTGATAACATAGACACGTTTTTCAGACGACCTCTCTGTACATCAAGTTAATCCGCTATAAAAAGGTCGTCTGAAACCGCGAAACCCTATTGGAGAATCCGTTCATGAATACCGTATCGAATTACCTGTCCGCATTGCGCGAAGCCATGAAGGCGCAAGGTTTGGACGCACTCGTCATCCCCTCCGCCGACCCCCATCTTTCCGAATACCTGCCCGCACACTGGCAGGCGCGCCGCGAGTTGTCAGGCTTTACCGGCTCGGTCGGCACATTCGTCGTTACCGCCGATGAAGCGGGCGTGTGGGTGGACAGCCGCTATTGGGAACAAGCCACTAAACAGCTTGCGGGCAGCGGCATCGAGTTGCAAAAAAGCGGGCAAGTTCCGCCGTATAACGAATGGCTCGCGGCAAACCTGCCCGAAAACGCCGCCGTCGGCATCCCTTCCGATATGGTGTCGCTCACCGGCAAACGCACTTTGGCGCAATCCCTAGCCGCCAAAAACATCCGCATCGAACACCCCGACGGCCTGCTTGACCAAGTGTGGACAAGCCGTCCCGCCATTCCCGCCGAAACCGTATTCATCCACGACCCCGCCTACGTCTCCGAGACCACCGCCGAGAAACTCGCCCGCGTGCGCGCCGTCATGGCGGAAAAAGGCGCGGATTACCACTTGGTTTCCTCGCTTGACGACATCGCTTGGCTGACCAACCTGCGCGGCAGCGACGTGCCTTTCAATCCCGTTTTCGTGTCCTTCCTGCTTATCGGCAAAGACCACGCCGTCCTGTTTACCGACCAAGGTCGTCTGAACGCCGAAGCCGCCGCCGCGCTGCAAACCGCAGGCATCACGGTCGAACCTTACGCCCAAGTTGCCGACAAACTCGCGCAAATCGGCGGCACGCTGCTTATCGAGCCGAACAAAACCGCCGTCAGCACCCTCGTGCGCCTGCCTGAAAGCGTGCGCCTTATCGAAGGCATCAACCCGTCCACCTTCTTCAAATCCGTCAAATCCGAAGCCGACATCGCCCACATCCGCGAAGCGATGGAACAAGACGGCGCGGCGTTGTGCGGCTTCTTCGCCGAGTTTGAAGACATCATCGACAACGGCGGCAGCCTGACCGAAATTGACGTGGACACCATGCTCCACCGCTACCGCAGCGCACGTCCGGGCTTCATTTCATTGAGTTTCGACACCATCGCGGGCTTCAACGCCAACGCTGCCCTGCCGCATTACAGCGCAACGCCCGAAAGCCACAGCACCATCAGCGGCAACGGCCTCCTGCTCATTGACTCCGGCGCGCAATACAAAGGCGGTACGACCGACATCACCCGCGTCGTCCCCGTCGGCACACCGAGTGCCGAACAAAAACGCGACAACACCCTCGTCCTCAAAGCCCATATCGCACTTGCCGAAGCCGTGTTCCCCGAAAACATCCTCTCGCCGATGATAGACGCCATCTGCCGCAAACCCCTTTGGCAGGCGCAATGCGACTACGGCCACGGCACAGGCCACGGCGTAGGCTATTTCCTCAACGTCCACGAAGGCCCGCAAGTCATCGCCTGCGCTGCCGTTCCCGGCCCGCAGCACGCCATGAAAAAAGGCATGGTAACCTCCATCGAACCCGGACTCTACCGTCCCGGCAAATGGGGCATCCGCATTGAGAACCTCGCCGCCAACCAAGCCGTCGCCAACCCGCAGGAAACCGAGTTCGGCAGCTTCCTCTACTTCGAAACCCTGACCCTCTGCCCCATCGACACCCGCCTGATGGACACCGCCATGATGACCGACGGCGAAATCGACTGGGTCAACCGCTACCACGCCGAAGTCCGCCGCCGCCTAGAGCCGCTGACCAAAGGCGCGGCAAAAGCATGGCTGATCAAACGCACCGAACCGCTGGCGCGCTGACGGCAAAGGTCTCTGAAACGACCATGGCGTGGGTTCTCACCACGAACCCGCGCCAACCCCAAAGGTCGTCTGAAACCGAAAATCCCGTTTCAGACGACCTCCGAAACAAACCCATAACGCAGGCTGCCACCCGCGACTGCCACAATATAGTGGATTAAATTTAAATCAGGACAAGGCGACGAAGCCGCAGACAGTACAGATAGTACGGAACCGATTCACTTGGTGCTTCAGCACCTTAGAGAATCGTTCTCTTTGAGCTAAGGCGAGGCAACGCCGTACTGGTTTAAAGTTAATCCACTATAAAAAACCGTCCGAAACCCCATCCAAAGTGTTCAGACAACCATAAAAGCCGTAGCGTGGGCTTTGCCCACGAAAAGCATCAGCACAAAGGTCGTCTGAAACCCAAAATCCCGTTTCAGACGACCATAAAAGCAAAAGCCCGCACACCCAAAAACCAAGGGCCTGACTACAAAGAAGAGAAAACCATCCCAAGCGTCCGAACACCCGTTCAGACCGCCTTCCCGTATTCAGGCATATTCCGACCCACCAAGCCCCGAGCAGGTACGATATGCTGAAATTCATCATCCGCCGCATACTTTCCGCCATCCCCACCATGCTGGTACTGATTACCGTCTCATTCTTCCTGATGCGGCTCGCACCCGGCAGCCCCTTCACCGGCGACAAAAACGTACCGCCCGCCGTACTGGCCAACATCGAAGCCAAATATCATCTGAACGACCCGATGTACCTGCAATACTTCAACTATCTCAAACAACTCGCCCACGGCGACCTCGGTCCCTCATTCAAATACAAAGACTACAACGTCAACGAGCTGCTCGCCCAAGCCCTGCCCGTTTCCGTCGAGCTGGGCGTGTACGCCTTCATCATCTCCACCGTCTTGGGCGTACTCATGGGCACCATCGCCGCACTCAGGCGCAACACATGGGCGGACTACACCATCATGACCGCCGCCATGACCGGCATCGTCGTCCCCAGCTTCGTCAAAGCCCCCATCATGATTTTCATCTTCGCCATCACCCTCAAATGGCTGCCCGCCGGCGGCTGGAATGACGGTTCGTTGACCAGCCTCATCCTGCCCGTCGCCGCCCTCTCCATAGGCTATGTCGCAGGCCTCGCCCGCATCACGCGCGGCGCGATGATAGAAGTGTTGAACAGCCCCTACATCCGCACTGCCCGCGCCAAAGGATTATCGATGAACAGCATCGTCCTGCGCCACGCCCTGCGTCCCGCCATGCTGCCTATCCTTTCCTATCTCGTTCCCGCCTTCGTCGGCATCATCACCGGCGCCATCGTCATCGAAAGCGTCTTCGGTCTGCCCGGCATCGGACAACTCTTCGTCAACGGCGCGCTCAACCGCGACTACGGCATGATCTTGGGGCTGACCATCCTCGTCGGCGTACTGACCATCGTCTTCAACGCCATACTCGACATCCTCTACGCCCTGATCGACCCCAAAATCCGCTATTAAAAGCAAAAAAAGGTCGTCTGAAAACCGGTTTTGCCGTTTTCAGACGACCTCCGAACAAAAAACGGAGAACACCATGCTATTCAACAAGAAAAATTCCCGCGCCATAGCAGAAGCCGCCGAACAGGCACAAGTACACGGACGCAGCCTGTGGCAGGACGCATGGCGGCGTTTCAGCAACAACAAAGCCGCCCTGTGCAGCGTCTTCATCCTTGCCGCCATTATCCTCTTCGTTATCGCCGTCCCCTGGGTCAGCGCCTACACCTACGACCACACCGACTGGGACAACATGCAAATCCCGCCCTCCTTCGCCACCCGCCACTACTTCGGCACCGACCTGCTCGGACGCGACCTCCTCACCCGCGCCGCCGCCGGCGGACGCATTTCCCTGCTCATCGGCATCGCAGGCGCACTCGTCGCCGTCGTCATCGGCACGCTCTACGGCGCACTCGCAGGCTTTTTCGGCGGTAAACTCGACTCCGTCATGATGCGCCTGCTCGAAATTCTCAACGCCTTTCCTTTTATGTTTTTCGTCATCCTGTTGACCACCTTCTTCGGGCGCAACCTCTTACTCATCTTCGTCGCCATCGGACTCGTCTCATGGCTTGACGTCGCCCGCATCGTCCGCGGACAAACCCTCAGCCTCAAACACAAAGAATTCGTCGAAGCCGCCCGCATCACAGGCGTATCCCGCCGCCGCATCGTTACCCGCCACATCATCCCCAACGTACTCGGCGTCGTCATGGTTTACGCTTCCCTGCTCGTCCCCGGCATGATCATGTTCGAATCCTTCCTCAGCTTCCTCGGATTGGGCGTACAAGAACCCAAGACCAGTTGGGGTTCGATGCTCCAAGAAGGCGCAGCCTCCATGGAAGCCGCCCCGTGGCAGCTCCTCGTCCCCTGCTTCTTCCTCGTCGCCACCCTCTTCTGCTTCAACTTCATCGGCGATGGCCTGCGCGACGCACTCGACCCCAAAGACCGCTGACACACACAACGAGGACACACCCATGACCACCCCATTACTCACCGTCGAAAACCTCGACATCCGCTTCCAGCTCCACGAAAAAACCGTCCACTCCGTGCGCAACATCAGCTTCCAAGTCGCCAAAGGCGAAACCCTCGCCCTCGTCGGCGAATCCGGTTCCGGCAAATCCGTTACCGCCATGTCCCTCATGCGCCTCCTGCCCGAAAATAGCACCCGCTACGGACAAGACTCACGCATCACCTTCGACGGCACATCCATCCTCGACGCAGACGAAAAAACCCTCCGCAGCCTACGCGGCGGACGCATCAGCTTCATCTTCCAAGAGCCCATGACCTCGCTGAACCCCTTCATGAAAATCGGCACCCAGCTCATGGAAGCCCTGCGCGTCCACAACAAAACCATCACCCGCAAAGCCGCCCGCGAACGCATCCTCGACCTCCTCAACCGCGTCGGCATCCGCGAAGCAGAACGTCGTCTGAAACAATACCCCCACGAATTCTCAGGCGGCCAGCTCCAGCGCATCATGATCGCCATGGCGCTGCTCAACGAGCCCTCCCTGCTCATCGCCGACGAACCCACCACCGCCCTCGACGTCACCATCCAGGCAGAAATCCTCGACCTCCTCCACGACCTCCAAAAACAAATGGGCATGGCGATAATCTTCATCACCCACGACCTCGGACTCGCCGAACACTACTCCGAAACCGTCTGCGTCATGAAAGACGGCGAAATCGTCGAGCGCGGCAAAATCAAACAAGTTTTCGCCAACCCCACCCACCCCTACACCGCCCAACTCATCCACTCCGTCCCCAAAGGCATGAAAGAACCCGTAGAAGGCAACCCGCCCGAGCTCATCGGTGCCGACGGCATCGACGTCCACTTCACCCTCAAACACAACTTCTTCGGCAAACCCCTCAAAACCTTCCACGCCGTCAAAAACATCAGCCTCGCCATCCGCCAAGGCGAAACCCTCGGCATCGTCGGCGAATCCGGTTCCGGCAAATCCACGCTCGGCAAAGCCATCATGCAAATGCTCCCCTACCAAGGCAGCATACACTTCGACGGCAGCGACCTCGCCGCCCTCAGCCCCGAGCGTGCGCGCCAACTCAAAGCCGAACGCCAAATCGTCTTCCAAGACCCCTACGGCTCACTCTCACCCCGCCTCACCGTCGGCGAAATCATAGGCGAAGGCCTCACCGTCCACCGCCCTGAAATGACCAAAGCCCAACGCACCGAACTCGTCCTCAAAGTCCTGGACGAAGTCTCCCTGCCCGCCGACGCCCTCAACCGCTACCCGCACGAATTCTCAGGCGGACAACGCCAACGCATCGCCATCGCCCGCGCCCTCATCCTGCGGCCCAAGTTCATCCTCCTCGACGAACCCACCTCCGCCCTCGACCGCTCCGTCCAAATCAAAGTCGTCGAACTGCTGCGCGGACTCCAAACCAAATACGGACTGACCTACATCTTCATCAGCCACGACCTCTCCGTCGTCCGCGCCGTCAGCGACAACGTCGCCGTCATGCAGCACGGAGAACTCGTCGAATACGGCAGCGCAGACCAAATCTTCCACCACCCGCAGAAAGACTACACCAAACGCCTCATCAACGCCGCCTTCGACCTCTGACTCAAGGTCGTCTGAAATCAAAAGTAGCGTAGGCTTCGCCCACGAACCCTGCCAACCTCAGAAGGTCGTCTGAAACCCAACTTTCAGATGACCTTCTTTCTAATCTCATCTACTTCATCGCAAATTTCAACGCAAACTTTACCAATCCAACCCATAATTACCTCCAGCAGCCGTCATTCCCGCGCAGGCGGGAATCCATCGGAAACCCTAAGAAACAGATATTCAAAAACAGTTGCCGAAATTCAAAAGTGGATTCCCGCCTGCGCGGGAATGACGGCAGAAAAATATCCCGTCGGATACGGTTATCCCAACCTACACCGACAACCAAAAATCGTCTGAAACCCACCGTAGCGTGGGCTTTGCCCACGAACCCCGCAAATACAAAAAGGTCATCTGAAACCCAACTTTCAGACGACCTTCTTTCTAATCCCATCTACTTCATCGCAGCCTTCAACGCAAACGCTGCCAGCAGTGCGCCGAAGCGGTATTTGCGCGGAATGGCGAGTCCTGCCGTTTTATACAGCAGGCTTGTCTGCGTCAGCTCGTTGCCCAAATCCAGCAGCTTCATCAGCGTGTCCGACTTGCGCTCTTCCTGTTCCTTCAATTTGCGCTGTTTCAAATACGATGCCTCAATCCTCAGGCGGACGAGTTTGGCTTCCAGTTGCAGCAGTTCGCGTGCTTCATCGCGTTCCGTTTTATTCATCGCCCCCTCCTTCCTGCATATCTTGACCGCGCAGGCAGGCGATGTCTGCCCGGATGTCCTGCAAGGTTGCCGCGATTTGGTTGTTTTGGCTGCGCCAGTCTTTTGACACTTTACCGAACAAAATTGCAATGACAATTAGGCTGAGGGCGGTTATCCCGAAAAATACCCATATAGCCGCGGTATCCGACAACGCGCGGTTTAGTCCAAAAAGCAGGCTGATGAATGCAATCAGCAGCAATATGCCCGATACGACCAGCCATATGATGATGCGGAACACGTTTTCCGCCTGCTCCGCCAAATCCAGATTCAAAATCTGCAACCGCAGCAAAAGCAAATCGATACCTTGATTCAGCAGCGTTTTCGTATGTTCGATATTTTGTCTGATACCCATATTCCGATTTCCCTGATTGCTCCGAAACGGACAATCCGAAGGCTTTGGGGTCGTCTGAAACCTTTGCCGCCCCTCATAAGCAAACGCCGCCGGAACAAGACTTCTAAAAATCGTGTCCGGACGGCATTCCTGTTTGACCGATTATCGGCGGTTCAGCAAGACGCCGACGACCAAGCCTGCCAGTGCAGCAAAGCCCATTGCGTAATAAGGTTTGTCGTGTACGGCTGCATCGGCTTGGCGTGCGCCGCGTTTGATGCGGTCACCCGCTTCTTCTCCAAACTCGGCAAAGCGTTTTTTGCCTTCTTTGAAACGCTCTTCTGCCAATTCTTCAAATTCGTCGTATTTTTCGCGCGCGCGGTCGGCATGATGTCTGATGCGCTCGCCTGCTTCGTCTTCAAAACGATACAAACGCTCTTTGGCGGCTTCGAGTTTTTCCTGCAATTTGGCTTTGGCTTTTTTACCTTCTTCCGAGCCGGCTTCCACGCCTTTGGTGTACAGCTCTTCGACATCGTTCATTACATCTTGAATGTCTTTCAACAAAGCTTCTTTGCGGGATTCAAAATCATGTTTTTTCATTACCTTCTCCTTGATGTCCATATGGGTGAAATAACAGATTATTCATCTGTTAACTGATTATAACCCCTTTACACTTCTTCTCAAGTCAATTCGGCTAAAGTTGGTTTGAAAACATGTAAAGATTAACGCTAGAGATAAAAAGGTCGTCTGAAAACCTGTTTCCAAGTTTTCAGACGACCTTTCAGCTTTTCAGTCAAAACGACCAAGCGTTACGCCAAGCCTTTTGCTTTCAAGACTTCCAGCATGGTACTGCCCAATTCGGCAGGGCTGCGGGTGTAGGCGATACCGGCTTTTTCGAAAGCGGCGAATTTTTCTTCCGCAGTACCTTTGCCGCCGGAGATAATCGCACCGGCGTGACCCATGCGTTTGCCTTTAGGGGCGGTCACACCAGCGATGTAGCCGACGACGGGTTTGGTTACGTTGGATTGGATGTATTCGGCTGCTTCTTCTTCCGCAGTACCGCCGATTTCACCGATCATGATGATAGCGTCGGTATCGGGGTCTTCTTGGAAGAGTTTCAGCGCGTCGATTTGGTTCATGCCCGGAATCGGGTCGCCGCCGATACCGATACAGGTTGATTGACCCAAGCCCAGTTTGGTGGTTTGTGCCACGGCTTCGTAAGTCAATGTACCGGAACGGGAAATGATGCCGATGCGGCCCGGAGTGTGGATGTGGCCCGGCATAATACCGATTTTGCACTCGCCCGGAGTAATCACGCCCGGGCAGTTAGGGCCGACCAAACGTGTGCCGTTGCCGTTGGTTTCCAGATAGCGTTTGGCTTTGAGCATATCCAGAGTCGGAACGCCTTCGGTAATCACAACCACCAAGCCTACGCCGGAATCAACCGCTTCAACGATAGAATCCAAAACAAACGGAGCCGGAACGTAAATCACGGATGCGTCCGCGCCGGTTTCTTTAACGGCTTCTTTCATGGTGTTGAACACAGGCAGGTTCAGGTGGGTTTGACCGCCTTTACCCGGAGTCACGCCGCCGACGACTTTAGTGCCGTAAGCCAGAGCTTGTTCGGAGTGGAAAGTACCGTTTTTACCGGTGAAACCTTGAACCAATACTTTGGTGTCTTTATTAATCAATACGCTCATTCTTTTCTCCTTAGGCGTTTACGGCTGCGACAATTTTTTCGGCTGCGTCATTCAGGCCGTCGGCGGAAGTCAGTTTCAGACCTGATTCGTTCAGGATTTTCGCGCCGAGTTCGGCGTTGTTGCCTTCCAGACGGACAACGACAGGCACGTCAACGTTGATTTCTTTAACGGCTGCAACGATGGCTTCCGCGATCATGTCGCAACGGACGATACCGCCGAAGATGTTGATCAATACGCCTTTGACGGATTTGTCTTCGAGAATCAGTTTGAACGCTTCAACTACGCGCTCTTTGGTCGCACCGCCGCCTACGTCCAAGAAGTTGGCAGGTTGCCCGCCTTTAAGTTTGATGATGTCCATGGTTGCCATCGCCAAACCTGCGCCGTTCACCATACAGCCGATGTTGCCTTCCAGCGCAACATAGTTCAGGTCGAATTCGGAGGCTTTCAGCTCGCGTTCGTTTTCTTGGGATTTGTCGCGCAATTCGGCGATTTTCGGCAGGCGGTAGAGGGCGTTGCTGTCGATACCGATTTTGCCGTCCACACAGGCCAGCGCGCCGTTTTCGCGGACTGCCAGCGGGTTCACTTCAAACAGGGCAAAGTCGTTTTCGACAAACGCTTTGTACGCGCCGGTCATCAGTTTGACGAACTCGTTGATTTGTT
>ERZ772799.132-NODE-132-length-30902-cov-3.082634_pt1 | contig 30902 bp, 32 predicted proteins | sample MGYA00511345_ERZ772799 | MGnify/ENA primary metagenome ERZ772799 (study PRJEB29015, sample SAMEA2738037) | human oral metagenome | biome: human oral; feature: human-associated habitat; material: saliva | place: China | collected 2238 ... | reverse complement strand
ATAATGCTATCAAATACGCTCCACCAACGACTGGCAAAGTAACATTGCAAGCCCAACTCAAGAAAAATACCCTAGAATTGACAGTCAAGGACAATGGCCCAGGAATTGCGCCGAGCGACAAGAAACGCATTTTTGATCGGTTTTATCGGGCGGATTCGGCCCGCACTCGCACTGATGTTTCGGGATATGGTTTGGGGTTGGCCATTGCTAAATCGTTAGCCGACCAGTGTGGCTACGCAATTCGAGTCAAAAGTCGTCCGTCGATTAAAGGATCAGAGTTTAAACTGATTATTCCGCTTGGTAATGACAAATAACAGTTAAATATCGCATGATTTTTAGGGGTTTATGCTAAAATTAACATATGGACAAACTAATTCTTCAAGATAAAATAGCGGTAATTACTGGTGCGGCCAGTGGTATCGGTAAGGCGATCGCGATGACATACGCCCAGCAGGGCGCTAAGCTGGTAATAACTGACATTAATTTAGATGGTGTTAAGGCAGTAGCTCAGGAAATTACCAAAAAAGGCGGTCAGGCTATAGCAATTAAAACTGATGTTGCGAAAAAATCTGACATCGATGCGATGATCAATTTAGCGATCGATAAATACGGCAAACTTGATATTTTAGTAAATAATGCCGGCATTATGGATAATATGCAACCGGTTGACGAGGTTGATGAAGCGACTTGGCGCCGAATTATGGATGTTAACGTCTCCAGCGTGCTATTTGCCTCTAAAAAGGCCGTTCAAGTATTTAAAAAACAAGCCAATGGTGGTGTAATTATCAATATTGCTTCGGTTGGTGGGATTCGCGGTAGTCGAGCTGGTGTAATGTATACCGCTTCTAAGCACGCGGTCATTGGTATTACCAAAAATATTGCCTATATGTATGCTAAAACTGGCATTCGTTGCAATGCTATCGCGCCAGGCGGGGTTAATACCAATATTTCTAGTTGTATGACAAATCCTAGCCAATTCGGTATGGGGCGGGTGATGGAAGGTGTCGCAAATTCGCCACGAATGGGCGAACCCGAGGAAATTGCCGGTCCGGCCTTGTTTTTGGCTTCAGAACAATCGAGTTTGGTCAATGGTGCGGTATTAGTAGCTGATGGCGGTTGGACGGCTTATTAAGGCCAAAAAACGGCTTTAGCGAGCTAAATCTAACGATTTTATTGGATTTTTTTAATAAAATGAGCGGTATCGCGAATTTCGGCGTTGTTTTTTAAATAAAATTTATGGGCGGCTATTTTTGCGTAACTTGAGGTAAATTCTAAGGCTTCAAGCTGGTTTTCTGCGCCCCAATCAAGCATAGCTTGCCATATTTTTTGACTAATACCTTGACCGCGGTATTGCTTATCAACTACAAACTCCTCAAGATAGCCGACATTAGGTTTGGCAATTTTAGCGACAATGCTTAAAGTGGCGGCGCCGATAATTCGACCATTGTCTCGCGCTACTAGTTGGACGATAGTAGGCGAATTGCTGATAAATTTGATTTTCTCGGCTGAAATTGGCGCGCCGTCAGACTCAGTGTTAAGTTGGGCGAGCAATAAGCCCAAATCACGCGCATCTGCCTCCGAATAATCAGTTAAACGCTCAATTGAGATAGAATTGTTCATAAGCTTATTTTAACATAGATTAGATAAGTTCTGCGCTATAATTAACAATATTAACTAAGACGCAACAAGATTTCAGCGCTTAAAATGATATCCGCGACAGTTGAACCGCGTGACAAGTCAGAAATCGGTTTATTAAAACCCAGTAAAACCGGCCCCGCTACGTGTGCTCCGGCTAATTGTTCTAGAGCTTTATATAAAATATTACCGCTATTTAAATCAGGCGTAATTAAAACATTAGCCTGGCCAGCCACCGGGCTTTGCGGGGCTTTTTTGCGACCAATTCGAGGGTTAATGGCGGCATCAAGTTGCATTTCGCCGTCAATTAGCGCTTCGGGTAGGCGGGCTTTGGCCAGTTCCAAAGCTTGGTGAATTTTATCAATTGATAAATCACGTCCACCCGAACCAAAAGTCGAAAACGACAGCATCGCGAGACGGGGCGGTTGGTCCAGAATTTTGACCGAAGCTTGGTGGGTTAAAACGATAATATCGGCCAGTTGCTCGGCGGTTGGATTTTTGCAAGTGGCTCCGTCAGCTATGATTAAGCGTCGACCATCTGGCAAATCGCAAACAAATAAACTAGCGAAGGTTTTCTGACCGTCAGGTAAGCCCACAATGTCGCGACTAGCGATAATAACATCACGCGTTGGGCAATCGATACCGGCAATCATCGCTTCGGCTGAGCCACTTTTTAGTATAGAGCTAGCGGTGGTGAGAGCTTGTGGTCCACCCTCTAGCAAAAGCGGTTGGCAAATCGTTTGGAGTTGCTGGGTGGCTTGCTTAATAAAAGGGTTATTGCCTTCAGGAAAAATAATTTTCTTCATAGTTTTATTGTAACTGATTTATTTAAAAACAGCCACCATGGTTTGTGATATAATAAGCAACATGGATTTATGGTTAATCTTATGGTGGTTGGTGATTTACGCGTTTTTAGGCTGGTGTGTTGAGGTAATTTACGCTACCAGCAGTCGCGGTATTTTTGTTAATCGTGGATTTTTGAGCGGTCCATATTGTCCGATTTATGGTTTTGGAGCGCTCCTAGTCTTATGGGTGACGGCACCATTTATCAAGAGTTTACTGGGCTTATTTGTGGTGGCTATGGCTTTGTGCAGTATTTTGGAATTATTAGCGGGCTGGCTTATGGAAATATTTTTTAAACAACGTTGGTGGGATTATAGCGACTACCCTTTTAATATTGGTGGTTATGTTTGCTTGGAATTTTCGTTGTTGTGGGGATTGGCGTGTATGTTTATGGTCAAAATTATTCATCCAATTATTGTTAAAATGACTCCTCAGCTACTTAATCAGGCCGGTCTGACGGTGTTGAGCCTGATTTTAATTGCTCTATCGGCTGATTTTATAGCGACTGTTAATCAAATGCTCAAACTTAAACAACAATTATTGCTGATTGATGAAATTGATCAACGAATGAAGCAACTGGCTGATGGTTTGGGCAAACGAATTCACGGTGTTAGCAAAACCACCATCAACGAATTGACCGAGCTCAAACAAAAACAAGACGAGATTCTGGCGGTTATTAATTATCGTTATGGTCGTTTGATTCGGGCTTTTCCTGATTCAAGCTTAAAACAATTTTTAACTCAATCGGTCAATTTTAAACTGGACGTACTTCCTAAGAAGAACAAGAAAAAACGTTAAACTAAAAATTGCCCTTTTATAAAAGGGCAATTTTTTAAAATAATTATTTAGCTATTGGTGGCTTTTTTCTTGCGATTGATTATCAGACTGCCAAGACCGATAATTAGTAGCAGATATATAAACCAACTTGGGATGTTAACGCGACCGATGCGCAGATAACCAGTGTTAGGTGGTAAAAAGAATCCAAGGTTGTTTTTGGCGTTGATTCTGATGGTTTTTCGAATGATAGCCTTGTTGCCAGCTGGGTCAGTGGCAGTTATTGTTATATCATAAGAACCGTTAGCTAGTTGATCAATCGTTCCTTGAGGCAGAGTCCAGGTTCCGTCTTGATTGTTGACGGCAGGATATTGTTTGCCATTGATTTCGACGGTTACATTGGCATCTGGTTCGTTGACTGTGCCAGATAATTCCGGACTACGTTCAGTGTATTCATCTTTAGGATTAAAATCAGTTACCGGTGGAACATTATCAATAACTAGACCGTTGGGGAAAACTTTAGTTAAAACCACGCTCGAAGTGTTCGGATCGTAACTTTTGACAGTGACTTTATAAGTGCCGTCTGCTAGCTCTGGCGCGATAGTTCCAGCTGGCAGGGTCCAGGTGCCGTTGCCATGGTTAATGGCTCGGAAAAAACCAGGACGACCTTCGATATAGACATGAACTTCTAGATTAGGGTCGTTAATTTTACCTTTTAGTTCAGGGGAGCGAATTTTAGTATTAGTCTTATTAAAAGTTAAAATATCGGCTTTGAATTTTAAACTACGTTGTTGAGTGATAGTTGTGTCAGGACAACCGCCAGTGATTTCTAATTCAATTTGATTGGTTTGCGGTTCAGGTAATAGACCAGCTAGTGGAACTGTAGTATCTACGCCTGCTTGATAAGCTACTGGCTGATCATAAACTTGAGTGCCATTAAGACGAACTACCAGCCGAGTGGCCCAATTGGTTCGCACAACATAATTGAGGTTGCTTTTAATAACGGTAGCATTATTGTCGGGTGTGGTTGAAACCAGACTAACGGCAGTTTGTCCGCCTTGGCAAACTTGAGCTTTAACATTGGTGTTTGAGGCAAAAACTGGTGCAGTGACTAGTCCCGATAGCCCAAGTGCTAAACCACTAGCTATCGCCAATGCTAAGCAACTATTTTTTATATCGATATTTGAGTTTTTTATTAGCGACATAGCTAGCTCCTAGGATTAAAATGATAACTGATATGATAATTATGAGAATTGGTGAGATAAATAACACAGTGCGGGTTTCATCAATTTTTCTATCAAGACCACTACCTTTTAAATTAACTTTCATCAGAGCGAATAACGGTGACTGTTCCCAGACGAAATCAACCTTTTTATCAACGCCTGGCAAGGCAGTAATTCCATTTTTTTGCAAAGCAAATTTGTTATTGCCAAATAGGTCTTTAACGGTAACTTCGCCGTTGACATTGTAATGGGTATTGCCAGAGTTTTTAGCTTTGAATGAAAATTCGGATTTAGAACCAATATTTAAGAAAGGAATCTTGACGTCATGCAACTCACCCGCGAAATGGTTTTGACCATCGGTTGAAGCATAAACTAGCATACCTACGCGAGAAGTTACGGCGACGCCCGAGGTTTTAGTTGGGGTATTGTTGATGGTTTCCGCAAAAATTAAGCCATATTGACCGCCGTTTGGTAAATCTTTTGGCACCTCAATGGTGTAATGAACTTGCACTGAACTTTTAGCTTTAACTTCGAATTCAGTTTTATCAAACTTAACCCATTTATGAAGTAAACTACGATCGGAAGTTGATTGCAATTTATAACCGTCGTTAGTCGCTTCATAAGGGCTGGCGTATATTTTGGCTTTAAAATCAACCTCTCCAGTATTGTATAACGAGAACTCACCTTTGTAGGTTTGACCTTTTTTCAGTTCAGGGGTTACTTTAGCGGGTGAGATCGTCATCTCAGTTCTGCCGTTGGTTGCTGAAGCTGGTAGGTTTAGGCTGGCGACTAGAATTGTCGCTAAGACTAATCCGGTCAAGATTCTAGTTAATTTCTGGAGAGGTTGTGTCATGTGATTTTCCTTTTCTATTAGTTAGCAATTGCCGTAAACACTACCGTACCGGTGTAAGTACCACTTGGTTTGGTAGAGTCAGCTTTAGCACCGAACAATACGTCAGTCTGTTGGCTTTGGATTGCAGTACCGTTAGTTTTGATTTGGTCGTCATTACCTTGAGCTGGGACGCCAGCGAAGGTTCCAGTTAGGTTGTCCAAGTTTGATTCAATGGCCATATTACCAGCGCCGAAACCACCAGCATTTTCAACTCGGTAGCCCCAACTGTTGTTAGCTAAAGCAGCTGGTGCGTTTAAAGTACCGGTGTGTGGGTTGATGCTATCGCTTGCTTTTTTCAGGTCACGATCAGCAGAGATCATACCAAGTTTCAGGGTATAACCAGCAGCGTTGTTAGTTGAAACCGTAACAGTTGCTTTACCACTTGATGCTTTAGCGCTGGAAGCGGTTGGGTTGATGTTTAAGTCAACGTTAGCGGTCGATTGAATTGAAATAGTCGAACCGATATTAGCATTAACCACAGTGTTGGCAGTTTCAGCTTTAGCTGAGAAAACTGGCAAAGCGACAATCGCAGCCGAAGTTAAAGCGATGCTTGTATATTTAATAATTTTTTTCATGTTTGTATTCTCCTTTTTTGAGTTTTTGTATATTTGCTATGTGCATCGTCATTATCTAGCTTCTGCTTAAAAAAGTCAATTATAACTCGCTAAAAACACTAAGTGTGATTTCCAAAAACCACTCGAAATAATCATTTTTAAAGAGTAAAAAACTGATTTTGTGGTTATTTTTACAATATTGTTTTATTAACAACATTAAGCAAAAAAGACTGGTTGGGGCTTGATATTTTTAACCATAAACTCTATTATAATAGCTAATGAAGAAACGATTGCTCAAAATTAGTCTTATTATAATAACAATAGCTGGGTTAGTGGCTGGAGCCTGGTGGCTAAACCAGGTTAATACCGCCACATTACAAACCAAACCAAAACTAGTTATTGGCACCGATCCGGGGTTTAAACCATTTGAATATCGCCAGGGTGGCAAAATTGTTGGTTTTGATATTGATTTAGCTCAGGAGATTGCTAATGACACTGGTCGCCAGTTGGTGATTGAGGAAATGAATTTCGATGGTCTGATCGCCGCTTTGCAGGCTGGTAAAATCGATATGGCGGTGGCTGGCATGAGTGTGACGCCTGAGCGATCGCAAAACGTTAATTTTTCTAATCCGTATTATTTAGCTAGTCAAATGATTGTGGTGCGTGATAATGATCAACGCATCAAGAGCAAAACTGATTTAACAGGCAAAAAAATAGGCGTCCAATTGGGGAGTACTGGCGATACTATCGTTGGTCAACTTCCTCATGTCACTAAAATTCAATTTTCAGCGGTTCCAGCGGTGTTGCAAGAATTGCGGAGCGGTCGTATTGATGCTGCGGTGTTAGATAATGCTCCGGCCGAAACTTATATCAAAACCAATCCTGATTTAAAAATGCTCGATACTAAACTATCGGAAGAAAATTACGCCATTGCCATGCGCAAGGATCGCACGGATTTGTTAGACCAAGTCAATACTACTATCAAACGAGTCCGGCAAGATGGCACTTATCAGCGGTTGATTGAAAAACATTTTTCAGAGCCACTTAGCGAACAAATGAGTTTAGCTAATATTTTCTTGGGTGATCGGCGCTATATGTATTTGGTTAAAGGTTTGGGCGTGACGTTATTTTTGGCAACGATTTCGACGGTGATCGGGGTGGTGATCGGCTTGGCGGTGGCTTTGATGCGAATCTCGCGACTGTATCCACTGAAATTTTGGCGTAAATCTCGGTCGGCATGCTTAAAACGCTGGTCGGAGTTTAATCCGGTAGCGTGGCTGGCAAAATTTTATACCGATGTGATTCGCGGAACACCACTGCTGGTGCAATTATTAATTATGTATTATGTGGTGTTTGGCAGTTACCAAAATGTTCCGAAACTGGTTGTGGCCGCGCTAGCCTTTGGGATTAACTCTGGAGCATATGTGGCGGAATTGATTCGAGCTGGGTTTGAAAGTTTGCCAAAAGGTCAATGGGAGGCTGCTCAATCGCTTGGTTTAAATTATCCGCAGACAATTTGGTATGTAACGATGCCTCAGGCGCTCAAAGTAGCCTTGCCGAGTTTGATTAGTGAGTTTATTACTCTACTCAAGGAAACTTCGATTGTTGGTTGGATCGGGGCGACTGATTTAATGCGCGGTGCTGATAATATCCGTTTTCAGACCGCGACGGCTTTTGAGGCGTTGATTGCCGCAGCGCTGATTTATTTAATGTTAACGACTATTTTTACAAAAATAATGACCCGCGTGGAAAAGAGGCTTCAAAATGACGCTTAATATTACTAAATTAAAGAAAAGTTTTAACGACTTAAAAGTCTTAAAAAGCATCGATCTAGCGGTGGTGCCGGGTGAAATTGTCGCGCTGGTGGGCAGTTCTGGCGCTGGTAAATCAACTTTACTGCGATGCATCAATCAAATCGAGGAACCGACCGGTGGTAAAGTAGTGCTTAATAAAGTTGATTTATTGCGGGGCGACGCTCAAGCTCGCGAAATGCTCAATCATATTGGGATGGTGTTTCAGCAGTTTAATTTATTTCCACATCTGACGGTTTTAGAAAATATTATTTTGTCACCAATGAAAGTCGATAAACAACCTCGCGATTTAGCGGTCAAAAACGCCAAAACACTGCTCAAAAAACTCGGAATATCCGACAAAGCCGAAGTTTATCCGGGGTCGCTATCTGGTGGTCAACAACAACGGGTGGCAATTGTTCGGGAGCTAGCCAAAAACCCAGATTTAATGCTGTTTGACGAACCAACTAGTGCCCTTGATCCGGCTAATGTTGATGGACTGGCAGAAATCATTAAGGGGCTAGCGAGCGAGGGCATGATGGTGGTGGTTGTGACTCATGATATTCGGTTCGCGCTCGAGGTGGCTAGTCGGGTAGTTTTCTTAGAAAACGGTAAAATTGTGGCTAACGACGCCCCCGATAAAATTATCGAATCGGACGATCCGACGGTCTATAATTTCTTCCAAAGTGCTTTAAATTAGTTTTTTGGAAAAAAACTAACGCCATTGCCTAAATTGACTTAAAAATACCAATATTATCAACCAAAATCGTTGTGATAAAAACAACATTTTCGGAATTAGACTAAAAAGATTAACGCTTGGTGATTTCGCCGGCGTAACGGTCTTTGTAATCGCTGGCCTGGTAAAATACTTCGTAACTATTAGTGCCGGTTCGGATGTCGCTTTCGTGGACGATTAGCGGTCGACAACTAGCAAATTGCTTGTTGAGTTCAACTTTTTCGGTGAGATATTGTTTGCCGTTTAGAATCAGCCGACAACTAGCTTTTTTGTCGCTGGTATTTTTGATGTCGGTGTGAATTTTAATTTCGACATTGCCATTTGACAAGCGATTAAATTGATTTAAAACTAATTGGCGTGGATAACCGTCATTGGGATCGGAAGCTTGCGGAGCGGGCTTTTCTTCGAGTTGATAATCAAGCACGTTTTGATTGATTGGATCGGTAATCGGCTCGGTCGGCTTAGCTGGTTGAGGAGTTGGTCGAAACGGTCCTAATTGCTGAAAATAAACCAGCGCTATCGCCGTTCCAGCTAACATAACGATAGTGGTTATAATAATGACAAGTTTTTTAAGCATAAATTAATTTTAGCATACATATTAAACTAAAGTTTGTTTTTTGATAACGCTTATGATATAAATAATAGTGTATATCTTTTAATAAAAAGGGAGAACAACAAAAATGGATCAACCAATTCGCGTTAACTCAGAAATTGGACGTTTGAAAACAGTTTTACTGCATCGTCCAGGTGAAGAATTAGAAGCTTTAACACCTGAATATATGGGGCGGATGTTATTTGATGATGTGCCTTTTTTGAAAAAAGCACAGGAAGAGCACGATGCTTTTGCGCAAGTCCTGCGTGATAATGGCGTCGAGGTGCTGTATCTTGATCAATTAGTGGCGGAAGCGCTTTATACTGAAGAAATTAAGTGGCAATTTATTAAAGAAATGGTGCGTGCTTCAAAACAAGATGATAATTACTCAGCTGAGGCGATTGTTAATTATCTTGGTAATATGGACACTTTGGCAATGGTACGCAAAGTCATGGCTGGTGTCAAAAAAGACGAAGTTAGCGTCATGGAACCAGAGAATAAGCAGTTACACCACTATATGGTTGATGATTATCCATTTTATTTAGACCCAATGCCAAACTTGTATTTTACGCGTGATCCAGGCGCTGCTATTGGTAATGGCGTCAGTGTTAATAAAATGCACTGGCCAGCTCGACGTCGTGAATCGTTATTTATGGAATATATCCTCAATTATCACCCACGTTTCCGCGATGCTCATGTGCCAATGTGGTATAACCGCAATAATCGTTTCTCAGTGGAGGGCGGTGACGAGTTGGTCTTAAATAAAGACACTTTGGCGATTGGTATCAGCGAACGCACCGAGGTCGAAGCTATCGAAAAAATCGCTTCAAAATTGCTCCGTGAATCTGATTTCAAGCGCGTAGTAGCCATGAAAATCCCATCAAAGCGTGCCTTTATGCATCTTGACACCGTTTTTACAATGATTGATTATGACAAATTCTCAGTTCACCCCGAGATTTTGGCTGAAGGTGGTAAATTAGACACTTATATCATGGAAAAAGCTGACAATCAAGTCGGTTATCATATCACTTACCAACAAGACCTCAAACAAGTTTTGCAGGATATTTTGGGCGTGCCGGAAATTCAATTGATCCAATGTGGTGACGGCGATCCAATCGCGGCGGCTCGTGAACAATGGAACGACGGCTCAAACACCTTGGCAATTGCCCCGGGTGTGGTGGTAACTTACGCTCGTAATTACATTACTAACGAAGCTTTGCGCCGAGCTGGTGTCAAAGTGATTGAAATTGTTGGTGCGGAGCTTGGTCGCGGTCGCGGTGGTCCACGTTGTATGTCAATGCCATTAGTGCGAGAGGAGATTTAATGCTAAATCTAAAAGGCAAATCATTTTTAGCGCTAAAAGATTTCAGTCCGCGTCAAATTCGTTTGATGCTTGATACAGCGATCCAATTAAAAAAGAACAAATACGCTGGTGTCGCCAATCGGATTCACGAAGGCAAAAATATTGCTTTACTATTTGAAAAAACCTCTACGCGGACCCGGTGCGCCTTTGTGACTGGCGCTCATGATCTAGGAATTCACGCTGAATATTTAGGCAAAGATGATATCCAACTTGGCAAAAAAGAATCAGTCGAAGATACTGCTAAAGTGCTGGGTCGGATGTTTGATGGCATTGAATTTCGTGGTTTTGATCACAAAACTGTTGAGATACTGGCTGAACATTCTGGTGTGCCAGTTTGGAATGGCTTGACAGACAAATTTCACCCAACTCAGGGTCTGGCAGATTTGATGACGATTGAGGAAAACTTAGGTTTTCTAAAAGGCGCTCGGCTGGCTTATGTCGGTGACGGTCGCAATAACGTGGCAAATACCTTGATGTTTGCTTCGGCGTTGATGGGACTGGATTTTCGAATTGGTTCGCCAAAAGAACTATTCCCAGACCCGGCTCTGGTGGAAGAGGCTAAAGCCTTAATTGCAAAATACAAAACTGGTGCTTCGATTACCATTACTGATAACCCTCGACAGGCAGTGGCTGGCGTTGACGCTATCTACACCGACGTCTGGGTCTCTATGGGCGAGGAGGATAAATTCGCCGAACGAATTAGGTTACTAAAAGCGTATCAAGTTAATCGAGAGCTGATGACAGCCACCGGCAATGCTGATGTCAAGTTTTTGCACTGTCTGCCAGCTTTTCATGACAAAGAGACGATTTTTGGTAAACAAGTGTTTGAACAGCATGGTTTAGCTGAGATGGAAGTTTCGAATGAAGTTTTTCTTTCGCCAGCTAGTGTGGTGTTTGATCAAGCAGAAAATCGTATTTATACGATTGAAGCAGTGATGGCTCTCACTATTTAACAGAGCTACTATAACAAAGAAAGGATGTATAATGGCTACAGAAAATAAGCCAAAGAAAGCATTTAAAATGCCTTCTGCCTTCAGTGCATTGTTTGTGATTATCGCATTGATGGCTGCTTTGACCTGGGTAATTCCTTCAGGTAAATATAATATGATTCCTGATCCAAACGATTCCTCAAAGGAAATTCGTGAAGCAGGTAGTTACAAATCAATTAAAAAAGTCGAAACCACCAAAGACGCTGAAACTGGTGAAGAAACCACCACTGATTTGCGTCAGGGTGTCTGGGACGCCTTTATTTCACCAATCAAAGGTATGTCCGAAAAACTTGACGTGATTGTTTTCGTCTTGATTCTGGGTGGATTCTTGGGCGTTGTCATGAAAACCGGTGCCCTTGACGCTGCTCTAGGTAGCTTGCTCAAAAAGATGAAAGGTCGCGAAAAATGGTTAATTCCGATTTTGATGATCCTATTCTCAATTGGTGGTACAACCTATGGTATGCAAGAAGAAGCCGTGGCTTTCTATGCGCTGGTGGTGCCGATTATGCTAGCTGCTGGTTATAACGCTATGACCGCTGTGATGGTGATTGTTCTCGGTGCTGGTACTGGTGTGATGGCTTCAACCATTAACCCTTTCTCGACCGGTATCGCTGCTAAATCAGCTGGGGTGGAACTCGGTAAGATTTTAGGTGTTCAAGCTTTGATCATGGTGTTGTCGTTGATTGCAGCTATTATCTTCACTATGCGCTACGCGTCTAAAGTAAAAGCTGGTGCTTACAAAGAAGATTCCATTGGTAAACCATCAGTTAAAGCTCTTAATATGAATAGCGTGCCTGAATTTACAGCTTCACGCAAAACTATCATGGCGATCTTTGCTTTGAATTTCTTGGTGATGATCATTTCATTGATCCCTTGGAGTAACTTTGAAATTACTTTTTTCCAAGATATTCATAGCTATTTAGCTAGCCTACCAATTATCGGTGCGATCTTTGGTCTGGCGCACAATGTGCCATTTGGTGACTGGTACTTTAACGAAATTTCAGCTTTGTTCTTGATTTCAACTGGTGTTGTAGCCTTGATTTATGCTAAAGAATTTGAAAAAGAAGAAGTTTCAATTACCGATACATTTATCGCTGGCGTGGCTGATTTACTAAGCGTGGCGTTGATTATCGCTGTAGCTGCAGCTGTATCAGTTGTGATGCAAGCTGGTGGTATCCAAGATACTATTATTCACTGGGGTGAAGAAGCCCTCAAAAACGTCGGTGGCGGTCTCGTTGGCGTCTTGGCTTACTTATTCTACTTGCCAATGACCTTCATCATTCCATCGTCATCTGGTTTGGCAGCCGCAACCATGCCGGTGATCGCTCCTGTAGCTGATCTGGTTAACTCCAGCAAGGAAGTCATGGTGGTGGCATTTGCAACCGCTTCTGGTTTGCTCAATATGATCGCTCCAACCATCGCTTCGCTGTTGGCTGGTTTAGCTCTAGCTGGTGTTTCTTACAAAAATTGGTTGAAACGCTCCGCTCCAATCATGATTATCTTTGCTTTAATTAGCATGGTAGTCATCTTCTTCATGGGAGTAATGTAATAGTGGCCCGAATCGTGGTCGCTCTCGGTGGTAACGCCTTGTCGCTTGACGGCAAGGCGACTGCCGTTGCCCAACAACAAGTTGCGGATCAAACCACTAGCTTATTGGCGCGGTTGATACAGGCTGGTCATGAACTGGCGGTGGTGCATGGCAATGGTCCGCAAATCGGCAACATTATCTTGCACGAAGAGGCTATCAATACCGAAAAAACCCCAACTATGCCAGTTGATACTTGTGGGGCGATGAGCCAGGGGCAAATTGGTTATTGGCTTCAAAAGGCTTTTTATAATAATTTTCAAACCTTGGGTATTACCAAGCCAGTTGCCTCAATAGTGACCCAAGTAGTGGTTGACCCTAACGATCCAGCTTTTTCCAACCCCACCAAACCGATCGGTCCGTTTTATAGCGAACAAGAAGCTAAAAAACTAGCGGCCGAGCGTGGTTTTACGGTCAAAGAAGATGCCGGTCGTGGTTGGCGTAAAGTCGTTCCTTCACCAAAACCAATTGATATCATCGAGGCCGACTTGGTTAAAATGGCGCTCGATAGTCAAGCCATTTTAATTACGGCGGGCGGTGGTGGCATTCCTGTTTACTATCAAAACGACAAATTAGTCGGTTTGGAAGCGGTGATTGATAAAGATTTTGCAGCCGCGAAATTGGCGGAAATCATCGAGGCTGATGTGTTATTGATTTTAACGGCAGTTGATACCGTAAAAATCAACTACGGTCAGCCCAACGAACAGGCTATCGATCAAATGAGCCTTGATCAAGCTCGGCAATATATCGCCGAAGGTCAATTTGCGCCGGGTAGTATGTTGCCAAAAGTGGAAGCATCAATTAAATTTGTCTCAACTGGTAACGGTCGCCAGGCGATTATTACCACTCCAGAGGGCGCGCTCGAGGCGCTAAATGGTCAAATTGGTACAAAAATTACCCAAAATTAGCTTAAATCAAAGCTAACAGGGGTTAAATGGCAATTTTTCCACAAAAAATCGCTACTTTTCCACAAAAAACACGCTTATGGTATTGACTTTTTGGATATTTTTTGATACAATATAAGTTATGTCTTTTGATAATACAAGTGACTAATGGTCGAAATCGCAAAAGACAGATAATTAAAAGAGGAGTAATCCATGTCAATAGCCGTCGAATTTGTGCCTTCTAGGTGCAAAAAGATCGCAGTCGACGTGGTGCCTGCCGAATGGCAGCTCTATCTTGTTGATTAGAGCATAACAAAAAATTATATTACAAAAACCACCCCAAGGCACCGGGGTGGTTTTTGGGTGGCTTATTTTTTAAAAAGTGACAGGGCGGGGTGGGGACTAAATCTTATTTTTGCTGTAATTTAGTATCAATCAATTGTTTGAGCTTGGTGAAATTACTCCAAGTTTCAGCGGGAACTAGCTCACCATTGACCACGATAGTCGGAGTGGCGTTGAGATTGTGGGCGCGTCCTAATTCCATATCAAATTTGATTTTTTTGCTAATGGCTTCGTCGGCTAAATCCTGGCGGAATTTATTAAGATCTAGCCCCAACTCTTTAGCCAGCTTTTCAAAAACTTCGGTTCGTTTAGAGCCTTGATCAGCCCAATCTCTCTGGGTTGCAAAAAGTTTATGATGCATTTCCCAAAATTTGCCTTGACGATCAGCCGCTAAAGCCACGCCAGCAGCTGCCCGCGCGTCAGTATGACCCGGCAAAATAAAATTACGAAACACTAATTTGACTTGTCTAGGGTAATCTTTGGTTAATTTTTCAAAAACAGGAGCGTAGCGACCACAAGCTGGGCATTGGTAATCGGCATATTCGATGACGGTGATTTTAGCATTGGTATCGCCCAATACGACATCATTAAACTGGCCATTGTCAGCATTGGCACTGATGGCGGCGTCTTTATTGTATTTAGTGATATCAAGTCGATTTTGATTATTAGAATAAATGCCATACGCAATTAAACCAATAACTCCAATTACGAGACCGACCCGAACAATCAGCCATTTTTGATCTTCATCCATAAAACTCCATTCTGTCAATTATTGACTTTATTATACTAAAAAAGCTCATGGTTAGCAACTGATTCGGTGGTGCATTTGAGGGTAATCTGTTACAATAACCATATGGTTTATGTTTATATAACTGCGATGGTTATCTTGTTGGCAATGTTGGTTTTGCAACTGGCTTGGCGGTGGGAATTTCCGGCGCTATCGGCTTGGCAACAACATCAGTCGCGGGCTGGCAAATCAGCTCCAAAACAAGCACTTAATCACCAGCGTTGGCAATTATATCCAACGCTTCGTAGCTTGATTATGTTTAAAATTATCCTAGAATCAGGGTTGTTGTTGTTAATATTACAACAATTGCAACCAGGGGACTGGACAGCGGTAATTAAATGGATGGGGCTATTAATTATTAGCTGGCTGGTGGCTAAAATCTGGTTAGTCCAACGTTTGTCGCGCCGAATTTATCTGAAATTTGAATCAAAAATCTTAGCTGCGGCTGGTAAAATGCCTTGGCTAACTCTGTCAATGTTTCAAAATCCGAGTTTGCAACCGCCGATGTTAGCTTCGCGTCAAGAACTAGATTATTTAATCGACAACGATCAGCAAGTATTGACTGATGTTGAGCGGTTAATTATTCAGGCGGTGGCGGGATTTGTCGACTGTCGGGCGCAGGATTTAATGATTCCTCTCGAGAAACTAGTCAGTGTCAAGTCAACTGAATTACTCGGTCCGCTCAAAATTGACGAACTATATCAAACTGGCGAGCAATTGTTCGTGGTTACCACCAAAACTGGCGTAGCCGGGCTAATTCAGCTGGAGGATCTGACTAATCTTGGTTCGGGTGAGAGTTACCAGGCTCGACAATTGGCTCGGCAGGATTTTTTGGAAGTGTCAGCTGAGGCTGATTTATTAGAGGTGTTGACCCAGATGATCAAGCAGAATGTTCAGATGGCGTTGGTCGGCAATAATCGGCAGATTTTAGGCATTATTAGGCTTGAAACCATTTTAAAACAGCTCAAAATCGTCAATTTGTGATAAAATAGCCTAGAGAAAAGGAGATTTTTATGGAACGAACATTGATTCGCGAATTGCCGAGTTTGGTTGACAAACCAGTCAAAATCCAAGGTTGGCTACACAAAAAACGCCTGCTGGGCGGTTTAAACTTTATTACAGTCCGAGATCGGAGTGGCATTGTCCAGAGTTTATTAGAAGATAAAAACGAACTGGAAAAACTGCGTGGCATGCAACTAGGCACGGTGGTGGAATTTGTTGGCACGGTAGTAGCTGATGAACGTGCGCCGGGTGGTGTTGAACTGCATGATGTCACCATTACAGTGCTGACGCCGGTAACTGACGAACCGTTAATTGAAATTGACAAGCCGATTCTGCACAAATCGGAAAATCTCGACACTTTGTTTGAATACCGAGTGTTAAATGTTCGTAATCTCCAAGAACAAAGCATCTTTAAAATTCGCGCTGAAGTGTTGCGGGAAATTAGGGAATTTTTGACGGCGCAGGAATTTGTGGAAATTGATACCCCGAAGCTATTAGCTGGTGCCACCGAAGGTGGTGCGGAGGTTTTTAAACTGGATTACTTCGGCAAAGAAGCGACGCTAGCCCAGTCACCGCAATTTTATAAACAAATTATGGTTGGGGCGTTCGAGCGGGTGTTTGAAATCGGCCATTCCTACCGGGCGGAGCCGAGCGCGACTAGTCGGCACTTAACTGAGTTAACAATGCTCGATATTGAGATGGGTTTTGTTAAAAATCACGACGAAGTGCTCAATTTAGTCGGCGGAATGGTGATGACGGTAGTGGGCAATGTTTATCGTAATATGGCTGAGGAATTGCGCAAACTTAACGCTCCGGAGCTGAAACTACCGGAATCGGCCGAGGCAATTCCCCGCTTCACTATTGCCGAAATTCACGAATTATATCTCAAACACAACAAGATTGATTTAACGCAGGAAAAAGATTTAACGCCGGACGAAGAGCGATTTATCGCTGATTATGCCCGTAAAAAACTAGGTTCGGATTTGGTGTTTGCGGTGGAATTCCCAATCGAAGCCGGTAAATTTTATCATAAACTCAACCCCGAAAAAGGCGTAGTTTATTGGGGCGATTTAATTTTCCGGGGCGTCGAAATTGCGACTTGTCCGTTGCGTGAAGAAAATTACCAAAAAATGATCGAACAGATGCAAACTGCGGGGATTGATGTTAGCGCGCCTGGTTTTAAATATTATTTGCAGGCCTTTCAATTTGGTTTGCCGGCGCACGGTGGCTGCGGCATGGGGGTTGATCGGTTGGTCCAAAAAATCATTGGCCTAAAAAACGTCAAAGAAGCCTGCTTATTCCCACGTGATATTAATCGTTTGGCACCATAATTGCGATTTTTGGTGGAATAATTATAACAATCAGTCGGGAAAACTCGGCTGGTTTTATGATATAATATGGGCGTGAAACATCGATTATTATATCTTGGAAGCGGATTACTGTTGGTCGGCGGTTTGATGTTGTTTAGTTCCCAGCCGGCACGCAGTCTAGACTATGACGTCGATTCTAACTTATGTCAGCAGGTTAAAACTCGGCTCAAACAAGTTAAACTTGGCGATGCGGTGACTCGTGTTAATTACGGTCAAGTTTATGAATCGCTCAGCGTCAACGTGATGGCACCGACTAATTTGCGTTTGGTGGCTAATAATCTCAAGCCGGTCGAATTGTTGACTATTACCGATAAATATCAAAAACAAGTGGTTCAATTTCGTCAGCATTATTTAGATTATGAAGAAAAATTATCACAGGTTTTGGATATGTCTTGTAGTCCCCAACCTCGGCAGTTGATTGCTAGCTTGCCGGAACTGCGTCAACTTCGTCAACAACTCAATGCAGATACTAAGATTTTGCAACAATTAGCGACAGATTATCAAACTAAGTTTAAGGAACTTTATGGCAAACAAACGATCGATTAATCCCCTGGCGGTGTTTTTGGTCGGCGCGGTTATTGTGGCAGGCTTGCTGGCTGGTTTGGGGCTGTATATTTATCGTAAAAGTGGCGCTTATGCTGTTGATTTATCGCGTCCCGATTATAAAACTAGTCGCAAAGCTATTCATCATACTTCTGACAATGAGCGCCCTAAAGTCACAAAAGATGGTGCAGTTAATCGACAATTGGTTGATGAAGTTGATGCTAGTTTTAAATTTTACCTCAAAGAAATTAGCGAAGAGGCTTTTTCGGAGCGTGCAATGAGCGATGAAGCCCTAGGTTTACCGTCGATGGAATCGCTTATGCCGACGACTCCGGCAAAATAACGCAGGCTGAGATTATATGTCAAAAACAACTGTAATCCGGGGCATAGCTCGCCCTAAGCCAATGCCGTCGTTACTCGAAACTACTAGCGCTCGACCGTCACGTGGTAAGGTAATTTGGTTGTTGTTGAAATATCAGATCGTTACCAAAGCACTACTGTATGTGGCTATTGTGCCGGGATTTACGGCGCTGGTCAAATTGTTGATTATTTCGACTGGTCAGACAGCTATTGCTAATGGTGATTATTGGACGTTTTTGCTGAGTGCTCAAGGTGTTGGCATGTTGGCGTTGGCAATTTTGTTACTGCTGATCACGATTGGTCTCGACATCAATGCTTTTATAATTATGACCACCTTAATCCACGAAGGAAAAACCGAACTAACAGTTCGTCGGATGTTACTACTGGGTTTAAAATCTCTCAAATTATTACTCAGACCGTCGGGTTTGGTGATTGTCATCTATGTGGCTATAGCTTTGCCGTTGTTGGGTCTGGGAATTATTTTACCGACTCGCGGTTTGCAAATTCCTAGCTTCATAACGGAGGTGATTTATGGTAATCCCCTGTTTTTGGCGATGTATATATTGGCGCTATTAGGCTTGTTGGTGCTGGGAATTTATCATATTTTTGCTTTACATTTTATGATGATTCTTGGGCAAGATATTCCAACGGCATTTCGGAGTTCTGCTCGCTTGTTAAAAGGTCGCAAATGGCAATTTTTCAAAGATTTGGTGATCAAAGGCCTTCTGCGGGCTAGTTTGCAGTTGGTTTTAGTGTTTGCTTTAGCTGGTGCGGTGCTGGTGCCGATTTTCTTTTTGGGAGTGGGCGGACTGATTGGCAAGCGGTTTTTGCTTGCGGTGGGAATGTTGCTGTTTTTTGAGGTTAATAGTTTATTGGCACTGTTAATTGCCCCGCTGGTTATCAATTTGTTGACTATTTTGTTTTATCAATATAACCAAGCTGATGGTCACACAATTCAATTATTTAGTGAAATCGAACAACTCAAAAGCCCACGTCAGGCCAAGCAATTTAATACCAAAATGGCCATGAGCTTGGTTTTGGTGCTAATTATGGTGGTTAATATGGTGATTGCCGGCGTGGTGGTGTTTGATCTAGAATCGGGCAACGACCGTCCAGATACGGAAATTGTGGCGCATCGTGGTGGTGGCGATCTCGGCGTGGAAAACAGCCTAGACAGTCTGCGCCGGGCAATTTCTGTTGGTGGTGTTAAATGGAGCGAAATTGATGTGCAACGCACTCGTGATAATCATTATATTTTGCATCACGACGGAACTTTTAAACGATTAGCGGGTGAGTCACGGAGCGCCTGGCAAATGACGCTGGTGGAAATCAAACAGCTTAGCCTGCGTAATCGCTTGATGCCGAGCCAGTCAGCACAACCGGTGGCGACGATTGAGGAAGCGCTAGACGTAGCCAAAAACAAAATTGGTTTATTCATAGAATTAAAAGGTCGGAGCGCCGATCGTCAAATGGTGGACGATTTAGTGCGTATGATAAAACAACGTCGTATGGTTGATCAAACGGTGTTATTGTCTACGAAATATCCGTTAATCAAATATATTGAGGAGCGCTACCCCGAGATCCAAACCGGCTATTTGTATTATTTCGCGGTTGGAGGCACGGCTGATTTAGTCAGTGATTATCTAATTATGGAAGAACTGCAGGCAACTCCAGCTAAAGTGGCCGAAATCCAAGCCAAAGGCAAAAAAGCTATCGTTTGGACGGTTAATCGTCCGGCGTCAATTGATCATTTTTTGCGGTTGCGGGTTGATGGCATCATTACCGATCATGTCGATCGAGTTAAGCGTCAAGCGCGCGATTTTAAACAGCGCTCAGATTTCCAAAAAATAGCCGATCGATTGGTTAATAATTAGAAGAATGACACATACGGCATATTGTGTTTTTTACAACAATAAGTCTAAAGATCTCAAAAATCCACTAATCTAAATTACGGCGAATAAAACTATCGAGTTTGCCTGCGCTCATCAAAATCACCAAATCGTTTTGCCGTAAGTGCTGTTTGAGGTCGGTAAGTAGTTGCTCATTAAAATCGGCAAGTTGAGCTTTAGGCAGGTTGCTAGTTAGTTGGGCAGGACTGAGCACTTGGTCGTGCTGATCGCGGGCGATAAAAGTTGGCAACCAATAGATTTGATCAGCTTGAGTAAATGCCGTTGGATAATCGGCCTGAAATTGAATTTGGCGTTCGTTTTGGTGCGGTTCATAAACAGCCACAATCTGATTAAAATCATGGAGCGTGGCGTATTCGGTGGCTAATTCTAACGTCGCTTTAATTTCAACCGGATGATGGGCATAATCGCTGATTAAATTGTCTTTGAGCGGTTCGAATCGTCGACTGGCGCGCGGAGCTTGGTTTAAAATGTTAATTACCATCGCAGGCTCGAAGTGCGCATCGTGTAACAACGAGGTTAATTCTAAAATTAACTGGGCGTTGGCGCGGTTGTGTTTGCCAAGGATTTTTAGCCCAGGGTTGATGTCTTGCGCGAACAAAAATTTATCAGTAGGCTGGAAATTAGCCCACAAATCTCGCGACCACATGATCACGTGAGCTGATTGATCAAAAAACTGACTAAAAGCTTGTCGGTAATCCTCAATTGTGGGGTAAATATCGATATGATCATAGTCAACGGCTGGAATCAGGGCATAGTCTGGCTGATAATGTAAAAAATTACGGTCATATTCATCGCATTCATAAATAAAATAACGACTGGCTGGATCAAATTTACCAGCTTCAGCAAAAGGCAAACTACTGCCAACCAAATAGCTGGCTGGCACGCCTAATTGATGAAACAGCCAAATTAGCATGGTGGTAGTGCTGGTTTTGCCATGAGCTCCTGCCACGGCAATCAGTTTGAAATTATGTTTTTTAATAAACCACGGAATAAATTGATCGCGTTTGGTGACGGTCAGGCCGAGCGCTTGGGCGCGCACTAGCTCCGGATGGTTAGCTGGTAGAGATGAGGTGTAAATCACCCAATCAATTGGCTTTTGCTGGTGTAAATAATTCAAAAAATCACCAGATTGATCGGTAGAAATATTAACTCCCCGTTCTTTGAGATGCTCAGTATTTAAATTGGTTTGTTGGTCGCTACCAACCACTTCAAACCCAGCGTCCAACGCCAGATGTGCCATTGGTGCCATGCCGGTTCCGCCAATGCCAATGAAATAAATTCTCATAGCTTAATTGTATCATATTTGGGGTCATAATGTCTGGCTAAAACCGTCTAAAACTAGTATAATAATCATAAGAAATTTTAACAAAAGGAGTTATATGGCTAAAAAAGATAAAATGGAAAAAGTTGATAAATCAGCCGACGGCAAAAGCCAAGCTTTAGGGCTGGCAATGGCGCAAATCACTAAACAATTTGGCGATGGTGCCATTATGAAACTAGGCGAAGCCCAAAAAGTTGAAGTTGAGTTGATTCCATCGGGCGCTCTCAGTCTAGATCTGGCGTTGGGTGGCGGCTATCCTAAAGGCCGAATTATTGAGATTTATGGTCCAGAATCAAGTGGTAAAACTACTTTGGCGCTTCACGCTATCGCCGAAGTTCAAAAAGCTGGTGGCACGGCGGCTTTTGTTGACGCTGAGCACGCCTTAGATCCCTCATACGCTAAAAAACTAGGCGTTGACACTGATAATTTGCTGATTTCCCAACCCGACAACGGCGAGCAAGCGTTAGAAATCACCGAAACCCTAGTCCGTTCCAACGCGGTCGATGTTATTGTGGTGGACTCAGTGGCTGCTTTAGTGCCGCAAGCCGAAATTGACGGCGATATGGGCGATTCACACATGGGTCTGCAAGCTCGATTGATGAGCCAGGCGCTTCGCAAATTGACCGGCATCATCAACAAATCAAAAGCCACAGTGATTTTTATCAACCAAATTCGCATGAAAATTGGGGTGATGTTTGGCAATCCTGAAACAACTACTGGCGGTAACGCTTTGAAATTCTACGCTAGTGTCCGAATGGATATTCGACGCATTGGACAAATCAAAGGCGACGGCGACGATATTGCCGGTAATCGCACCAAGGTAAAAATTGTTAAAAACAAGATCGCTGCACCATTCCGCACCGCTGAGTTCGACATTATGTATAACGAGGGAATTTCTAAAACTGGTGATGTGCTTGATCTGGCGGCGCTTCATGAAGTGGTCGAAAAATCCGGCGCTTTTTATAAATATAATGGCGAAACGATCGGTCAGGGTCGCGATAAAACCAAACAATATCTAAAAGACAATCCAGCTGTTTTGGCGGAAATCGACCAAAAAGTTCGCGCCAAATTAGCTAATGATAAAGCTGACACTACGCCAGAAACCCCAGCAAAGCCCGACACTTCAGCCTCAGAAAAAACTAAATAATCATTCCTAAGCCCTGGATTTAGTCACCGGGGCTAATTGATTTTAAAAAGCGATGAAAATTACCGCCTTGTCTGCTCAGCTTAAAAATCCTGATCGCATTAATGTGTTTGTTGATGGGCAATTTCGGTTTGGGCTGGATATTCGCCAGGTGGTGGAGCTAGGGATTAAGGTCGGCCTGGAGCTGGATGAGGCGCGGTTGAATGAGCTTGAGCTCGAGAGTCAGTTCGGCAAACTTTATGTTCAAGCTTTGAATTATTGCTTGCTTCGGCCTCATTCGGTACGCGAAGTGCGTGATTATTTATGGAAAAAATCTCAACCCAAATTACTCAAATCCGGTCTCAAAACGGCTGGTTTGCCGGCGAGTTTAACTCCGCGTGTTTTGGAGCGTTTGATCGCTAAACAATATCTTGATGATTATCAATTTGCGAAGTGGTGGCTAGCTAATCGTCGATTAAAACAAGGCGTTTCGATGCGTCGGTTGCGCCAAGAATTAGCCCAAAAAGGCATTAATCAGGATATTATTGACCAATTATTAGCCGAATCGACTCGTGACGATGTCACTGAACTGCAGAAAATCATTGCTAAAAAAGCTCACCGTTATTCTGATCGCGATAAGTTGATGCGTTATCTGGCTAGCCAGGGTTTTAATTATGACGATATCAAACAAGCGCTAACCGATAATCATCACGATAATTAGTTATTTCGAGGTTTTAGCGGATTTAGTGGAACGGAACGGATTGACGAAGTTATCAATCGCGTCTTGGCGCTCAATTTCGCGTAATTGACTCAGGGAATTTTTAATAATGACTTTATCGTGGCTTAGTTCGGCGATTTGTGAGCGGTGAATTAGTAGTTCCGGATCGAAAAAATCTTTAAACATTGGTCGCTGGACAACCAACTGATAAATCATCATATTTTCAGCAATAATATTGTAATTGACCACCTTGCCGACTTTACGCTGTTGCTTGTCGATTACTGGCAAACTAATTAGTTCAAACTGCAAATCAAGCGTTTTTTGAAGACGAATCACATCAGTGCTGGACACGATGTCTTCACTGTCGTTGATAATAATGCCTAGCGGGCTAATTTCACGGATATCCTCTGGTAGCAAATAGGAATCTTTGGGATCATCAAGCTGGCGACCAGCCAATTTTAAAGCCTGAATCGTCAAATCATAGGGGTTGATAATCAGCTTACTGATAGTTGCAATTTTGCTACTGCTTCGTAAGCTCAAAATCGGAAAACTGGTGAGGTCGGTGCTAGAAATTAACATTTTCAATTTTATTATAACATGACTTGTCGTGCGTGGACATCACGAAATTTATTTAAACGGGTTGATTCGACCTTCGGGAAGGCTAAGCTTTGATTTGTGTTGATTGATATGACGTAATTGATCGATGGTTTGTTTGTCAAAAAAATTGCTATAAGTCGCATCTTCCGGTATTTTGACATCAAGCGCTTCCTGAAAAATACCATAAATCTGAAATATCGCAAAACCCAACGCTAACACTGAAACAGCGCTAATCGCCAGTCCGATGGTTCGGTGATTAAAATTAGGCTTATTTGGTGAAGATTTTGAGCTGGACGGAGCTGATGTTGACATTGTCAGGTGATCCTTTCTTATCTTTGTCGGCTCGATTGGCCAGCGCTTTGCTGATTGATAAATCGGTAATTTGCATGCGTGGCAAACCGGCCTCGATTAATTTCATAAAACTCAAAAAATCGTTGTAATTAGCCGGGGAGCGAAAAGTGACCGAGGCGGTAATTTCTTTTTTGCCTTTACTCTTCGGCGTTGGGAAATCGATCGAGGCGATTGTGAGGTGACTGTTGCTGGCATAGCGCTCGATTGTCGCGATGATTTTCTCTTGATGATGATTATCTTTGACATCAACCAGAGCTTCGTTAACTAGCTCAGGAATATCATCGAGTTTTTTCATTTGTGAACGAATCACTTCTATGGCTTCAAGTTCTTGCTGGGTTTTTTTAAGTTCGCTAGTTACTTCGGTGATGCCTTTGGCGTTGTCGCTAATTAGATTTTTGCCCAGGAAAAACACGCCCACATTAGCAAAAATAATCAAACCAATTGTAACGATGATAATAATCTTAACGATGCTGGGATTAAGGTTTATTTTTTGCGCCATTGTAGGGTTTCTCCTAGTCCTTTTTTGTCAAACGTAACACTGAATGTGCCGGTCACTGTGCCACTTTTTTGATCGGTTACAACAGAGGCGATACTGACGCTGTCGATGAATTTAGCTTGTTTTAAAGCCCGTTTGGCTTTAATGACATCGTCGCTAGTTGGGGCGTGAATTTGAATAATCTGCGGTCTGATAAAAGCCGTATCTCCAACATGAAACGAGGAGATTCGCACATTGCTTGGAAGTTTTTCAGCTAAGGCTGTAAATAATTTAGAATAGTGAACTTGTTGATTAAAAACATTAGCAACGTCTTTGATTTGAGTTTGTAATTCAGTCGCTTGTTGCTTGGTTTTGGCAATCGATTGCGTCTGGGCGCGGGCGTCCTCTAAATTGTGTTCGAGTGATATTTTGGTGTAGATTAAATTTAAATAAATAAAACCGATGCTAGCCGTCAGCGCCAATAAAATTGCCAAAAAGAAAAAAACGTATTTTAGCAAGGTGGTATTGAGTTGTGAGGCTTGGAGATGTTTTTGATTCTCGGTCGGTAATAAGTTAATCATTAAGCACCTCCTTCGGATCGAGCCAGGCCACCCCGGCAACTGTTAAATAGCGAGAAATAGCCACTCGATTAGGGCGAGGTAATTTGCCAAAATTAAAATCTTGCCACGGGTTAGCGATACGCACTGGCAGGCGGAGTTTATTAGTCAAAAAATCGCTTAAACCGGCAATATTACTACCATTGCCAACTACAATCACTTGTTCAATTGATTGACCGCCTAATCGGTCTGTATTATAGCGAACGATTTTGTTAATTTCGGTCAGAATATTCTCCATCGGCGGTCTAAGCGCCTCAGTTAGTTTGTCCTGGAGATTGCCCTTACTAAAACCACTTAAAACCTTCAATTGCTGGGCTTTTTCTGGTGGCACGTCGAGATGAGTACTGATTGCTTGGGTAAAATGCCGTGCGCCAGTTTCGATCGAGCTACTAACGCGCACTACTTTGTCAAGAATCGCAATGTCGGTATAACTAACCTCCATGTCGATAATCAGTGTATTGAGATTGCCTTTTTCAGTGTTAATAATTAGTCGAGCAATCGAGTTCATGCTTGGTTCAATCAAAATCGGCTCCAAATCAACTGACCGGGCGATTTGAATAACGCGATCTAAAATAACAGTTGGCGCCGCGCTCAGCGAGACGTTGAGATTCTCGGCGTCTTGATTGATAATTTCATAAGAAATGCCTAAAGCAGCCCGGGGTACCGGAATATATTGCTCAACTTCCAGATCGATTGCGTTAGCTAAATCGTTCTTGATTTTGATTGGCAACTGCAAAGTTCGTGAAAAAGTATTGATGGTCGGAATTGTCACAAAAATATAATTAGCATCAAATTTACCGACTAGATTTTTCGTCAGAAGCGTTCGTAATTGCTCTTCGAGGTAGCCATCTTGGTTCTCCAGAGAAGATTTGGCTTTGGCTGAATCTAGTTTGAGGCTGGAATAAGCCAAAATTTTTGGTTTGTTTCGACCGCTCTCAAAAGCCATCAAAGTCAGGTCATTAACTCCGATGTTTAATCCAACCGTATTTTTTATTTTAAAAAATGATTTCATGCCCATTACCTTTATGCTTATTTTACGCTATTCGATACTCTTTGACAAGTTGGCAATTGGACTCATCACACTAGCAGCGATTACGCCGACCATCGCACCCATAATCACAATCATCACCGGCTCGATAATTGAGTTAATCTGTTCAATGGCTAGGTCGACTTCTTCTTCATAAAAATCAGCCACCTTAGTTAAAATCGTTTCGGTACTGCCTGTCTCTTCACCAACGGCTAGCATTTGAACTACAATTTCTGGCCACATTGCGCCTTGAGATTCTAAAACACTGGAAAGCTGTTTACCATTTTTGACCTGAGTTACGGCGTCGAGCAGGGCTTGGCTGTAGACATCATTACCAACGGCTTGAGCAGTGACCTCTAGCGTGTTAATCACCGACACGCCAGCGCCCATCAGCGCCGAAAAAGTTCGCGAAAAACGCGCCACTACGGTTTTAACAACAATCGTATTGATACCGGGTATTTTTAACAACACTCGATCAAAAATCTTTTTACCTTTGGGGGTTTTAATGAACTTGAGCAAACTCACAAATCCGCCAATCAACACCGGAAAAATAATATACCAAAAATTCAAGAAAAAACTACTAATATTCAGCATTATTTGAGTAATTGTTGGTAGCTTGGCGTCTTCGCCACCTAGACCAGTCAAAATCTCGCCAATTTTGGGAATCACAAAAATCATCAGCCCAAAAAAGGCAATTACCGTGATGGTTAGTAGCACCGTCGGATAGGCCATGGCTGATTTAATTTTTTTGCGGATAGTGGCCGCTTTTTCCTGTTGAACGGCTAAACGCTTCAAGATATCATCCAAAATACCAGCCGTTTCGCCAGCATTCACCATATTGATATAAATATCGTCAAATACTTTCGGATGCTTTTTTAGGGCTTGAGCCAGTGAATCACCGCCCTCAATATCGACAATCACTTGTTTGATAATTTTTTGCAAAGGTTTTTTGCCATCGCTAGCCAGGGAATTAAGCGATCGCAGTAGAGGTACGCTAGCCGACACCATCGCTGATAATTGGCGGGTAAAAATCGTTAATTCATCGAGCTTGACCGCTGGTTCGCCAATTGAAAAATTCAGCCCGCCGGCTTTTTTGTCGGATTTGATCGTCAAAGGGCGATAACCAAGTTTGCGCACCAGCGCGACGGCAGCCTGCTGGTCACTAGCTTCAACCGTTCCGTCGATAATTTGACCGCTGGTATTGATTGCGACATAAACAAATTTCATTTACTCTCCTAGTCCTTGGTTGCTCCGAAAACTTCTTCAAACGAAGTCATACCTCTGAGGGCCTTAATGATGCCATCAGTCCGCATAATAATCATATCTTCTTTAATGGCTTGGTCTTGAATTTCGTTAGCCGTCGCCGCCGAGATAATCATTTTTTGAATTTCTACGGTGTTATCAAGCACTTCATAAATACCAACTCGACCCTTGTAGCCAGTATGATTACAATGTTCACAACCGCCTTCATGAGCTTTCCAATAGTGGGTGATAGTATCTTCAGTAGTGCTGAGTTCAACATCTTCGCCGACGCCATCTTCTTTAGCGCGTTTTTCTAGGCGATGCATTTTGGCGTTGTCAAACTCCTGATTGATATGCAATAAATCAAAAATTTGCTGTTGCAAATCTTCGGGCATTTCCACCCGCTCTCGGCACTGTTTGCACAAACGACGCACCAGGCGCTGTCCAATCACCGCATTGACAGTCGACGCGATCAAAAACGGCTCAATTTTCATATCGAGCAACCGAGGCAAACAAGTAGCTGCGTTGTTGGTGTGTAGAGTTGAGAATACCATGTGTCCGGTTAGCGCCGCCTGAACGCCTAGATTGGCGGTTTCGCCGTCACGAATCTCACCGACCATAATCACATTCGGATCTTGACGCAGTAGCGCCCGCAAACCCGAAGCAAAAGTCATACCGGCTTTCGGGTTGGTTTGAGTTTGGTTGACGCCCGGGATTTTATACTCGACTGGGTCTTCAATAGTCGAAATATTGACATCAGGCGTGTTCAAAATCGACAGCACGCTAAACAGCGTCGTCGATTTACCCGAACCGGTTGGTCCAGTCACCAGCATCATGCCGTTGGGCTGGTGGATAGCTTTGTCGATAATCTCCAGCGATTTGCCCCACATACCAAGTTGACGCAAAGTCAGCGCCTCGGAGCTCTCGCTCAGCACACGCATCACTACCTTTTCACCGTCAGAAATCGGCAGAGTCGACACCCGGAAGGCAAACGTATTTTGATTTAATTTAATTTTAAACCGCCCATCCTGCGGTGCGCGCCGTTCGTCGATTTTTAAATTTGATAGGATTTTAATGCGCGACACTAGGGCGTTGAGAACGTTTTTGGGCAGGCGATTTACCTCATGTAACACGCCGTCGATCCGGTAGCGAACCTGCACGTGATCTTCGCGTGGCTCAATATGAATATCGCTAGCATTCGATTTTATAGCATATTCTAGGAGTAGATTGACAGTTTGGGCGATTGGTGAATCTTCCGAAATATCTTCTTCTTTAACTTCTTGCGATTTGGTTTCTTCTTTTTGAATATCAATCACGTGAGTCAATTCTTCGGTCACGTCGCCTCGGTATAATTCCAAACAATCGATGATATTTTGGCGAGTCGCTACATAGATTTTGAGACGAGCCCCAAGCTCTTTTTGCAAAAAATTCACCGCCTGAATATCATCTGGATCGTTCAGCGCCAAGTGAATCAACCCATTGTCATCAATTTGAAAAATAATTGCGTTATATTGGCGGGCGACCGGTTCGGGAATTAGCTTCAGAGCTTTATCGGGAATGTCTTTTTTCTCGACAGTTACGAACGGCACACCAATATAATCACCATAGCGCTTGGTTAATTCGCGTTCGGCTACTAGATTTTTCGCCAACACCAATTGCTGGAGTGATTTACCGGTTTTTTGTTGTTCTTGAGTTAATTCGGCAGTTTGTTCGGGTGTTGGTGACAACAATTTTAAAACTAGCTTGTCCGACAAAAGCATAACTATTTTCATTATAAAACACTTTAGCCAAAAATTCCAGCCAAAAATTACCGTAAGTGTGGTTTAATATAACCATATGCAACAAGCCCTTCAACACCAGTTTCAAGCTCAGTTTGATTTTGCTAAAACCTATCTCCTGGCGGTTAGTGGTGGGCTTGATTCGGTGGTGATGCTCGATATGATGGCCCGAATCGGTGGTCTTAAGCTAGTCATTGCTCATTTTGATCATCAAATTCGAGGCGCGGAATCGGCTCGCGACGCTCAATTTGTCCGGGAATTAGCCGAGAAATACGGCATAAAATACCACATGGCGTTCGGTGAACTGGGGACGACTGCTAGCGAAGATCAGGCTCGCCAGGCTCGCTACCGGTTTTTGCGAACAGTGGCTCACGAAATCGGCGGAACTATTTGCACTGCTCATCATCAAGACGATATTATCGAAACCATCGCTCTGAACTTAACCCGAGGCACTGGCTGGCGCGGGTTGGCGGTGTTGGGGGCGACCGATATATTTCGTCCGTTAGTGTTGTTTAATAAACAACAGTTGCGCGACTATGCTCAGACCGCTGGGCTGAACTGGTGCGAGGATTCTACCAACTCGTCTGATCGTTATTTACGCAATCGGCTCCGACAGCGCCTCGCCATCCAGCTCAGCCCTGACGCCAAGCAGTTGCTTCTCGAACTATACCAGACACAAACCGCCCTCAAAACCGCCATCGCCACCGAATGTCAACGCTTTTATCAGCCCGACGGGCTTTATCAGCGCTATTTTTGGATTATGATTGACCAGCTGACCGCTCAGGAGTTATTGCAATTTATTATCAAGCGTGATTTTCAGCTGACTTTAACTCGTCCACAGCTCGAACGAGCTATTTTAGCCATCAAAACCGCTCAGGCCGGCGATATTCTTGAGTTAGGCGAAAAAATCGAACTAATCATTAAGCGTCGACACTTCAGCTTGCGAGTAGTCGATCGGCAGGTCGGTTTATCGCACAACCAGTTAGTCGATCGTTTGCGGGCTATTGACGCTTAAAATACTCGCTTTTAACTCAGGATTTTCGGCAAAAAAATAATCACCCCGATAATCATCGCCGTCACCGCTGATATCAGCACCCCAGCTGCCGCTAGGTCTTTAATTCGCATAATTTTATCATTACGTTCGGTCGACACAAAATCCGCCAGGTTTTCGATCGCCGTGTTGATCGTCTCCAGCGTCAACACCACCTGAATTGCTAATAGCAATACCGTCCACTCACTGGTTGATATTTTATAATAAAAACCAGCCATCATCACCACCACGGTTGTTGTAAGATGCACAACATAATTTTGTTCTTCTCTAACCAGGATTTTTAATCCGTTAAAAGCGTATTTAAAACTCCGAATCAGCCGTCCTGGCGATAAGATTTTTTTGTGACCAATTTGTTTCATAACTCTAGTATATCACGCTTTTTGGCAATTAATCGCTTTTAGCCTCTTGCCAAACTATTTTCAACTGTG
>ERZ772799.128-NODE-128-length-31083-cov-3.783744_pt1 | contig 31083 bp, 29 predicted proteins | sample MGYA00511345_ERZ772799 | MGnify/ENA primary metagenome ERZ772799 (study PRJEB29015, sample SAMEA2738037) | human oral metagenome | biome: human oral; feature: human-associated habitat; material: saliva | place: China | collected 2238 ... | reverse complement strand
GGAGGGTGGGTGGGGATTCCAACGACACCTCCGGCAGCGTCTGCAGGGCAGGAGTGGTTCTGGCGGGTCGGTGGACGATCCGGATGCTCATCGGATCACCTACCGGACGATGCCATCGTTGCAGCGGCCAGTTCCCCAAGGACCACCTGCGTGTTCTCGGCCGCCAGTCTCAGGTGCAGGGCGGCTCCGCCTGCGACGTGCCGGTCGTGGGGGACGACGAAGGTGGGAATACCGGAGTCGCGGAGTCGTTTCGCGTGGGGGGCGGGATCGATCCCGGGCCGGCGCGGCACCAGCACCGCCAGGATGGCGTCAGGTTTCACCCCTGTGTTTCGCAGCTCGGCGGCGGTTCTCGTGGCGGCGGTGGTTCCTGTGGCACTCGCCGAGGCGACGATCACGACCGCGTGAGCCTCGGATGCGAGCTGTGCGGGCGGGTGCTGGCCGGCATCGATGACCGTCACGGCGAAGAACCGGGCGAGACCCCGAGCCGTTGCAGCTGCGTTTTTGTGGGGTCGGATGACGGCGAGGCGGCCACTTTCGGTCATGACCGACATTTGGTCTGCGAAACTGCCGGCCGGTAGATCCGAGGACGCCTTGGGAATCGGACCGGTGTCCAGGCGTGACTCCAGATCGTCGCTGCTTCCCGTGGCCACCACAGCCACCGGGGCGTTGCGTACCGCAGCCAGGGTGCGGGCCAACCCGACTGTGACGCTGGTGGTTCCCGTCCCACCGCTGGCGCCGACCACGACGATGCGCCGTCCGGTGGTGACCGGACGCTGGGCCCCGGCAGAGGCGCGCACCACCCTGGATGCGACGTCATCGCTGCGGAAGATACGGGCGAACCAGGAGAAGAACCGACGCCACCCGGGAATGGCGTGACGTTTTGAAAGACGGGCGTAGTCGGGATGGCTGCGCATTCCCGGGACCGGCGGCGCTTCGTGGTCCTGAGGGGTGGGCTGGGGATACGGAACCGGAATCTGTGTTTGTCGTTCGGGGTCGAAGGTCAGCCGACCCGGACGCGGCATTCCCATCACAGGCAACCGATTCGGTCTGGTCGCGGGCTCCTCCAGTTGCAGGCGTCGTGGTTTCTGCCCACTCCACTGCTGCTGAGGGGGGGCCTCCCGGGCCGGACGGCGACCGGGCGGGGTGAGACCTGGAAGTCCTGCTGGTTCGCTCACTGGAAACTCCCCAAAAGTTGGGTGTACAGGTCGAACATGCCGACCAGAACTGGGACGGTGAGGATCACCGCCGCGGTTTCGACCCAGGTCGCGACCCTTCGCAGCTGGGCGGCAGCGAGATCCGAGGTGCGCACGAACAACATGACGGCGAGAAACAACGCCAACGCCGCTGCCGCAATGGGAGCCCAGGGCGTTGTCCGCTGGGACCATGCGACGGCGCTGGTCGCGATGAGTGCGGCCACGTAGATCGCTGTCCGCTCCGTGGTCAGGGGGAAGTGGCGTCCTCGCAGCGTCCACGCCACGACCAGCGACGCGGTCATCGCGAGGGCCCACACGTTGCCGATGGCGGTTCCGGCCACCGGGAGAATCCCCAGCGTCCACAACCCCGCGAGCAGCACCACGGCCACTGACAGCACCTGGTGGGCACGGTTCAGGCGGCTCACGACCTCGCTCAACGCCATGCTGGCGCCGTGTCCGACGGCGTCGTCGGCCTTGAACACCCCCGCGATGCTGAGCGCGAGCCGCGGGGCAAGGCCGAGTAGCAGGAGAGCGAGCGTCGCTGTGATGGCGCCCGCCCTGACCGGATCGACGACCAGAAAATGGATCAACCACCATGCTCCGGTGCTGACCGCGAGCACGGCCAAGCCGATCGCGTAGGCGAAGCGCTGCCGGGTATGGACCAACAGGGAGATGAGCTGGGCGACCAGCAGGATCAGCAGGACCGTCAACGGCGGGGTTCCTGTCATGAGCTGGAGCCATGCCCACCAGATCCCGACCACACCTCCTGCGATGAAGTACGCCCAGGCCAGGTCCTTGTGCAGGATCCTGCACAGCATGCTCACCACGTAGAGGCCAGTCGCACCGACACCGACGTCCAGGGCGTCGGGTCCCCGCAGTAGCAGGAGAAAGACGAGCGCCACGACCGTCATCAAGGCTGAGCAGACGCTCAACACCCAACCGCGGGAGGCGCTGGCCCACAGACCCGAAGCCTTGTGCTCGGCGGTCGCGTCGACGAGATCCGAGACGACAGGTACCGGGGGCGTCTCCGTTTCCTGCGACAATCGGAGCACGGCGCCGTCGACGAGCCCGACCTCGCCCATCGGGCGGTGCAGATCAATGGGTTCACCCAGCGCGGTGGTGAGCGTGTAAGTGCCCTGGGGGCCGTGGGGTTCGCCGAGCAGACCGAGGAACTGGGGCAGCAGGGTCGTGGCGGGCTGGTCGGAGGGAACGACGAGGTCGGCGTTGTGGGTGCTGCCCAGAACGCTGATTCGGAGGAACGGGTCGGCGGTCATGATGTCTTCGTAGGGGTGGGTGCGGGCGTGGTGCTCACTGTCCCATAGCGCTGTTGCTGTTGTTGCTGTTTCAGGGCCTCGGCCCGGAGAATAGACGAGACGAAGGAGACACCCACGCACACCGCGCAGATGACGACGGCCATGATCATGCTGATGGCGAAGGTGCTCAACCGGTCGTGCCAGATACGGCGGGTACGTTTCATCCCGAACAGGAAACCGGCGAGAAGGCGCTTGCGACGCACCGCGACGGCGTCGATGAGCTGGTCGTCATATGCGTATGGCAATCGCGTCTCCTTTCTCGTGATGGGGCTTCTGCGGTTTGCCCGAGGGATTGGGCTCACCTCGTGCAGGGGTTAGCCTAGTCACTGCATGGACCATCCCAGGGTCTGGTGAAACCCTGCTTCCAACAGGAAGGAGACCCATGAAGTCGCCCTACTGGAACGTGGTGATCAGGGGGTCGCGTGAGGCAACCGTCAACGGGGTTCCTGTGGAGATGGTGGTGCCAACCAACGTCTACTCGTCGGTGTTCCAGCACTTGGCCGGTATCGCCCGGCAGATGGGCAAGCCGGTGCTGGCCCGTGGTATCGACGAGACCCAGGGCAGTCAGGTGGCGTGGTTCACGGTGGATGCCGACGGCCAGGCCGTGGCCACCCCGCCTGCTGCCCCTGAGGATGTGGCTCAGGTACCTCCCCCACCCGTGAGCGACGTGCCTTCTGCCGTTCCGGCTTCCTCCATGCCTCCGGCGCCAGCCGAGTTCGGCATCGGCTGGGACCCGCCGGAGCGACCCGGGACACGGGAGGAACCGGTACCGCGTCATGCAACCTCTCCCCGAGGCGATGGGGGTGAAAACACGATCAGGAGCGCCGCGTCCAGGAAAACGATGCATCCCACCGCACCGACGGGAACGAAACAGAACGTCCAGGCCACCGACTTCCTGGAGCCGACCACCATGGTGCGGCAGCAGATGCCTGCGTCGATGGGAGGCCAGGTCGCTCCGGCGCCCGTGAATGCACCGCCTCCCCTGCAGGCCGCGCCGGGTGCGCCCATCCCGCCCCTGTCATCGGGCAGGCCAGAAATGCAGACCGATCCGGCAGCGTCCGGTTCGCCCGTGTTGTTCGTGCAGCCACCGAAAGCGGTTCCGCGGAACGGATTCCGCGGGGCGATGTACCGGTTGACCGCGGGTCGCGTGAACCTGGGACCCAGTCAGGAGCAGCTGCGCCTCTCGGAACGGGAGGCGAGAATTTCCCGGACCTTAATGCGCCCCTACAGCACGGCTTTCCTCTCGTTCAAGGGCGGCATCGGCAAGACGTCGACGACCGCCGGAGTGGGACTGATGCTCGCGCAGATGCGCGGGGCACCACCCATCGCCATCGACGCGAACCCGGACTCTGGCGATCTCGCCGAGCGCCTGCTCGGCGAGGAGGAGTTGCTGCGTATCCACCCGCACAGCATCACTGATCTAGTTCGCGACATTACCCAGGTTCGAACGTGGACAGATTTATCCAGCTACATCATGCAGATCGACCGGCTGCACGTCCTGGCGGGTGAGCAAGATCCGGCGATCTCGGACAGCCTCACGGCCGAGGGGTACGTGAGGGTTCATGATCTGGTGCGGCACTTCTTCTCCGTGATTCTCACTGACTGTGGCACCGGCGTGACCCACAACGCCATGAAGGGCATCCTCGCGAAAGCTGACAACGTGGTGATTGCGGCCGGCTATGCAGTGTCCGGTGCGAAACGGGCATCCAGCAGCCTCGAATGGCTGGCGCAGCACGGCTATGCGAGGTTGGCGCAGGAAGCGATCGTCGTTCTCACCGACAAGGACGGGGTTTCGACGCGGGTGCAGAAGGACACGGTGCGGGAGCACCTGGCCTCTCACAGCAGGCAGGTGTTCGTGGTTCCAAACGATCCTGCTGTTGCCGACGGTGATCGCATCAATCTGGCACGGGTCCATCCCCGTACAAGGGAGGCGTGGGCCGAGGTGGCGGCTGCCGTCATCGACGGATATCGCTAGCGGATGTACTGCGCTGGAAAAGACCAGGACAACGTTGTGGTGGACCGGTCTTGTTTTCATACTCGGGGATGTGACCCACTGTGGGGTTAGGGTGGTCATGTTCGTGCTGGTGGGGGGCGGCGCGTAGCAAAGTGTTGGTTCATTTGTTTTCGAGAGGATGGTGTTTTCGTGCAGTTCAGCATGACTGATGACGCGTTGCCGACGTTGAACAAGCAGACGAACGAATCGCAGGCCAATATCGGGGCGCTGGTTCTTCAGCTTTCCGATGCCATTGCCCCCCTAGAGGGAAAGTTTCAGGGTGATGCTGCGGTGAAATTCCAAGAATTCCACGCGAATTCCGTGCAGTACGCGAATGATCTGGACAACGCCATGGCCTCCATCAGCGAGGGGCAGGCAGGTGTTCAGCGGTCGTTCGATGCCGGAACCGACGAGATGGTGACCAATGCGCAGACGACTGCCGGTTCCGCCGATTACGCCACGGCGAACTTCCGCGGCGGAGCAGCCTGATCGCGGCCGATTCAGAATTATTTGAGAACAGGAGTTTTGTATGCCTACTGGTATGGTCGCATATGACACAGGAGTGTCCGCAGAGGTTCAGGGAAACATCAACAATATCTGCAACGAGTTGATGTCGGTTTTGACAGGGCACGACAGTGACGTTGCCTCGTTCCAGAACGATTTCACCGCTACCGGGGTGTCCGACAGCTATGCCGCCATCGAATCCAGGTTTGGGTCGGCGGGTACCGCCGTCGCGGACATGATTGCCCTGGTGAGAAAGGTCCTGAACCTGAACGACGACACCGCCACCACCGCCGTGAGCAATGCCCAGAGGTGTGTCGACAACATTTGCTGAGCACATGCTGAAACGGGCTTCCCGGAAAGGGGAGCCGCTCCCGCAGAGCGTCTTATGAGGATGGTGCTGAAGAAGCCCGCCGGGTCACCGACCGTGAGGGTCGGGGACCCGGCTCGTTGTTTGCTTGTTTACAGGAGGTGTACGTGCCCCTTGGCTAGAACGGTATTCAAGGAAGGGCGCAAAAGCCCTATCACGCTGCTGAGCAAGGGCCGTTCATAGTTCTTGCTTTGCCGGCGGGGTGGCGTGGCGCATGTTGCCCGAAAATTCTCCTGAGGTTCGCAAACAGAAGGAAGGGCGGGGCCAGCGAGCAATTCAGCTTGCCGGCCCCACCCTTCTCGTGGGGAGGAAATCAGAAGATCTTCTTGAAAGCGTCCTTGATCCCAGATCCTGCTTTTTTGACTCCATTCCAGGCATCTTCTGAACGATCGCCAACCCAGTCCCCAACATTCTTGCCGCCCCCAACCGGAATCATTGATACCAATCCGACTGTCACGCCGGCAGCGAGTCCGATTGCGGTGCCCACGCCCGGGGCGACAGAACCAGCAGTTGCTCCTGCAGCCGCCGACGTAGTAAGTGCACTTACTCCTGCCGTAATAAGTGCATTTGTTCCTGCCGTCGCAGCTGCTGATGCAGCTACTTGACCGGCGGTTCTGACCGTTGCGGTTTCCCGAACTTGGGATTTCCTGTCCTTGTCGCTGAGTCCCGGATTGGTTTCCCTGGATTTCTTGTCTGCCGCATTGTATTCGTCATTGTAGGTGAGGGCGGCCGATAGGGCTGTTCCGACGCTGCCGATGTTCTTCCCTACTGCGCCCAGTCCCTTGCCCACCGTGGAAAGCACTTTGCTCTTGCCGGCGACTGATTTGGCGGCCGATTTGACGCTTTCTTTGGCCGCTGCTTTCCAGTTGCTGAAATTGATGGCAAATTTCGGAGGCCTGAATGTTTTTCCCATGATTGTTATGGAGAGATTCTTCCAGTTCCCCAAATACTTCTTCTTGAGGGCCTCGTAGCCGGCTAGGCCGCTTTCTTGGAGTACCATCGACTTAATCTTGCCCGATGTGCTGGGCGGAGAACCCTGCGTGCCGTCGTCATTCAGGTTGTTCAGAGAGGACACGCACGTGTCGATCGCATTCTTGTATTGGGCTACCAAAGCCGATATTCGGAATTTCAGATTGCTTGCCGCGAAGTCCAGCTGCTGATGCGGTGAACTGGAGGCTGATCCTCCAGGAGGAGGGGGGGGAAGCGGGTCTGAACCCGGGTGGCATTGAAAACCATCATACGACGGTGGGGAAAGTGAGTAGCTGAGATTCTGTTTTGCATTGCTGATGCAGGAGTTCAGGGAGGCTGCCTCCGCGATCAATGAGTTGCGTTCCGGTTCCAGTGAGCGGACGGTGGAAGCGAAAGTGGTGATTGCGGAGGAGATGTTCGATGTGGCTGTTGAGACATTGGAGGCTTTGGTCGCCGGGGTGTCGAGCGCCGCGTAGAGACTTGCATCGCCGGGGGCCGTGAAGCAGGTGGACAGACCCTGCCATGAACTCTTGGCATCGGTGATGGCCGTCTTGAAGTCAGAACCGTGACTTTTCAGGTCGCTTGCCTCGGTATCCAAGGTGTCGGGGTCGACCCAGTTGTCCAGACATGAGGTATCGACAGAAGATAGCGTGGTCACGAGGGGATCCGGACCAGGAGTTGTTGCTGGTGCCACTGCCGTGCTTCCTTTCTGTTAGCTCGCTGTCATTTCGTGGGTTTACCGTCTGTAACCTTGACTTCTATAGGAGAATAGGCTGCCTGAGCGGAAGAAGTGAGATTCATCAGGGGCTCGCTTTGCAACGTGGTTTCGTACCCTGCTTGGGCTTCGCTGCCATAGTTTGTGGTATTGAGAACCTGCTCCCGCTCAGCCAGCTGGTATTGATAGACGGCCTGCCTTCCGCAGCTCACGGCATTGCTGGTGTGTTGCTCCGCGGAACTCATGGCTGAAGTCAGGACCCGGTTGTAGGCTTGGTTGAGTGCATTTTGGATGGGAGCCGATGGTCCCGTTGCACAGGCCGAGCCGAGGCTGTCGATGTCTCCTGACACCGAGGTGTGTGAGTCGGCTGCAGTGTCTTTGTGGGTCTCCGCGGTATCGAAGATACTGAAACACGTCGCAGGATCTATTTTATAGAACATTCTTCTCTCCGAAGTTGATTGTGGCTGCGGTCAGGGAAAGATATGCCCACAGTGGTTGGTCATCGAAGGAAGTGATGGTCACTTCGTCCTGTTGCGACTCCTGATAACACAGGGCCGAGCCGCGATGCGGGGTCGTGATCCACACGACGCCGTTCTCGGCGGAGTCGTCGATGAAACTGAACTGCTGCCAGGGCTCATCGGCGAATGCAGCCGCATCGCCACCGAGCTGTTGAGGCAAGGGCTGGCCTACCAGATGCTCCAGCATCTCCTGGATCTTGATTCCTGGCAGGTTGAAGGACGTCCTCCAGCCGGGTTGGGTGCCCGACCACATGAGGAGGATGCGTGCCAGGTCGTCGGTGGCGCAACGAGCGAGGCGGATTTTTCCACCGGCCGGTTCCTGGGGGGACGGGCCGATGAGCAACAAGGTGGCTTCCTCTATTCCCCAGCCCTCCACGCCACGGTTGTCCTCCTCCGGTCCGGCGTTCTCCAGGATCCAGTGTTTCCCGTGGTTGAGCATGCCCAGGACCACCTCGCCCAGTTCCGTGGGGGAGCCGTTGTCGTTGACGAAACCTGCCCCTCGTAGCTCCTCACGGGGAAGATGGTTCCTGGCCCGCCTGCCGAAGAAACCCGCTGAGGACAGGGATTTCAGCTCGGTCAGCGCACCGGGCGACAATTCGTAGATGTTGCCCAGCAGAGCGGGAGGGAGGCAACCCTGCACCGTCACGTCCTCGCGAGGGACGCCGTCTCGTGCGGTGGCCCACTGGTCGAGCACGGCCTCCGGGACCTGGGCTGTCAGCTGGGGCAGCATTCCGTGTTCCAAGGGATGCAGCGAATCGAGGATCTGTTCGAAGGAGCCGTCGGGCTGCCAGGTGACCACGGGAAGGGTGAGGGTCAGCTCGGCGATGGCATTGCCCGCCACTATGAGGTCCTGAATCATCATCACGCCCAGGAGGTCATCCGTCGGGGGCTTCACCGGGGCCAGAGCCCAGATGCGTCGCCTCTCCCGGGGACCCGGGGTTGCGTTGCCGTCGGGAATGGCTGCCACGTTCACGACGTAGGCGCCGGTCACCTCTTGGGGGATGGCGCGAAGATTCGCCTGAGAGATGGATGCAAGGGTGGTGGGGGTAGGACTGTCGATCCGGGATTCACGGAGCACAATCGTCGGTCGGAAACCCAGATAGTCGGGAGGGGCGCTCGCCACCACCATCCCTTCTGCTGGGACGACTTCCCATGTCTCCGGCACCTCGAACGAGAAAGCCGCGCCGTTGAGTTCCATGTCGAACCTTCCTGCTCGGATGCTCGTCAGCTTAACCCGACACCCGGGTCACCCCATCCGACGAAGATGGGTCGTCAATCGGTCAAGCTCGGCCTGTGGGTCCACGAATAAACGGAGCAGCGGGGCGAGCGTCGTTAGGCTGAAAGCGTCCGATACCACGAAAGGACTGAGACAATGGAGTTCATTCCTGAGGCAGGAGCCTGCCTGGCCACCCGCAACGTCATCGAAGAAAAGGGCCTGGTGCGCTGGATGGTCCGGGGGCCGTCGAAGGTGCCCGCCGACAACGGCTGGCAGATCATGAGTCACATCGACACCTCCGAATACCTCAACGACCCGTCGAACTGGCAGATCGTCGACTTCAACGACCTGTGCACCATCGAAACCGCCCTCATCGGCATCTGGGACCTACCCGTCGGCTCCGACCTGCAGATCGTGCGCGATGAGCTGGGCATCCGGATCGTCGACACCCCCACGGGACGCGAAATCCCGGTCGAGAACCTCTACGTTCCCCCGTCCCAGCGTGCGAAGTGACGAGACGCTGTGTGCCCGACCACCGGTCGGACGCACAGCGCCTCTTTTCTGCGTCAGCTCCTAGCTCCTGGTGTAGTGAGCCACGTAGTCGATCTGGATGTCGGATACCTGCGGGGTGAGATCCCCCGGGACACCGCCGTCAACGGTCTCGGTGTGGCTTTCCTTGCCGTTGGGATCCATCGCTCCGGTCTGCACCCCGAACCACATCTGCGTGTCGGTGACGTTCGGCTGATCGATCCGACCCCACTCCTTGCCGTCAAGGGTGAAGATGATGTGATCCTGCTCCACGATCGCGCCGTAGGTGTGCCAGCCGGTCATGTCCTCGTGGTCGACGAACTTGTGATCCTGCTTGTCGTCGGAATCCCAGTGGTAGGTGCCCATGATCTCGGGTCCGTTGACTCGCCCCTCGGCGAAGTCGATCTCCGGGGGCCAGGTCTTGTTCTTCGGCCACAACAGGAAGACATAGCCGATGCCCTTGGACTTCGGGAACTTCGCGCGAACCTCCCAGCGGCCACGCGAAGCCGAGAAAACCTTCTCGGTTCCGGTGCCACCGGCGTGCCACTTGCCGTCCTTGTACTCGGTGCGCACGATCAGCTCCCCGTTGCGCACGAACGTGTTGTTGTCGGACATCACCCCCATGGCGCCGTGCCCCACCTCGGGTTCGCCCCAGCCGTAAGGCTCCCAGCCCAGCTCCTCGAGGGATGCATCGAAGCCCTCGAAGTAGTCGATGTTCCACCCGCTGATCTCGACATCGGAACGGTTCTGGCCGGATGATCCCTCGGAGACCTGCTGCGGCGCTGCAGACCCGGCTGCCGGGGACTGGTTGGACGCGACCGGGGTGTTCAGGGGCGAACGATCGCCTGAACCCCGCGACACGGAGGACATCGTTGCAGTCGGTGTTTCACTCGCCGACGACGTGGGAGCTCCGGTTGATGATGACTCGGTGGTTGCTGACTCGCTCGCCGTGGGCGTGCTGTCGCTGCTCGTGATTTCCGATGCCGGCGTAGCTGTTGCCTGTGCGCCGACGAGCCCGCTCGGGGTGGGTGATGCTGCCTTCGGAGTGACCCTGCTCGAACGGAGAGAAGCCGGGTTCGCGGTCACTTCCTGGGTGGCGCCGTGGGGTTGTAAGAACAACCCTCCTGTGATCGTCGCGGCCGCGAGGCCCAGAGCCATCAGGGGTCGAGTTATTCGGTTTGGTATCAAGGTCCCTCTCCTTAACGGTACGGAAGAACCCTAACGGGTGATCGTGCTTCACCCAACCCCTATTGACTCCACAAGCGTGTGTGACCCCACCGGGCGGGAGCGACACGCTACGATTCAAGAACGAGCGGGTCGGGGGGTCGGTAGGGCACCCGCAGGTTCTTGAGAGCCCGGTGAGAAGCTGATGAGACCGCACATTTCCGTTTGTATCCCGGTCTACCAGGGCGCACCAACCCTGGCGGCGACCCTGCGGTCGGTGCTGGCGAGCGAGAATGCTGACTTTGAGGTGGTGATCCGGGACAACGGCTCGACCGACGGCACCAGTGGCGTGGTCGCAGGGTTCGACGACCCGCGCATCCGATACATCCGCTCCGAAGGAACCCTTCCGCTGCCGGCCAACTGGCGCGCAACCGTCGGGCAGGCCCGTGGGGAGCTGATCAAGGTGGTGTGTGCCGACGATCTCATCAGCCCGGACTGTCTCGCTTCCCAGGCCGCGCTCCTGGAGGATCCGACGGTCGCCCTCGTCGCGTGCCGCCGCGACTTCATCGACGGTAATGGCGACGTTCTCAACCGCAACGCGGGCCTGCCGGGTTTGTTGGGCCGCCACGGTGTCTCCGAGGTCGCCAGGACGGCGGTTCGATTCGGGATCAACCCGGTCGGAGAACCTGCCTGCGTGATGTTCCGCCGCAGGGACTACGACGCCATCGGCGGGTTCGACGGCGCGATCGTGTTCGCCATGGACATCGACGCCTGGCTGCGGATCCTCACCCGCGGCGACATGATCGGCCAGCCCGAGGCGCACGCTTCATTCCGCATGTGGACGGAGTCGTTCTCCAACAGCCACAACCGGCAGCAACTCGGCGAACACCTCCGGTTCTTCAAACAGGTCGCGAACAACCCCCGCTACGAGATCCCGACCGTCCTGCGTCACCTCAGCCCCGCGACGGCTCGCGTCTCCTGGCGTGCCTGGGCGGTGCGGCAGTGGTTGTGGGGCAGGAGGGGAGCTCGGGGTCAGGCCGTTTGGAGGCGTCGCAAACCTAGGAAGAACGGCACCAAACAGCAGCAAGAGAACGCGAACCGACCGATCCTCCAGACCGGCTCCTGCGGGGCCAGGATCGATGCGACACAGCCCACCACTGCGACGACGATCAGCGCCACCACCGGCCAGGCAACCCGGACCGGGGCGTGACGTCGCGTCACCGCGAACCGCAGCACCACCGCCTGTGAGAACAACGCCAGGAAAGTCGCGGCTGCCGTGCCATCGAGCCCGAACGGCACGATGAGCGCGAAGGTCGCAGCGATCTTGACCACCACGGCCACCACCGAGGCCCACGCCAAGGGCACCGACCAGCGGATCGTGATGAGCATCTGGCTGCTCGCCGCCGCCGCCGCGACCGGGAAAGCGGCCAACCCGATCAACGCGACCACCGAGACCAGGTCCTCCTGCGCGTAGGTGTCAGGAGCGAAGATCTGCAACAGCGTAGGGGCCGAGACGGTGACGCCGAGCACCGCCCACGCCACCAGCGAGAACACTCCGTCCCGGGAGGTTGCGATCACCCGCCACCGCTGGGCGTCGTCGTCGACGTTCTTCAGGCGCGGCAACCAGGCGCGGTTGGTGAATGTCAGCATGAGCGTGACGACATTGCCGATGGTGAACGCCACCTGGTAGCGCGCCACCTGCACCTCGCCCAGCATGCGTTGGATGATGAACCGGTCCCCGGCGGTGAGCAGGAAAGTCGACAAACCGGCGAGGGCCAGCGGAATCCCGAGACGCAGTCCGCGACGCAACGTCTCCTTGTCGAACAGCCCCGCCAGCCGCGGCCTGGTCCACATCAGCCCCAGCGCGAGCGCGATCACCTGCCCGATGATCCCGCCCAGCGCGTACACCTCCGCGGTGCGCTCCCAGGTGAACAGCAGCAGCAGACCGAGCAGCAGACCACCCACCGTCGAGATCAACGACACAGTGGCGAACCGCGCGAACCGGTCCTCGGCCTGCAGCAGCGACAGCGACAGCATCACCCCCACGCCAGGGGCGGTCCAGCCCAGCGTGATGAGCACCAGCGTGTAGCTGGAGAACCCCAGCGCGGGCGCCCACAGCGGCGACAGCAACGCGATGCCTCCGACGATGAGCACGTCGATGGCCAACCCGGCGGCCAGCAGTCCTCGGGCGCGGGCCGGGTCGGCGTCCTCCACCCGCTGCATCTCCAACGCCTGGTCCAACCCGAGCACGGTGAGGACGATCAACAGCTGGTAGAGCGCGATGGCCGCCGACAACGACCCGAATGCCGCCACCGGCAGGACGTGGGTGAGCACGGGGGAGACCACCGTCGCCACGACCATCTGCATGGACCAGATCACGACGTAGAGCATTCCCCGACCGAACAGGTCGGAGGTGCCTCCCCTGCCCGCGACCTTGGTCGTTTCCTCCGGGGGCTCCGGGGGCGTGGTCGTTCCTTCCGGGGTCATGGCAGCGGCCACAGGTCCTGCTCGATCCGGTCCAGCAGGGCGGTGGAGTCCTCACGGAATTTGCGGGCGAACAGGGCGGGTGCGACTTCTCGGGTGCGGGCGGCGCGCAACGCCGGAAGGTCGGTTTCGTCCAGCCACCGCGGGTTGGGGCTGGGACGTCTGCCCCAATCGATGTACCAGGCGTTCCCATCGTGATGGTAGGAATCCTTTTCGGCGCCGAACTCGGGAGAAGCCAACAGGGTGGGGATCATGGTTTCGTCGGGAACCCACACGGTCCTGAAATAGTCGACGATGTCCGGTCTGGAATCGATGATTCCCAGCAGTAGCTCAGCGTGGTGGCGGGCAAGCACCTTGAGCTGCGACCCACCTGCGGGACGGAGTCTCCGGGGCCAACGTCGCGGAAGCGGAGACCAGACCCGTCGTCGATTCTCGGGCCGATTGCGGAAAACGAAACGGTCGTAACCACGCATCACCCCCCAATCGGCGATCGGTAGCGGCTGCACATCGACCCATGACCGGTCCCGGAAGGAGCGGGACAAGCGTTTTGCGAGCGTTTGCGCGTCCACCAGCGGATAGTCCGCCCCCGTCATCAACACGACGTGCTGGATCTCCGGTTCACTGCATGCCGCCCGGTAACCGGTGAGCTCGGCCTCCACCAGTCCGAAACTGGCCCAGCCAGAGGAAACACGTGGCAGCAGACGCACCCGCTGGGGGAGTCCATCCGTCATCTCGTGGTGCATCTCGGGAGAGGTGCCGGCATCGACGTGGAGGAAGATGGGAAGCCCATCCAACGCTTTCACGAGCCGGTGAAGGTGTCCGGGTTTGTCATGGGCGAGGATGACGACTGCGACGCTCATGAGCCGTTGCCCTCCGGAAGTTCGTACACCGTGACCCCATCCCCCTGGTATGCGACGGTGACCCCCGGGGTTGCCTGGAGCGCCTGTTCGAGTCGGGTCTGGTCGGAGGCGAGTTGCTGGCCGTAGCGTTCGTCGAAGGCCTTCATTCGTTCGCTCGCCAGCACGTAGCGTACCTTTGCCCGCGCTTTCATCCAGTGCTGCATGAGCATCTCCAGGTCTGCCTGGGGGTCGTAATCGGCGCCGGTTTTCGCAGGATAGATTTCGGTGGTCTCGTCGCGCAGCAGCAATTCCCGGGAAATGTAGAACGTGTCCTTGCCCGAGATGAGCACCGGTTCGGCCAGTGTGGTGCCGAGAGCGAACACCTTGGTTTCGTCGGTGACGTGTTCCTCCACCCAGGCCACGGCCTTCACGTTTTCGGGGTTGATCACGCGTGTGTAGTCCATCCCGGTGGTTCCGATGACGAACACCGCTGTCAGGGCGACCACACCGGCGTTGCGGACCGGATGCCACGGAACCGTCCAGAACCGCCGGCCCGTTCGAGGCAGGTTGATTGACCCGATGATCGCGAGCCACGGAAGACAGAACAACGAAACCCTGAAGATGCCCTCCGAGCCGTAGGAGTTCGCGGCAAACAGAGCAACCGGACTCGCTGCGGCCAGCGCGAGCCCCAAGGTCATGCGGTTGTGGAAGCGGATGAGGGCGACGAGCGCGGCGATGCCGATGCACACGAGCGCGATGGACGGCACCCAGAACGTGATCCGGTTGACGAGGTCCGCGGTGAGGGCGCTGGAACTCGGCCTGGAGGGGGTTTTGAAGTTCGCGATGACGTTGAACATCTCGTCGAGGGACACGTACGACTTCAACACGCCGCGGTTGAGCAGCGCCCAGATCACGGCGGGGGCGACGAGCACTACCGGCGACCACCACACCTTCATCAACCGAACCACCACCAAGGCGATGCAGATCAGCGTCGCCAGGAAGGGACTGAGCTGATGGGTGGGGGCGACTGCGATCGAAAGCGCCAGGGCCGCCCAGACCCGCGGCCATTTCAGACCCGTGCTGTTGCGCAGCAACGCGGTGGTGGCGGTCGTGACGAGGGCCAGACCCGCGACCTGGGGGGCGTAGAAGCTGGTGGTCAGGCTGGAACCGAGCGCGAAGACCAGCCCCGCCCACCAGGCGCGTTCGTCGTCGACGAAGTAGCGCGCCAGCTGCGCGACCGCCAGGCAGTTCACGCCCGCGCCGACGGCCCCGAACACGGCGGCGTACATCATCAGGTCCGGCCAGCCCGCGGCCTGCTGCACCAGTGCGCTGGACGCGAACAGACCCGAGTAGGCCTGGTAGATCCCGGCTTCGCGGTCCAGACCCCCATGGGTGATGAGCAGGTTCACCAACCCGATGTGACGGGCCGCCACCTGCACCGTCGGGGTGCCGTACATCAGGGCCTGGCTCATGGGGACGACGGTGGCCAGCAGCACGATGCTCCAGCTGCGCCCACCGACGCTGGAGAAAGCCCAGCACACGGCGAACACGATGGCACCCAGTCCGAGGAACCACAGTGGGCCGGCGGCCAGCGCAGCACCGTAGAGGGCCGGCGGCTGGGGCTGTATGCCCGCGGCGAGCACGGCGACGAGGAAGCCTGCCGTGGCCAGACCGATCGGTCCGATCATCGCTCGGCCCGTCCGGTGCATCCACGTCGCCTCCAGGCTCGGGGGGCGTTTGCACGCCACCCACACGGCCACCGCCGTCGAGGCGAGCAGGATCAGCGTGGCCATCACACGCGGATGCCAGAAGCTGGTGAGCGCCATCGGCAACGAACACAGGATCAGTACCGCGAGGCTGCCGACGAACCACGACAGGATGAGATCGAGACCGTGCAGCCGGTACACCACCGCAATAGCCAGGCCGGGAACGGTGTGCAGCAGGACCGCCACCAGCAGACCTTGGAATCCGCCGTTGCCGCCAGTGATCGTCAACAGCACACCCACCATTCCGAGGAAGGCCACGAGCAGGGCTACCCAGAACCGGTTCAGCTTCTCCTCGTCCTCCTTGGCGGCCGAGGTGATGGCGACGGGTTCCATCTCCGGGTCGGGAACGATGGAAATGCGCGCGGGGGTGGTGGCTTTTTCTTCACCCTTCAAGGAGTCGATACTCATCTAGGATTCCCCTCGTTGCCATGCGCGGTGTCGCGCTGTATGGGCGGTCGATAACGTCCGTCCTCAGGTAGGGTCATGTCATGCTGGAACGAACTATGCGCAGCAGCGACAACCCCGAGTGGGCCGGCGCGGTGTGGATCGGCGAACTTGATCTTAGCGACCTGGCATCGGCAACGAAGGATTCGTGGCTTGAGTTGGCCGGTGGATCGGATTATCACAGGGCCCGTTTCCTGGTGCGCGAGGGGCAGACGGTGCGTGGTTTTGTCACGGTCGACATCGCGGAGGGACAGGTTCGGGTCGACGAGCTTCGGCGTGCCGTCGAGGAACTCCCGGCTGCCGTCCCGGAACCGGAACCGTTCCGGCCACCGATCAGCGTAGTGATCTGCACCCGCGACCGGGGAGGGCTGCTTCGCGAGGCGGTCGGTTCCGTCCTGGCTAGCGACTACCCGGACTTCGAGGTCGTGGTGGTCGATAACGCCGGGTCCACGTCCGAGACCCGTGACGTGGCCCTGCGCCATCCCGATCCCCGGGTGCGCTACGTCCACGAGCCGCTTGCAGGGCTCTCCTATGGCCGCAATCGGGGGATGCAGGTGGCCGCCCACGAATACGTCGCTTTCATCGATGATGACGTGGTGGTGGACCGCCACTGGTTGACGGGAATCGCTCGCGGTTTCGGTCGCGATCCCCGTGTCGGGTTGGTGTGTGGGCTGGTGCCCAGCGGTGAGATCCGCACTCGCACTCAGGCGTGGTTTGACCAGCGTGTGACCTGGGCTGATGCGCGGAAACCCTGTGTGTACTCGCTGTCCTCGCCGCCTGCGGAGCTGCCGCTGTTCCCCTTCCAGGTGGGCGCCTACGGCACAGGGGCCAATACCGCGTTGACCAGGACGGCCTTCGAGCGCCTTGGTGGATTCGACGTCACCCTGGGGGTTGGCCAGCCCACCAAAGGTGGAGAGGACATCGACATGTACCTGCGCATGCTCGCAGCCGGGTACTTCATCAGCGTGGAACCCTCGGCCATCACGTGGCACCGTCATCGCTCCGACCTTCCCGCGCTCAAAGCCCAGGCCCGCGGATACGGCACCGGAATGGGGGCGTGGTTCACGAAGATCCTGTGCACGCCATCGCTGCTGCGACTCGCGGTGGGCAAGGTCCCGGGCGCGATCTCCAGGATGCGGACGATAGCGCGGGGAGGCTCGTCGAATCCGGAGGACACCGACGCAGAATTTGGGCTTCCGCAGGGATACACCGCTGCGCTCGGGGCGTTGGAGATGCGCAGTGCTCTCACCGGTCCCTTCCGCTACGCCCAGGCGTGTCTGGGAAAGGTACGCAACCGCTGGCGTTCAGGGACGGGGATGTCCGGGGGACATCGCCCCCCAGCATCGTGATCCGTCCCGTGAGCTGAGGGTGCGTGGCCAGCAGCTCGTCGTGGAGATCCGGCAGCAGGAGCAACACCTCTTCGGGGTTGGCGGCGATGAGTTCTGCCGGGCTGATCACGGGCACGCGACTTCCGGGCATGCACCGTCCCTGCTTGGCCGGTGACGCGTCGCCGACCGCGAGGATCGCGCCGGCAGCCTCGCCCACCATCGCCAGTTCCGCGACAGCCTTCGACGCGGCACCGTAGGCGAACAGGCGCGTGCCCGCGGCGCGGTGGCCCTCCAGATAGGAGCACAGCTGGTTTGTCGAGGCCGAGACCGCATCCGCCAGGCAGGCGAGCCCCCCCGGGGTTGCCAGCCCCCGCCGGGCCTCGTCGTCGTAGGCAGCCAACAGACCGGCGTCGGGTTCTCCGCCTCGGCTGGCGAGCACCACCGCGACCCCACCGTAGAGGTCGTAGCGCAGCACGCTGATGGGGGTGAGACCAACCGTGCTGAGCGCGGTTCTCAGGGACGTGAGGGTGAAATAGCCGTGATGGCCGTGACGCAGCGCGGTCCAGGTGCGCTGCGCGACGATGTCGCCGAGCGGCTGGATGAGGAAAACGGCCAGACCGTCGCCGGCCAGCGCCTCGGCGTGGCGGGCGAGAACGGCGGGGAGGTCGCGTTCGTGCATCAACCCGAAGCTGTCAACCACCAGATCTGCGGGCCCGTCGGTTGGGGTCAGGTCGAGCAGCGGCAACCAGCTGCCGCCGTGCGGGGAACCGAACTCGACGACCGTGGCCCGACCGGCGAGGTGACCGAGCCGTCCCAGGTCCGCGACCGCCTGGCGGGCCTGGTCGACGACCGCCTGCGGTTCTGGCACCGGAACTTCCGGTTCGCTGGTGTCGTCGGCGTCGAGCTGTGCCAACCCGCAGCCGCGGCACAGCCGCATGGCCAACGCGTGGGTGGGGTCGGGGAGCGGGTCGGTGGGCAGCGGCCAGTGACGCGGCGACGGTTGGGCGCCGAGGTCGAGCACGATCACGCCGTCGCGGGAGCCGCACAGGATGCACTCAGCCATGTCGGATCTCCTTCTTCGGCATGATGGGGGCATGGAGGTACGCGAAACCGGTATCAGCGGGGTGGTGACGTTTACTCCCCGCCCGCATCGCGACGACCGGGGTGTGTTCACCAGGACCTTCGATGCGGCCATTGGTGCGCGTCACGGGGTGGTGTTCGGCGAGCACGCCCAGGACTCCCAGTCGCGGTCGGCCCTCGGTGTGCTGCGAGGTCTTCACGGCAGGCTGGGCGACGGCGAGTCCAAGCTCATGCGGGTCTCCGCCGGTGCGGTGTTCGGCGTCGTGGTGGATGCGCGCATCGGGTCTTCGACCTTCGGCTCCCACGTCTCGCTGATGCTCGACGACCACGACTTCGTCGCGTTGTGGGTCCCGACCGGGTGTCTCGTCGGCTTTCAGGTGCTGCGAGGCCCCGCGGATGTGCAGTACCGGATCGACCGTCCTCACGATCCTGCTGAGGACGTCGCGGTGCGGTACGACGATCCGGACCTGGGCATCGCGTGGCACCCCGGCGACCCGATCGTGAGCGACCGCGACCTCGCGGCGATTTCCTGGGCGGACCTGGTGGCCCGGCTCCGCAGCTGCTGAGCGTCGAGGCCTCATGTCGTGGCCCGGAGCCCGGCGTCGATCCGGGAGGATTCCTGCAGTTCACGGATCCGGGCGAGTCGCACGAACCGGTGGGTGAACAGGTCCTCGGTCATGCCGTGGTCGCGGTAGGCGGCGACCAGTTCCCGTGCCCCGTCGGCGATGCCGCGGCGCACGTTCGCGCCTGGCAGCAGACGACGCAGCCGGGAGAAGTCCACCCGGTAGGAACGCGGGTCGTTGCCGGCTTCGCCGGTGATCCGCACCGCCGCTCCGGTCTCGGCGGCGACCACCTCCGCGATCTCCGCGACGGTGACGTTGTTGGCCTCGGTGCCGACGTTGATCTTCTCACCCCGCACCGCATCGGCGGGGGCCACCAGAGCGGCTGCGAACACCTCGGCGATGTCGGCGGCGTGTACGAGCGGTCGCCACGGGGTGCCGTCGGAGAGCACCAGTACCTGGCCGGTCAGCAGGGCGTACCCGACGAGGTTGTTGAGCACGATGTCGGCGCGCAGTCGCGGGGAAAAACCGAAGGCGGTGGCGTTGCGCAACGAAACGGTGCAGAAGTCCGCGTCGGTGAGCTCGTCGAGGTCCTTCTCGACCCGCACCTTGCTGATCGCGTACGGGGTGACCGGCGCCAGGTCGGCGTCCTCCGCGACGAGCCCGTCGCCTGCCGCGCCGTAGACGCTGCACGTCGAGGAGTACAGGAAACGCCCCACACCCGCCTGTTTCGCGAGTCGCGCGAGCCGCACCGAGGCCGCGTGGTTGATGTCGTAGGTGATCTCGGGGGCGAGATGTCCGAGGGGGTCGTTCGACAACGCCGCGAGGTGAATGACCGCGTCGAATCCCTCCAGGTCGGCGACGCCCACGTCCCGCAGGTCGAGGCGCAGGCCGGGCGGGTCGGCGGGGGCAGGGCCGAGCACGCAGTCGGCGAACCAGCCGACGTCGAGGCCGGTGACATCGTGGCCCGCTGCGCGCAGCACCGGGGCCATGACGGTACCGAGGTAGCCCTGGTGGCCGGTGAGCAGGACCTTCATGTGGGAACTCCGATCTTCACGGTGGTGGTGGGCACGACGAAAGCCTCGGCGTACCGGTGGTTGCAGTGGATGCCGCGCAGCCTCATGAGCGCGGTGAACGCCTCCGCGTCGAACCAGGGATGTCCCTCGGCCTGGCTGGGGTAGTGGCGGGTGATGACGTCGGCTTTGAGGTGTGCCACCTCGTCGGGAACGGGCACGAATGTGGCCGGGGTGGGCAGGTCGGGTTCGTACTTTGCGATCTCGTATCCCCACACCGGTTGGCGGCGGAAAGCCTGGGCCAGCAGCTCGGCGACGAGCCGGTGGTCCTGGTGTGCGTCACCGTGCTGGGGACCGATCACCAGGTCCGGTTCTCCCGTTTCACGCAGCGCCACGACGGCCTGTTTCACCTCGCCCCAGTGGGCCGGGAGCCGGTTGTCGGGAAAATCGGCGACCCGCACGTCGAGGTCCGCCCCGGCGCACAGCTCCGCCAGGGCAGCTCGTTCCTCGTCCTCGCGGACGGTTCCCGCGCCGGTGAGGACCAGGGCCGTCACACGCATCCTGGGGGTGGCCTCGCACAGCATACGGACGGTGGCGCCTGCTCCGATCGCGATGTCGTCGCAGTGCGCCCCCGCCAGCATCAGGTGGTGTACCGGTTCGAGGATCATGGCACCGTCACCATGCCGCGACGACCCCACGGCACGTTTCCGGAATCGTACATCGCGTCCAAGAACGCGCGTTCCTTGAAGGTGTCGGCGGGCAGCCAGAACCCGTCGTGCCGGTAGGCGATCAGCCGCCGGGTGGGCAGGAGCTCCGCGAATGCGGCGTTCAGGTCGCGACCGCCGCCGAGGTGGTCGAAGAACGACTGGCGCATGATGAGGTAGCCGCCGTTTGCGCGAATCGGAAGCTCCTCCAGGAGGTGGAATCCGGAGACGGTGTCATCCTCACGGGTGTTGATCACGTGGAAAGTGGCGTGTGGGCGCACCGACAGCATCATCGCCACGGCGTCAGGGGTGGCCTTCATGCGCTCTACCATGTCGTCGAGGGAGACGTCGGTGAGCACGTCGGAGTAGTTCGCGAAGAACATCTCCTCGTCGGCGATGAAGGGCCGAGCCAGTCTCAGGCGGTCGCCGATCAGGGTGTCCGGGCCGGTGTCGAGGTAGTCGACGTGCCAATGCCGGGCCCGCGGATGGTTCGCGACCACGCTCGCCACCGCTTCCTGGATCTGGTCGGCGGCGTGACCGAGGCACAGCACGAAATCGGTGTGGCCGTAGGCGGCGTAGTGACTCATCACATGCACCACCAGGGGAAGATCGCCGACGAGCTGGAGCGGTTTGGGTAGCCCTTCGCCGCTCCATCCGAGCATGCGCATGCCGTGACCGCCACAGAAGAGTACGACTTTCATTGTTGTCCCAGGGTTTCGACTTCAAGTTCGGGCAGTGGCCACACGAGCCGGGTGCCGGGCCTCAGGGTGGCCGTCAGCTGGGCGGTGATCTCGTCGCGGAGGTTCCACGGCAGCACGAGCACGTCGTCGGGACAGTCCTCGATGAGGTGCTCCGGAGACACCACCGGAATGCGGGTACCGGGGGTGTATCGACCGTGTTTGAAGGTGTTGCGGTCCGCGGCGTAGGCCAGCAGATCGGGGCGGATGCCGCAGTAGTTGAGGAGGGTGTTGCCCTTCCCAGGTGCACCGTACGCGACCACCCGCCGACCTGCCCGCCGAGCCTCGATCAGGAACGAGACCAGGTCGTCGCGGATCCCGGCGACCCGCTCAGCGAGACCGAGGTAGCCGTCCGGGCTGTCGAGTCCGGCGGTTCTCTCCACCGCCTCGACCTCCGCCACCCGTGGATGTTCGGAGACATCCGCTTCCTTGGGCGCCGCCCACAGCCGGATTGAACCGCCGTGCGTGGGCAACAGCTCCACGTCGACGAGCCTCAGTCCGCCTGCCGCGAGCCCATGTCGGGCGGCGAGTACCGTCCAGTACTGGAAGTGCTCATGATAGATGGTGTCGAACTGTGCGGCGGTGATCAGCGACAGCGCGTGGTGAACTTCGATGGACACCCGCCCGGTGTCGGCGACCAGTCCCCGCAGTCCTGCGGCGAAACCGGTGATGTCGGGGATGTGTGCGAAAACGTTGTTGGCGACGACGAGATCAGCCGGGCCGTGTTCGTCGCGCACCCTGGCCGCCAGCGCTTCGTCGAGGAAGGCCCTCAGCATGGGAATGCCCTTGGCGCGGGCCGCTTCGCTGCAGTTGACGCTCGGTTCGATGCCCAGGCAGCGGATGCCGCGGTTCACGACGTGCTGGAGCAGGTATCCGTCGTTGGCCGCCACTTCGACGACGAAACCGTCCGGGTCGAGGCCTAGGGCATCCACGGCCTGGTCGACGAACCTTCGGGCGTGCTCGACCCACGAAGTGGAGTAGGAGGAGTGGTAGGCGTAGTCGCCGCCGAAGGTGTCCTCCGGTGTGATGAGGGCCGGAATCTGCAGCAGCAGGCAGTCGGGGCACAGCCGGAGGTGAAGCGGGTAGGTCGCCTCAGGAAGGTCGAGCTGTTCCTCGGACAGGAAAGATTCGCATGGTGGGCTGGCACCGAGGTCGAGCACGGAGATGAGTTTGCTGTTGCCGCACAGGCGGCAGGTGATACTCACCGAGGGTTTCCTTCCTGCTTGCGTCGACGCCGTCGAATGGCGAAGTGCCCGACGACGTAGCCGATACCGGTCATCACGAACGCGGATGCGATCGCGAATGCTCCCCCCAGACCGCGCCCGCGTGTGCGGGGGGCCGAGAACAGTTCCCGCAGGAAACCACGCGGCAGGACGCGCGTGGCGTAGGACATCTCCGTGGACAGCGACGCCTTGCGTGTGGTGCGTTCACTCACGGCGGCTTTCGAGATGCCTTCGGCGTAGGAGCGACGCCACAGGTAGCTCCACGTGAGGCGGTCGGAGCTGACGTGGTGCCGCACCCGGCTTTGTGGTTCAAAGAGGATCGTGGCGTTGGGATGGTGGCGGGTCGCGCGGATACACAGCTCGGTCTCCTCGCAGCCGTACGGTACGCGACCCACGCGACCGAGGTCCTCGCCGAACAGCCCGGCGGTGTCGAACACGCTGGTCCGAAACGCCATGTTGCATCCCATGACGTTGCGCACCGGGGCGAGAGTGGTGGGTTGTCCCTCGTAGGTGCAACCGACCACCCAGTCCAATTCACCCCGGCCACTGCGGGCCTCGGGCAGCGAGACGGGCCGGGTGGCTCCGTCGGGCCAGCGGGGTGTGGCAGCGCCACCAGTGATAAGCACCTCCTGATCCGTGAAGGGGACCAGGAGGTGTTCGAGCCAACCGGATTCGGGGGTGGCATCGTCGTCGAGAAAAACGATCACATCTGTGTCGACGAGTCCGATTGCCGTGTTCCGGCCCCCGGACAGACCCCGTCTACGAGTGTTCGCCACGACATCCACCAAGGGGCCCGAAAGCTCACCCGCCTTGGTGAGGAGGTCGTCGTTGTGGTCGACGACCACGAGCACGCGTCCGGTACGTCCGGAGGCTTCGAGTTGACGGGCGGCCTCCAGCACGCCGTCGCGGAGGTCCGTCCAACGGTCCAGTGTGTAGGCGCAGACGACAACGGTGACGCTTTCTAGGGCGTGACCGTTGTCGTCTGCAGAAGATCCGGAAGGGTCGTCAGACATGTACGTGTTCCCACTCGCGTGAGCGCAGGCGGCAGGTGGGCAGGTGGTGGCGCGCCGGGGCGGCGACCAGTCGGGTGCGTTTGGCGCGACCGTTGCGGGCGGTCTCGGTGGTGATGGTGCGCAGCACCCGTTGCCCGTCGGCGAAGGTACGCAGGTTGCTCTCACCGTGGATGCGGCTCAGCTCAAAGCTGGGCACCTCGGTGACCGCCAGGCCCGCCTGTGCGGCGCGAACCGTGATGAGCGTCTCGATCTCGAAGCCGTCGCCCCAGATGCGGCTCCCGTCTGCGGGTTGGGGCAGATCCGGATCGGGCAGGTTCAGGGCCGGGACGATGCTCTTCCAGAATGCGTTGTAGCCGTAGCACAGGTCGGTGAATTTTGTGCCCAGGCTGAGGTTGCTCAAGACGTTCAGGCCCCAGTTGCCGGCTGAACGTAGACGGGTCAGGTCCACGGAGCCCCCGCCCGGCATGTACCGCGATCCCTTCGCGAAATCCGCGCCATCGATGAGTGCGTCGACGAACGCGGGGATCTCGCACGGATCGGCTGAGCCGTCGGCGTCGAGGGTAACGAGAATGTCGCCGGTGGCGGCGTGCATGCCGCAGATCAGGGCATTGCCCTTGCCGGTGCGGGTCTGGTGGACGATCTGAAGATTGGACAAGTGATTGCGTGCGACGTCTATGGTGCCGTCCTGCGACCCCGCGTCCACGAGAACCACCTCGTAGACGTCGGGCATGTCGGGGAGCAGTACCTCCAAGTTCTTGGCCTCATCCTTGGTCGGGATGATGACAGACACGCGTGGGATGTGTGGCCGGGTGTGCATGTGATACCCCCTTGCGTCGAGATCAAGAAGTGCGCAGTTCTGTAGAGCGGATGACGAGTGTCTGCACGTCCGGGTGGTGGCAGTACAACACAGCGCCATGAGCAAGAACTGCGCATTACTGATGATCATATGATGATTTTTTGTGCCGGGGGCTGATTGGGGGAATTTTCGGTGTGTCTGAAGGTATCCGAACGATTGAAGCAGGTAATGCCGTCGATGACGTGGCCGTCGTTCCCAAGCGCGCCGGAAGTTGAACGGCAAATAACCTCAAGCTCATGGGCTCATCCCGAGTCGGGGTTGGCGTAATGTAATGACTGAAAGTCTGACAAGAAATCTATTTTTTCCGCAGTTTTTCGGAAAAGTGATTGAGTCGGCGCGGATATGACGAAGGAACGGCCCGAGTCGAAATCATTGTGGGATGGGTGCCCGAGGGTCGGGAACCCGTCGCCTCAGTCGGTCGGTGGTTCGTAGGACAGGCCCGGCAGTTCGAGGCGCCTGCTCCCGCCCCCCGGTTCCGGGACGCGCAGCACCCGCCAGGCCTCTCCTTCCAGGACGTCGAGGCCTGCGGGGGTCCAGCTGGCGTAGCTCTCCACCCCGGGGACGCGGGGTCGCACGGAGATGAAGGCGCGTTCCAGGGTGCCGTCGAGGTGGGAGATTCGGATCAGTCCCGAGGCGTCGGCAGTGGCGATGAGGTCGCCGGTGGGGTGCCAGGCGACTCCGGTCACCAAGAAGGTGTGGTCGGTGAGGGTGGTGAGTTTTTCTCCGGTGTTGGGGTTCCAGATGATGCAGGTGCGGTCCCAGCTGGTGGTGGCGATCCGGGTGCCGTCAGGGTGCCAGGCGACCCCTGTGACGGCGGCGGTGTGGTCGGTGAGGGTGGTGAGTTTTTCTCCGGTGTGGGGGTTCCAGATGATGCAGGTGCGGTCGTCGCTGGTGGTGGCGATCCGGGTGCCGTCGGGGTGCCAGGCGACCCCTGTGACGGCGGCGGTGTGGTCGGTGAGGGTCGTGAGTTTCTGGGCGGTGTTGGGGTTCCAGATGATGCAGGTGTGGTCGTTGCTGGTGGTGGCGATGAGGTTATCGGTGGGGTGCCAGGCGATCCCGGTTACCCAGTCGGTGTGGTCGGTGAGGGTGGTGATTTTCTCGCCGGTGTTGGGGTTCCAGATGATGCAGGTGCGGTCCCAGCTGGTGGTGGCGATGAGGTTATCGGTGGGGTGCCAGGCGACTCCGGTCACCAGGCTGGTGTGGCCGGTGAGGGTGGTGAGTTTCTCCCCTGTGTGGGGGTTCCAGATGATGCAAGTGTTGTCGTCGCTGGTGGTGGCGATACGGGTGCCGTCCGGGTGCCAGGCGACTCCGGTTACCCAGTCGGTGTGGTCGGTGAGGGTGGTGAGTTTCTTTCCGGTGTGGGGGTTCCAGATGATGCAGGTGTGGTCGTAGCTGGTGGTGGCTATGAGGTCGCCGTTGGGGTGCCAGGCGACCCCGGTCACCCGGCTAGTGTGGCCGGGATAGAGACCCGTTTCTATCCCGGTGGGAATGCCCTGAATAGGGGTGTGCCACGCCGCTCCCGGATGGAGGGCGTCGTGCCAGTCGGTGTGTCGGGTTGTGCAGTTGCGGAAGGTGCTCTGATTGAGGACGGCATTGGTGAAGTGGGCGCCTGTCAGATTGGCGTGGGAGAAGGCGGTTCTGCGCAGCGAGGTGTTGGTGAAATTTGCCTCGGCCAGGTTGAGGGGATTATCGGGGGTGCCGAGGAAATCCCAATCGTCCAGGTGAGCGCCCGACAGGTCGATTCGTGCCAGATTCGGGGCGGGGTAATCCCGTTTTCTCGCGGTGAAGGTGTAGCGCAGCAGGAGCTCGCTCGCCTGCTCCAGGTAGGGGGTTTTCCAGGAGACCAGGGTGTCCATCAATTCTGGGTCCTGGGCCCCGGCCAGCAGCTGGCCCAGAAAGTCGAGGGTCTCTGCGCTCGGGACGCGCATGGCCCAGCGGGAGCGGTCGTCGCGCTGTATGGCGTCCAAGAGGTAGCAGGCCAGGAAGTATTCCTGCAGTGAGGTGTGGGCGAAACGGAAAGTGCTGCCGCGTTCGTCGTCCTGTCGGGTAAGGAAGGTGGCGGTGCGCAGGTCCTCGTACAGTTTGTCCTTGTCCGATTTCGTCAGTGCTGAGGGGTTGATGTCGCTCAGGTCTTCGTCGCCGCGGACCCAGCGCCGGAAAATGGTCTCCACATCCTCGGCGGGCGCAGTGGTTTTCTTTTCTCGCCACAGCCAGGCGGCCAGCTCTGCCATGAATGCGTTCTTGCGCTCCGGGTCGATGAAGTGTTTTCCCTTGTCGCGTGCCAGCCAGCTCTTCACCATCGCTTTGTAGAGCGTCACTCCGAACACCGGCTTGCCGTTGGCGCGGTCGCGTTCGATCTCCGGAATGTGCTCGGCAACGAGCTGGAGGGTGTAGGGCCGGGCGACCAGTTCGGGCAGATTGTGGACGCTGGCCACCAGGTCCATGATGTGCGCGATATCGCTGCCGGGAAGCGCGATTTCCAGGTAGCGGCGGATCTGGTCATCGCCCAAGGGCAGCAGGATCATGGTCCGATAGGAATCAGCATTCAGGTTTTCCCTGTCCCTGCCCGGGAAGACGGATCGCTGATCATCCAAAGTTTTGAAGTATTGGGTGCGGCAGGACAGCACCAGCCTGATTTGCCGGTTCGCATCCTCATCGTCGAGCAGCTGCAGCACGTTCAGCAGCCGGCTGAGGAACGACAGTCCTTGGGTGTTGTCGAGTTTCACCAGCATCTCGTCCAGGCCGTCGAAGATCACGACGCAGGGCCCCGCGGCGAGCCAGGACGTGAAGGCCTGCCACGTGTGGTGCGGGGAGTACTTGGGCAGCCATTCCTCGCGCATGCAGGTGACCACCAGATCCTCCAGCCTGTCGGCCAGGCGCGCGTCGGCCACGTTTTTCAGGTTGAAGTAGAGGGGCATGGGCAGGGTGGGGCTTGCCTTCCGGCGCTCCGTGAGTTCTCGAATGAAGTGCTGGCAGCTCACGGTCTTGCCCATGCCATACTCGCCAAGCAGCGCGAATAATCGGGGTTCGGTGGGGTTTGCTGCCCAATCCAGCATGGCATCCACCACCGGTGTGCCCTGGGCGGGTATGCCCGGAGCCGCCTTGGGGTCCAGGTCCACAGCGGAGGCGCGGGAATCCCGGATGAGGCGTTCCTCCTCAAGCACTTTGTCGTGTTCGCCCATTTTCAGGACGTCCGGGCAGCGCGGTGTAGTACTCGTTGGGTTTTCCAGTTCGCGCAGTCTTCTTCTTTGCTTGGCGGTTTCGTTCTGAAGATGTCCCCGCTCCAGGATGGCGCGCGCGACGATGGCCGCGTTCTTCGATGCCTTTTTCTGGTCGTCTTCTTTTGAGGGGTTGTTCTTGTGGGCCGCCCAGTCGCAGATGGCCTTAATGACGATCACATCCACCTTTTTTTCTTTGCAGGCCGTCAGAATGCCTGACCCCTCCATTTCCCCGCCGATGACCGTGCTGTGCAAGGAAGCGAGATTGTCCCGGTATTCCTTGTTGTCCACCAGCTTTGCCCCGCTGACAATGGTGCCCATGTGGATGGTAGGCAAGTCGCGCACTTCCGCGCGCCGGAGGTTAAGATCCTCCACGCGGTCGGCCAGCTCCTGAGAGGTTGGGAGGGTTTCGCCCCGAGGGGTGAAGGTGCCGTCGGGTTCCACTCGAGCCGACTCGTAATCGAGTACTCCTGTCGAGACCAAGACATCACCAATGTGATGTTTCTCTTCCTTCACCCCGAAGGCGATGCCGACAGCGATCAGCGCTTCTGGTCTCCAGTGCTCGATGGCTTTCGCGGCGCTGAGTTGTGCCCCCAGGGGCCCTTGGCGTCTGCTGTGCCCGTGGATTACCCGGAAACCTCCCACCTCATCGAGCTCGTAATATGTCACGCCTTCCTTGGGTAGTTCGCGGCGGGAGTGGCCAAATGTGTCCCACACCTTGTGAGCTTCATGCTCATTGAAGGTGAGCAGCACGGCAACAGGTCGTGCGTCTGAATCGATGTCGGAAACGATGTTTTCCGTGAGTGGAGTAGCCTCCGGGTGTGGCGCACGGACCGCGGGGAGATAGTCGTCTAGTCCCTCGAAACAAAGGAATTGGGCTTCGAGGTTGATGTCCCAGAAATCGGGTAATTTCAAACTGAACTGGAGGTGCTTCTCCTCGGAAAGCCTCTCGATCTGTGTGCGGAGTTCCTGAAGCTTTGTTATCCTCCAAGCGGCGTCGTCGTATCGAAGCATCTTCGCGACTCGCAGCATGGAGACCCGACCTTCGCTGTCGAGAAGACTGGCGGTATCTTCCGCAAGATTCTTCAGATGTTCAGGCAAGGGTAATTTTTTGAGACATCTGCGGACGTCAAAGTCCTGCAAAACAGGCATGATCACCTTCTTGGGGAGCAACGATGCCCTCAACCTAGCAGGTTGCTCTGCGAGGAAGACGTGAAGTTAATTATTGAATCAGTATGGGTTGTGCGACCGATAAGACCGCTTGGGACTCTCGACGAGCGAACCGTGGTGAAGTCGGAGAGCGGAGGGTCTGGGGCGTGCTGCTGGGGTTGCGTCTCAGCTGCGACCGTCGGGGGTGATCGTCGCTCCCCTCGGAGCGGGGTCGCACCTGCCTACGCGTCGTATGCCTGCGCTGCGATCTCGTGGACGAGGTACTGGTGCCTGGGCAAAAGACGTCCTGGGAATCGCTGCTCGAGAAGGTCCAGTGCCTGCTCGGGTGAGGTGTATCCGGCTGTCCGATAGAGAATTGCTGCGTCGTCGATATCGCGTCCCGGTCTGGCGGAATGGAGTTTCATGGCAAGGAGGTACTCGGGTGAAGCGACCTGTACAAGGAGATGATCGGATTCATAAACCGTTCGTGGGTCGGGGTCCGGGCCAGGCATGAAACCTTTTGCGGCGTCATTGAGCCAGTCGGGATCGAGGCCATGACGGGCTGCCACATCTGCTACGGCGGAATAGACGCACGGCTTTGGTTCAAAGAGAGCATCGACGTCGCGTGTGGTTCTGGTCTGGTCGTAGCCCAGCGACATGGCAGCACCACCGACGACGAACATGCGGGCCCGCTCATCGGAGCGAGCCAGTGTGTGCGACAGATCCTCAAGGAGCTCCAAGAGTTCGTCGCGGCTGAGCGGAGCGGCGCTGGTCATGCCCGGTCCAGGTCGTTGGCGGCGATGAAGACGCCGTGTTCGCGGAAGATGGGTGGGGTCTCGGCGCGGATCATGGCTTCAATGGCCGGGCGTGCGGCGACGTACCAGCCCGAACTCACTCTTTCGGGACGCATGGTCCACGCGGGTTGGGGCCAGCCATCGCGATCTGCCAAGTGGCGGGCGAGGGCCGCGAAGGCTGCGTCAACGTGTATGGAACCAGTCGGCGGGGGCTCCTCGGTGAAGACCTGGGCCGCGAGCTCGGTGCCTCCGCGTCGGCGTGCGGAGTCGTAGGTGTCGACTGTGTGGAGGATGCCGAATCGCCACGCCTCGATGAGGGGTTCGCCGACGGCGATGAGATCGGCTGCTGCGCGGGCGCCGTCGACAGCCGTACCGGTCAGACCTATGTGACTGTGGGTCTGTCGCCAATCGGTCTCGGGCTGGGCCATGGCGGTGGTGAAGAAATCCTCGAAACTTCCCCAGTCGTGGGTGTGCGTCATATCTCCTCCCTGCCTTCTTGTGCCGCTGCATCTCAGGGTAGTCCGGCTTATCGCGTCGGCTTCGCCAATCGCGGGTCTGCCTGCCTATGCGTCGTGTGCTCGCGCTGTAGTGCTGGCGGACGGGTGGTGGAGGATGACAGGCGGATCGTCATGGAAACTCTTCTCCGCAGTGCGAGTTCCGTACTTCCCCCGACGTTACGGATCCGTTGTTCCAGGGAGCGTACGCTGGGCGGGGCGCTGGTGTAGGTCATGACTTCAGTTCCTTTCTCACTAGCCGGAGTTCCCGCGTGGTCAGCAGTCCTTCCTCGTGGGCCTCCCGGGCGGCGTTCAGCAGGCGGGGTGTTTCGATGGATCCGCGGCAGGTGAGGATCGCGTCTGCCACCGGCTGTGAATCCAGGCCTTGATAGCGGGTCGTGTGGGCGTCGCCCCTGACCAGAGTCAGCTCCATGAAAGTGGGCAGTCTGGGGCGGGTACGTCTGCGGACCGCCACCGTGATCCGGCGGGGGTTCACGTCGGCGAGGCCAAGCAGCGCCAGCACCGATTCTCCGTACAGATAGGCGCCCTCACCCGCGCGCAGGAGGGCTTCGGCGAACTGGTCGATCTCGCTGCGCGGCACTGTCGAGACGCGGTACAACCCGTAGGCGACGTTCTCCATCCCACCGCGTGCCGCGAGTTTCGGAAGCTCAACCGCGGGCACTCCTGCTTCGACTGCCGCCTGGGTGGTGACGTAGCCGTGGTTGTCCAAGGCGATCTCGTGCACGAGATCTCGATACTTCACCATCGCTGTCATGTCACAAGTCTACCGTTTTCGGTAGTGTTGTGACATGTCAAAGAAGGTCTTCGGGGTGTGTGGGAGGGATCCCCGGGTGCGATGGGAAAGCCAGCGGACGTCGGTAGGGCTGGCGAACTGGGATGG